>ERZ650308.1347-NODE-1347-length-12790-cov-4.711661_pt1 | contig 12790 bp, 9 predicted proteins | sample MGYA00376244_ERZ650308 | MGnify/ENA primary metagenome ERZ650308 (study PRJEB26733, sample SAMN07839295) | wastewater metagenome | biome: small river; feature: stream; material: water | place: USA: North Carolina | collected 2016-04-26 ...
ACCTGTGACCTTCAGTTTCGGAAACTGACACTCTATCCAACTGAGCTACGGATGCAAAAGATGAGGGCGTTAGTGTAACATATCTGCTGTAAATATGGAATACAAGGCATAAAAAAACCCAGCGAAACTCTCTGGGCATACTCTAGTCCTTATTCACCACGTGGTGGGCGGGCTTTTTCTTCTTTCCATTTAACTACGATTTGGCGTTTTCTTTGTACGCTGGCATTTAAATTTTCTAAACAAGCCAAAGCCTCTTCATGAGTTGACATTTCAACAAAACCAAATCCGCGACTACGCTGATTCTCATCTGTTACTACTTTAGCATAAATAACAGTACCAAATTGTTCAAAAATAGTTTTTAATTCGTCGGTATTGATTGCCCAGTCCAAGCCGGCAACAAATAATTTTTTATTCATTAATAAATCCATAGATAAATAAAGGTTAAACACAATGATAATTTATTCTATAAGTCACAGTGAACAATCTATAAAGAGTACACTCATTATTTGATAAATCATACCGTCAAATTATAGCATATCTAATTAGAAATACCTAAAATTTAGCACACAATAACATGATAAAATATGTACTTTATTGTTAAAATGCAACAGAATATAACAAGGAATTTAAGTTAATGCAAAGAACTAATTATTGTGGACTAATCACCGATGATTATCTTAATCAGCAAGTCACAGTTAAAGGCTGGGTACATCGCCGGCGTGACCTAGGTGGTTTAATCTTTTTTGATCTTCGCGATCGCGAAGGATTATTACAAGTTGTAGCAGAACCTGATAGTAGCTGCTTTAGTAATGCCGATGAATTAAAACACGAATATGTCGTAGAAGTGACAGGAACAGTTCGCTCACGCCCCAATCCAAATAAAGACTTAAAAACTGGAAATATTGAAGTACTGGCAAGCTCTATTATAATTTTGAATATCGCAATCCCTACTCCAATTTTAGTTGATGATGAGAGCGTTAGCGAGATGAATCGCATGGCACACCGGATTATTGATTTGCGTGGGCAAAAAATGCGCAATAACATAATGTTACGTACCAAACTTAGCCATGAAATTCGTTGTTTTTTAAATGATGAAGGTTTCTTGGATATTGAGACACCATTCTTGACACGTTCAACGCCAGAGGGCGCACGTGATTTCTTAGTACCTTCTCGAGTACACAAGGGTCAATTTTACGCCCTCCCTCAATCACCACAGTTATTTAAACAATTACTGATGGTCGCTGGTTTTGATAAGTACTACCAAATCGTACGTTGTTTCCGTGATGAGGATTTACGTGCTGATCGTCAACCTGAATTTACTCAGGTCGATATTGAAACTTCATTTTTAAGTGAAATGGAAATTCGCGAGATGGCTGAGCGCCTGATTCGTCAAGCATTTAAAAAAGTCCTAGATGTTGAATTACCAGAGTTTCCGGTAATGACTTATGCCGATGCGATGTATTATTACGGCTCTGATAAACCTGATTTACGTTTAGAAAATTTAAAATTTGTTGATTTAACGGCACAACTTAAAAACTGTGGTTTTAAAGTGTTTAATGACGCTGCTAATCGTGCTGATGGTCGGATTGTAGCTTTAAAACTACCAAATTCAGTTACGTTATCGCGTAAAGAAATTGATGAATTAACCAAATTTGTGGGTATCTATGGTGCAAAAGGTTTAGCTTATATCAAAGTTAATGATGTTAGCAAGCTAAATGAAGAAGGCTTACAATCTCCAGTAGTTAAATTTTTGTCAGCTGAGGATCTGAGTATTATCGTTAATGCTACGAATGCCCAAAATGGTGAAATTATCCTCTTTGGTGCCGATCGCGCTAAAGTGGTCAACGAAGCAATGGGTGCATTACGCCTAAAAGTCGGTCATGAAAAAGGTTTAGCAGTTGGCGAATGGAAGCCTTTGTGGGTGGTTGACTTCCCGATGTTTGAATATGACGATGAAGCTGATCGCTATGTAGCTTGTCATCATCCGTTTACCTCACCAAAAGATGAACATATTGACAAACTAACCACCAATCCTGCCGAATGTCTGGCTAAAGCTTATGATATCGTGCTAAATGGCTGGGAACTTGGTGGTGGTTCAATCCGGATTTATCGTTCAGATATTCAATCTAAAGTGTTTGATGCGCTAAAAATCAGTAAAGAAGAAGCTCAAAATAAATTTGGTTTCTTATTGGATAATTTACAATTTGGCGCACCGCCACATGGTGGAATTGCATTTGGTTTAGATCGAATTGCTTCGATGATGTGTAAAGCTGAATCAATCCGCGATGTGATTGCATTCCCTAAAACTACCAAGGGGCAATGTTTACTTACCAGTGCACCAAATGAGGTCGATGATAAGCAATTAACTGACTTAGGAATCGCAAGATTGCCACAGAACTAAAAAAGACTCAGGGTTAATCCCCTGAGTTTTTTTATAACATAACTACTCAATTATATTTGTACGTTTGTGCAAACATGCTATAATCATGCAGTGATAATAAATCTAATTATAAAAAAGAAGCTAACTATATGGAAAAAATTTTTAAGGCTCTAGGTGAACGGACAAGATTAGAAATACTCTTATTAATTTCATTAAATCCTGATATTTGTTTGTGTCATATTGAAGAATGTTTTCACTTATCCAGTTCAAATTTATCTCGCCATCTCAAAGAGCTGGAAAACAGCGGGTTAGTTGTGACTTTTAAGATAAGCAAATGGAAGCACTACCAAATAAGTTCTCTTGGTAAACAAATGGTAGAATTGATAAAAACTATTGATAGTGAAAATCTTTATCAACAAGTAAGCAAACTTAATCTATTATTAAACAAGGAGTCATCGTGTTAAATGTATTATTCTTATGTACCGGAAATTCTTGCCGGAGTCAAATGGCAGAGGCTATTGCACGTAATCTATACCCTCAACATAATTTCTATTCCGCGGGCATTGAAACACATGGCATGAACCCATACGCCGTTAAAGTATGTAATGAGCTTGGCTTGGATATGTCCAGCCATAGTAGTAAACATGTCGATACATTAAAAGATATTAAATTTGATGCAGTCTTAACTGTCTGCGATCACGCCAATGAATCATGTCCGCTAATTACTGGATTAGCTCAAAAATTACATCATTCATTCCAAGATCCACCAAGGTTGGCGGCTAACTTAACCTCAGAAGAGGAAAAATTAGCCATCTATCGTAAAGTACGTGATGAAATCAAAGCTTATTTACAAACTAACTTGCCTCAACTTGTGGGAGGATGGGAATGAAGAAACTAGCTTTTGTTGAACGCTACCTAACTTTGTGGATATTCCTAGCTATGTTTATTGGCTTAATGTTAGGAAAATTTATACCTGCATTACCGACATTAATTAATGATTACAGTGTCGGCACGACCAATATTCCAATTGCTATAGGTTTAATATTAATGATGTATCCACCATTGGCTAAGGTTAACTATACTGAAATGCCCTTGGTTTTTAAAAACACTAAAATACTCTGGGTATCATTATTGTTAAATTGGATTGTCGGTCCAATATTAATGTTTAGCCTTGCTTTAATTTTTTTACATAACCAGCCAAACTATATGATTGGTGTAATCTTAATTGGTTTGGCTCGATGTATTGCAATGGTAATTGTCTGGAATGATTTAGCTGGTGGAAATCGTGAGTATTGCGCTGGGCTAGTAGCGTTCAATAGTATTTTTCAGGTATTCCTATTTAGTCTGTATGCTTGGATCTTTATTTATTGGCTACCACCGTTTTTTGGCTTGCATTCATATCATGTAGATATTGGCATTGGTCAAATTGCAGAGAGTGTCTTTATTTATCTAGGCATACCGTTTCTTGCGGGGTTTATTACTCGTTGGGTGTTAAGTAAAATCAAAGGACTGGCTTGGTACGAACAAACATTCTGTAATCGTATTGGATACCTAACACTCATTGCCTTGCTATTTACCATCATTGTGATGTTTAGCCTAAAGGGTGCAGTAATATTATCAATTCCACTCGATGTAATAAAAATTGCTATTCCATTGGTTATTTATTTTGGCATAATGTTTTTATTAGGATTATTTATCAGTAAAAAACTTGGCGCGGATTATTCAAGGTCAGTAACACTTGCATTTACTGCAGCGGGAAATAATTTTGAGTTGGCGATTGCTGTTGCTATTGCTACATTTGGACTAAATTCACCTGAAGCATTTACAGGCGTAGTTGGTCCATTAGTAGAGGTTCCTGCATTAATCATATTAGTGAATGTTGCATTAAAATTGAGGAAATTATTTCAATAGTAATTTATTTCTCAGGGAATAATTGAAATAGAGAACGGTAACGCTTATATTTATCAAATGAAGGGCTTTCATACATAATTTAGTACTCATATATATGCCCGAAATATAATTTTTCAACTTAACTTGGCCACGTCCTCTGACTACATTTACCCATAGAAATCTTCAATTGTCCTACAATAAAACTGCTTAAATAAAGTTAACTTAAATATGCAAAAAAGCAACCATATAAATGGTTGCTTTAGTAAGAATTAGATTTATTTAATCAAAGTCCATGCATCAGACCAAATAGAGCCAGTCCCTGGTGCATAAGCAGAGATATTACACCAGCCACTATACGGCCAAGGCTTACATTGATATACTTTACCATCAGAACCAGTAACCTTGCTACCTGCAGAATACTTCTCACTTGAAGAATATGCAGGATAACCACTTGATGGCGTCGGAGTTGGAGTTGGAGTTGGAGTTGGAGTTGGAGTCGGAGTCGGAGTCGGAGTTGGAGTTGGAGTCGGAGTCGGAGTTGGAGTTGGAGTCGGAGTAGAAGCACATTCAGAAACTAACTTCCATACCCCCCATTGTCCACTACTTGCTGGATTATCACCTTGTGTCCACCATTTAGCCTCATAAATTATGCCACTATATGCTACTTGTGCCCCTCCCGTATATACATTATTCGCACTCCATTCTTCAGTCGTACAAGTATTTCCACTTGCGCCACCAGATCCAGTATTTTGAGTGTTGGTACCTAATTTATTAGTTGCCGCTATATATAAAGAACTATCTTTATCCGCAGTTTTATAGGTATCGTTATGAATATCCCAAAACCATATACCTCCAAGTTTATATGGCGTTATAATTTTATCAATCTTTTGACCAAGTGTACTTGGCGTATCATAGCTAAATACCGAATATCCATTATATTTTGCATTTATATCAACGATAGCATTTGCTATGGCAGCAGGAGATTTGACCACATTATAACTCTGATCAAATGCCCAGGCGTGACCGACACCTAAATCCGCACTAGTTCCAGCAATCTCGGTTACTTGTAAATCAGATGGAAGAGGCTGTCCAAAAAGTCCTCTATTATCTGTTATACTTGCAGTTGAATCAGGAGCCGGACAATAATCTGAAGACAACTTACCCAGTTTATATTGAATACAATTATAACTATAAACTCCTGTATTATCAACCATTCCCCCTGCTGGATAATAATCTTCAGCATTTGGCGCATCAGTAAATAGCATTGGCTTATAAACCGCAAGCCCAATTTTTGTCGGGTCCATATTACCAAGATAACCATAACTATTTGAAGCAAATGGTTTATCAACAATAAGCATTTGACGGGTATAGTTTGGAGAACCAAGAACAATTCGGCGAGAATCGACTCCAGAATCAAGTAGGAAATTAATTGCCTTAACCAATTCCCCCGTTGGAGCTTGGTCCATGGCTTTCATCAAATTAGAATCAGCAGCATCAAATTGCCCATGCGCATCAAAGGCCATCAAATCAATCCAGTCAAAGGTATCTTTAAGATCAGACCAATTGATTGAATTTTTACCAGTCATCTTTGCTGGTGCAATAGGTAGAGCAACGGTCAGGACTTTGGTTGTTCCAGTATCAGACTTAACTAGATCAACACGTTTACGTAATTCTAAAACCAGCGCCTTAAAAAACTCCGGTTCTTTTGCTCTTGAAGATGGAATACTACCATCATGTCCATACCCAGGATACTCCCAATCAATATTTAGACCATCAAATTTTGGATAAGTTGCACCACCAGAAAGACTTAGTGTACCTCTTAGTAGTTTTTCAGAAGAATCAAGAAATGCTTTAGCAGTAGCTGAATTTACGTCATAATTAGCATCTTTTGCAAACTGACTAAATCTAGCCGTGTAAGACCAGCCACCAACAGAAGCAATCAATAAAGTACCTGAATTAGCTTTCTTGAATTTACCTAATTCAGTATAATTATTTTGGGCAATATTTGCTTCATAAGCATTATCTAAATCACCTATAGTACCATTTGCCTGACTAGACCAACCAGAACCAATTGCTCCGCCACCATAACCCTGAGTACTAGCGCTATCTGAACTTACTTTAGGCGCAAAGAAAGCATAGCTAATATAACTAGGAGCTTTAATATCAAAAATATCAAGATGTTTTACTTTTCCAGCACCTTCATTGCTAACTTTTGAATCACGCCACTGATGCCAGTTTGTAAAAAAAGCACCAGTCCAAGTTCCATCAGGAGTTACTAATGTTTGACTTACTGCTGCTGTCGTGCTTTTGCTGGACGTAGTGCTGATATTACTACCATTTGGATTACCTCCACCATTATTACAAGCAGTTAACATTAGAGCTGAACTAATTGTTGTTACCAATAAGCGCTTTTTCATCATAAAGTTCCCTTTAAATATTGACAAAATAATACTTCCAATCAATATTGTAGCCACCCATGTAAATTTCAACAATCGCCAATTTTGACGATTGACAATTTACATCGCACATATCACACTGTTGTCGTTTAATATTTTAATAGATTAACCATAATACAACAATCAAATACAATAGCGAAATACAATAAATCAAGCTAAGTGTTATTTTATACAACAACAATATATCGTAGTTACCCGATAATTTACAATTGAGCAGACAACAGTAACAAATAACCTAAAATTTCAGAAGTAGTGAGTAACTTTTTGTTTGAAGCGCTGCAGGATCAAGCATGGAATCAGGACAGAGCTTACATATACGAACAGCTAGAACAAATCACCGGAGCAAAGGTATATTTTGCCAACCCATACAGTTCATGGAAACGCGGATTTAACGAGTACAAATGGATTAATCAGAAATTTCTATCCAAAGAAAATTGATTTCAGGGAACTCAGCGATAAAAAAGTCGCCAACATAGAAAATAATTTAAACAACCAACCAAGACAAGCTTTTGGAAATAAAATACTAATGCGAGTTTTGCACACTACCATTTAGCTTAGAATGAATTAAAAGACTATGCACATCAATATCAGCCTCGATTTTACGAATAGTTTCAGTACTTCCATAGTCATAGTTACGATGTATATCTCGTAATAGTTTGCGCTGAAAGGCAATTAGGTCATCAACCGCTCTTAGTCTTTGTGCTATATAATCTTTGCTTATTGGCTCATCAATCACGTGATAATTAAGTTCATCGACAATTTTTTGCTTAACATCATCAATTATTGCGGATGGATAATGATTAATCAGTTCATTATCGAGATATTCCAAACTATCAATAAAAATCTGATGGCGTAATTTACGCTCAAGCTCCGCCAACTCCTCACTCTCAGGAGCCAGTTTTAGTTTTTTAATTACCAGTGGCAAGCTAAGTCCATGCAAAATCAAAGTTATACTAATTACCACAAACGCTAATAGAATTATCTCATTGCGCATTGGTAAGATAGTACCATCAAGCAAAGTTAGAGGTAACGCCATTGCAATTGCTAATGAAACCATTCCACGCATTCCAGACCAGGCAATTACAAATAAGTGTTTATTAAAGTTAGGTCCAAGCACAATTTTTTCTTCATTATATTTATTGTGTAGTGAGACGTTAATATATGACACAGGATACACCCATACTATCCGCGCGATAATCACAACCAGACTAATAATAAACCCATAACCGATTAAATGCCATAATTGTTGACTATCAAACTGCTTGGTTAACTCTGGTAATTGCAGACCGAGTAAAATAAAAATTATACCATTAAGTACAAAAATCAAAACTTCCCAAAATTCTTTCATTCTGAAGCGCATTTGAAATGAAGTTATTTCTGAAGCATGCCAAGACAAGTGTAAACCGCAGCTAACAACAGCCAACACACCTGAAATATGTAACTTCTCAGCTAAAACATAGATAATCATTGGCAAAAGTAGTGATATGATTGTAACTATCGTTGCCTCATCTAGTTTCTTAAGCAAGTAAATAAAAAGAAATGATGCACATAGTCCAAGCAATACACCACCACCTGACATAACAATAAAATTAAGGGGCAAACTAACCCAACTCAATTTACCACTGGTGATTGCCAAAAGCGCAAATTGATATAAAATCAGAGATGATGCATCATTTACTAAGCTTTCACCCTCTAAAATTGTCGTTACACGTTTTGGCACTGGAAGATTTTTAGTAACGCTGGTAGCAGCAACTGCATCAGGTGGCGCCACAATTGCACCTAATAACAACCCAGTGAGTAGAGAAAATTCAGGAATAAGCAGATGAACTGTAAGTGCTACACACAAAGCAGTAAAGATAACCAAGCCAATGGCTAGGAAAAATATCGGTTTACGAAAAGCTTTAAACTCGTGCCAAGAAACATTGAACGCAGCTTCAAATAATAATGGTGGTAAGAAAATTAAAAATACCATCTCAGGACTAACGCTAACCAAAGCCTCAGTGGAGCAAAAGCCAATAAGTAATCCGGTTATCATCAATAAAATAGGTAAGGCAATTTTAACTTTATTTGCGATAAAACTCACCAGAATAATCACACCAATTAATAAAAAATAAATTTCTAAATCATGCATAGTCACAACCAAATAAATCAAATAAATTCAAGCAAATAATCATAAAACGGACAAAGAGGAACCAAAAATTTGCCAGCATTGTAACATAAAAATGACTTAGTATTTGCAGATTAGGAGAGATTATAAATTTTAAAAATCTAACATTTATCGACTTGACAAAAGCTGCTTGCCTTTGATAAAATCTCCTCGTAGTTTATTCAAACTAATCGTAAGCGTTACCGTTATTCAACGCACTATTATAATGCCGTATGGTATTGTATTGTGCGGCTGCATTTTTATAGAAAGAACGGTAATGATTAAAAAAATCCCCGCAAAGTATGTCAATTTCGTAATGCCTTTAATTCTATCTCTATTTATGACATTCATCGTCTCAGGGATCGCTACATTCAAGAATTTAGGTATTAGTTACAACTCATTGTACGCATGGTTTAGTGCATGGGTGACTTCTTTTCCGATTGCCTTCCCGGTATTACTAGTAGTGTTACCATTTGTAAAGAGAATTGTAATGTTAATTGTAGAAACCCCTAGCAATCGCTAATTTTTTTGGGATGACTTATCATGGTTAGGGTGTCTTAGACGCTGCGCTAATGCACCCATTTGTATGATTTATCCCGAAGAGGCCCATGTAAACTTAGAGCATCCACATCATAACTAAGCCAGATGCCCTACGGCATTAACCAATTTGACCAGTAATAAATGCTTGTGACCAATCTGCAAATGAAGCAACTGTAATCACAATCAAAACAATAAACAAGCCAACTTCAAATTTATTATCAAATAGTGATTTGGACTGCTCTCTTCGCGCAATAAAATAAAAGATTGCTCCAACCAAGTATAATAAAGATGACAAAGCTAAGAACATCATTCCACCAGAATAAACTAGCCAAACGCCGTATAATACTGCCAAGACACCTTTAATAAATGATAGGCGATCAATTTTACCTTCGGCAATAACTAATTTGAGTGCAAACATTGCCGATAATAAATATGGCAGCAAAACTAAGCTGGTTGCTAACTGGATCATTGCTAAATAAACTGCATTAGTAAAAAATGCAACTACAATAAATACTTGTGCTGCGATACTACTAATAACTAGCGCATTAATTGGTACATTATTTGCATTAAGTTTCATAAATGATTTAGGCATAGTTTTATCTTCAGATGCCAAATAAAACATATTGCTCGCCAGCAACGTCCATGCAAGTAAAGCACCAAGAACACTTACAACTACAGCCGCTCGAATTAAATTGCCACTATTCTCACCATAAAGTTGTGCTAGTATCCCTGCCGTAGATGGTGTAGGAAGTTCCCTAATTTCCTGTGCAGATAAAATACCAAATGGTAATACAGAAATCAAGGAAGTAATTAAACACACTACAACTGCAGCCAGCATGGTCGCTCTAATTACATCTTTCATACGTTTAGCGCGTAGTGCAAAGATACAAGCCGCTTCAATCCCAGTAAAGTCCCATACGGTTACCAACATCGTACTTTTGACCTGATCAAACCAATTACCCAGATGTGGTTCAAGATGTAGATTCGTTTTAAACTTTGCCCAATTAAATGCTAAAACAAAAACAATAATGATGCTTGCCAAAACCAGTACTTTAATAATCGTTAAAATTACATTTACAATTGAAGCTTCTTTGATTCCATTTCTGACTAAAAAAAATACACCCCAAATCATCACAGATTCTGCCACTAGCGAACTAATGGTATTTCCATTACCAAAAAATTTGAACAAAGCAAAGTTGCCCAAGGTTGCACAGATGTAAATTAGATAACTCGCATTAGCCAAAAGTGCGTTTAAAGCATAACCCCATGCCGAATTAAAGCCAACATAATCACCAAAACCATGTTTGGCATAACCATAAATTCCACTTTGGATATCTGGGCGCTGATTAGATATGTAGCCAAATGCCCAACTTAAAGCTAAAACCCCAACTGCGGTAATAATCCAACCAATACTAATAGGAATAACACCTGCACGATGCGCTACATTTTGTGGAACGTCAAAAACACCACTCCCCATCATTGAACCAACAATTAAAGAAAACAAAGCTACAAAAGATAAGTCTCTAACATTCATCTTTTCACTAGTTGATGGAGTCGACATAGTTGTTCCTTAAAAACTACTTAAATTACAATACTGCAAACGTTCTGGCAAGCGATAAGTTTATCACATCCTAAGACTCTAGATATTTCAAATGATCTATGGATAATGAGTGAAATTGCGCCGCTAACTTAGCACCCTTTTGATTGCTGAGTTGGTCCGCATGAAGCTTGAGCTTAAAGTGTACCAAACCACTAAAACTGGACAAATTAAAATAAGAATGTAGTGTTGTCATTTACAATACGGTAATCACACAGACATCAATTTACAATGATCTGGAAGTTAAATCAGTACGCAGTCTGGAGTTGAAGTTAAACGCGGAAGGAGGAAAACGCCAAGCTTAAAATAGAACTATAACTATTAAATCACGCATACTGACCGAGCGTTTCTGCACACTCAAAGCAACTTAAAACAGCACTACGGCGAAATAATATGTTGTTATAAATACATATTATATAAACTAGTGCTGCTTGCTAATCACTATTCTTAGATGATTAGCAAGCTAATTTTTAGCTTTATCAGTTATGGTTGAATTCTCGCAGCACCACCTGCCACTAATAAATTGAAAAATACACTACCATCAGTTAGAGCTGTATCGTTAATTGGATTTAAATTAGTTGCAAAATACTGATTAGCTGTCCTTCCTGTACGATTAAATGGAATATATCTAGTTTTATTAGTCCCAGCAGTTGTATTTATATTAGTATAAGTATTTAGTGCTGGATAAAATCGATAGCTTGTGTTATATTTAATGCTACCGTAAATAGTACCATTTCCCTGATTAGCCACCCAAGTCATACTAATATCATTACCATACATTCCATTAGCATTATCAAAGCTAACTGATGATGGGTCTGTGAGACAGACATCCCAACCCATACATAAATAATTAATTGAATACTCAAACTCACGTGCATTTATTATTCGCCAATTTTTCATACCGCAGTAACCATAATTTGCGCCTCCAGCTTTATCATATGAAGTATAAATGCTTGAAAAATCGGTAGAAGTAGTAGCGCTAGATACAACTCCTATAGGATTTTTTGGATACATAATGCCAGAGACTAAGTCAATTAAACAATTACCTGTTGCATCATTAACATAACGACCGCTTACGTACTGCTTTGGTACTAGTTGACCAGTGCTAACAGTACCATTCCCACTAGTTGGCCAATTAACACCAATATTTAAAGAACTTTCCTGGTAGATCTCATCACCATTAAAAACTTGATATGAGCTTGCTGCACCTTGTGTATTCACTCCTTTTAGAAGTTTATTTTTATATTGGAAGACTTGTCCATTTATGGTTTCACCACCATTTAATTGAGCAACTAAAATATACTGAAGATTAGACGCAGCAGAAGATGCACCAGGCGATAATTTGCCGGTACTCCAGTCATTTGCAGCAGCTGTAACGCCTGCCGTACCACAGTTAGACTTAATAGAACAATAAACAGACATTTGTTGACTTCCTCCGTAGTAGCCATCAATCCAATCAAATGAATAACCATCTGTAGCTGAAGCTGGAGTACCAACTACAGTGATTGTGCTGAAACGCGATAGAACGCGAGCAACTTTTTCGAAGTTGCTGTCTGGGCTAGCGTAGCCAGTTTCGATACCAGATAGGGTAGCTTTAACAAACTTAATGTCACGACCGATAAATTCACCAGCGATTGTACCGCCGTTTACTCTTGCAAATGTTGCCATTTTAATTTCCTTTAATGTTTACGCTTTCGCGTATAAAATTATTTATCAAACTTTAAAAAATTACTGCGGTTTAGCAAAATGCGCACTGCCGAAGTTGGGATTAATTAATTTAA
>ERZ650308.1349-NODE-1349-length-12783-cov-11.787319_pt1 | contig 12783 bp, 12 predicted proteins | sample MGYA00376244_ERZ650308 | MGnify/ENA primary metagenome ERZ650308 (study PRJEB26733, sample SAMN07839295) | wastewater metagenome | biome: small river; feature: stream; material: water | place: USA: North Carolina | collected 2016-04-26 ...
ACATCACGCAGGGTCGAGTGAAGGTGAACGGCAAGGTTGTCACCGAGCTGGGCACTCGAATCAACCCGGATGTAGACAAGGTCACCGTGGGTGGAACCCCGATTCAGCTTGACTCCTCACGCGTCTACCTGGCGCTAAACAAGCCATACGGCGTGGTCAGCTCAATGGCAGATGAAAACGGCCGTGGCGACCTCAGTCAGTTCGTTGTCGGCTACGACCGAGTGTTCAACGTCGGTCGCTTGGATGCTGAGACCACCGGTTTGATCATCATGACCAACGATGGCGAGTTGGCGCACAAACTTGCTCACCCAAAGTTTGGCGTCACCAAGACTTACGTTGCTCGCGTCGAAGGAATTGTGACTCCAGCAACTGTGCACAAGCTTTTGAGTGGTTTTGAACTCGAGGATGGCTTGATCAAGGCTGACAAGGCCCACATCGTTGATGTATCTGGCAACGAAAGCCTGGTCGAGGTTGTCTTGCACTCTGGACGCAACCGTATTGTCCGCCGCATGTTCGACTTCGTCGGCCACCCGGTGCTCGGCTTGGTTCGACGCCAATTTGGTCCAATTCAGCTCGGTCCTTTGAAAGAGGGACGTGTCCGCGAACTCAGTAAAATAGAGGTCGGCGCGTTGTTGAAGGCTGCCGAAGGGGGAGTGGAGCGTGCTCCGCGACCACGAGTCAAGCCAGGTAAGGCGGCTCCAGCGAAGAACACTAAGAGGCGGTAAAAATGGCAGTAAGAGCTATTCGAGGAGCAATTCAGCTTGACGTTGACGAACGCGAGCACTTGCTGAAGTCGACCGCCGAATTGTTGACCAAGATGTTGCACGCCAACGACATCGCAAATGGTCAGCTAATCAACATCTTCTTCACCGCGACGCCTGACCTGGTCAGTGAGTTTCCAGCGGTTGCAGCTCGCGAACTCGGTCTGGGTGACGTACCACTTATGTGCTTCGTAGAAATGGATGTTGCCAAGGCGCTACCTCGCGTTATTCGCATCATGATTCAGGCAGACCTAGACGTTGCTCGCGCTGAAGTTCAGCACGTTTACTTGCGCGGTGCGACCGCGCTTCGTCAGGACATCGCCCAGTGACTCAAGCAGCCGTTGCACGAACTCTAGGCCCAGTCCGCATCGTCGGAGCGGGCCTACTTGGCACGAGCATCGGCCTAGGCTTGAGCAAACTTGGTGTTCAGGTTTTCCTGGAAGACTCATCTCCGGCAAACCTGAAGCTTGCCATTGATTACGGGGCCGGCGTTCGGGCTAGTGCAGGCGACGCGCCAGCCCTCATCGTTGTTTGTGTGCCGCCAGATGTCACCGCATCGGTAGTTGCTCGCGAACTTGCCGCCTTTCCAAACGCAGTCGTCACCGACGTGGCTAGCGTCAAGGCGCAGGTTCTAGGCGAACTCGAAGCGGCTGTTGTCGATCTCACGCGCTACGTCGGGTCACACCCGATGGCCGGTCGTGAACGCGGGGGAGCCATCTCAGGTAGAGCGGATCTTTTTGTTGGCCGCCCTTGGGTTATCTCGGCGAATGCCCACAGTACCTCGACGGCAGTAGCTGCCATCGAGGATTTGGCTATTGATTTGGGGTCGGCACCGCTCAAGGTTTCTGCACATGACCACGACCGCGCGGTCGCGCTGGTCTCACACGTTCCGCAGCTGGTTTCAAGCTTGCTAGCAGCTCGTCTTGTCGAAGCTGAGAGCACGGATGTCTCGCTTTCCGGTCAGGGTCTGCGTGACACCACCCGGATTGCAGCGAGCGATCCAAAGCTATGGATTCAGATTCTTGCCGCTAACGCGGCTGAAGTCGCTCCAGTTTTGAAGGCCTTTGAGAATGACCTTCACGCCGTAGTTGAGGCACTGGAGGACATCGATGGTGCCGGCTCTCTGGCCAAAGTCAGCCGAGCACTCGAGGCCGGAAACCACGGCGTCGAGCGCATACCCGGTAAGCACGGAACGAAGCAAGCCGCCTACGCGCAGGTGGTCGTAATGATTGCTGACAAGCCAGGCGAGCTTGGACGCCTATTCAACGAGGTTGGCGAAATCGGCGTCAACATCGAAGAGTTGAAACTTGAACACTCGCCGAGTGCGCCGGTTGGTCTAGTTGAACTCTATGTTTTGCCGTCGGTAGAGCAGAAACTGATCGCCGACCTTGAAGACCGCGGATGGAAGATTGCCGGATGAGCCAATTTCTTGTCGCCATCGATGGCCCAGCAGGATCTGGAAAGTCGAGTGTTTCAAAGCAAGTTGCCCGCGAGTTGGGTTTTGGCTACCTAGACACCGGTGCCGCTTACCGCGCCTTGGCTTGGGCGGTTCAGCACCTAGCCGGCTTTGAAGTTGAAACCCTAAGTAACAAAGATTTAGTTGCGGACTTCGACTACTCGATTTCGCTGAACCCTGATGACTACTGGGTGAAGGTTGGCGGCCACGACCTCACCGCGGCCATTCGCACCTCTGCCGTAGCCGAATCGGTGTCTGCCGTCGCACGCATCCCCGAGGTTCGCACCTTCATGAAGCAGCTAACCCGCGACCTGGTTGCCAAGTCTCCACTACCTGGTGTTGTGGTCGAAGGTCGCGACATCACCACCGTGGTTGCCCCTGATGCCGAAATAAAAATTCTGCTAACTGCCAGCGAAGCGGTTAGACTTAAGAGACGCTCAGCGGAACTTTCCGAAGCAACTGCTGAAAGCGTCAAGCGTCAAGTTTCAGAACGTGACGCCAGCGACTCAAAGGTCGTTGACTTTATGACTCCCGCACCGGGGGTCCAACTCGTGGATTCTTCTGATCTCAACTTCGAACAGACAGTTAGCGCTGTCGTTTCATTGATTGAGCAGTCTGGGTCTACTAAGGAATCCAAATGATTGAAGAAGAATTCGACGACCTAGACGGCGACGAAGTCGAAGTTGAATATGTGGCCATTGACCCGGCCGATAAGGACTTCATCGAGCGACTCAAAAACATGAGTACCGATGAAGAGGAGAACCGTGCACGTGTCTTGCGTTCTGGTCTTGAAGACTACGACCTTGAAGACGACGACTTTGAACTTATCGAGAGCGAACTCGATTTTTCTGAGGGTCCGGTTTATTTGCCAGCTCTGCCAGTATTGGCCATTGTCGGTCGACCTAACGTTGGTAAGTCGGCGCTGGTTAACCGCATCCTTGGTCGTCGCGAGGCTGTCGTAGAAGACAAGCCTGGTGTAACCCGCGACCGCGTGTCATACAAGGCCGAGTGGAACGAGCGTAAGTTCACCCTCGTCGACACCGGTGGCTGGGAGCCAGACGCTAAGGGTATCGATAAGTCGGTTGCTCTTCAGGCTGAAATCGCCATTGAGCTTTCAGATGCCGTCTTGTTCGTGGTTGACGCCATGGTTGGCGCAACCGGTTCAGACGAGCGCGTAGTTAAGTTGCTTCGCGCTTCGGGCAAGCCAGTCATCCTGGTTGCCAACAAGATTGACGATGCTCGCCAAGAGCCAGAAGCCGCCGCGCTTTGGTCTCTAGGTTTGGGTGAACCGTATCCAGTTTCTGCTGTCCACGGCCGTGGTGTCGCTGACCTGCTTGATGCAACCATGGCTGTTTTGCCAAAGGTTTCGGGTGTTGCCAAAGAAGAGTTCGGCGGTCCTCGTCGCGTTGCTCTGATTGGTCGACCAAACGTAGGTAAGTCTTCACTGCTTAACAAGGCAGTCGGCTCTGAGCGTGCGGTGGTCAACGACCTAGCCGGAACAACTCGCGACCCAATTGACGAGCAGGTTGAACTTGGCGGCAAGGTCTGGCGTTTCGTCGACACCGCTGGTATTCGTCGCCGTTTGCACCTCGCACAGGGTGCCGATTTCTATGCTTCGCTTCGCACCGCTGCCGCTCTTGAGCGCGCCGAAGTTGCCGTAGTGCTATTCGATGTCACTCAGCCGATCAGCGAGGCCGACATCCGCATTGTCGATATGGCTCTCGAATCTGGCCGTGCACTCGTTCTCGCTTTCAACAAGTGGGACGAGTTGGATGACGAGCGTCGTCGCTATCTCGAGCGTGAAATTGAGCAGGACTTGGCGCACGTAGATTGGGCGCCTCGCGTCAACATCTCGGCCAAGACTGGGCGTCACCTTGAGAAGCTTGTGCCTGCTCTAGAAGTTGCTCTTGACTCATGGGATCAGCGAATTCCTACTGGAAAGCTCAACGCTTTCATCCAGGAACTCACTATGGAGACCCCGCACCCAGTTCGCGGTGGCAAGCAACCTCGTATCTTGTTCGCGACTCAGGCCGGCAGCCGCCCGCCGAAGTTTGTGTTGTTCACCACCGGCTTCCTCGACCCGGGCTACCGCCGCTTCATCCAGCGTCGTCTTCGCGAGACCTACGGTTTCGAAGGAACTCCAATCGAGGTCGGAATGCGTGTGCGTGAGAAGCGCAAGCGCACCTAACCAGTACTTAAAAGCAAAACCCCGTTGACTTCATTGGCAACGGGGTTTTTCTTTTGCCGGGCAAAGACCCAGCGGCTATTTCGAAGGGTGGTACTGCTCTGCTAGAGCAACCTTCAAATCGTCGAGTACAGATGGGTCCTCGATGGTTGGCGGAACAGTGTAGCTATCGCCATCAACGATCTGTCGCATGGTCTTTCGCAGCACCTTGCCCGAACGTGTTTTTGGCAATCTTTGGAGAATAACCACGTCCTTGAACGCGGCGACTGGGCCAACCACATCACGCACGATGCCAATGACCTCCTTACGCAACTTCTCTTCATCGATCTCATGACCGTGTTTGAAGGTTATGAAGCCGACAGCTCGTTGACCCTTTAGTTCATCCTTGACGCCAGTCACTGCACACTCGGCTACTGCTTCGTGACCGGCGATAGCCTCTTCGAGTTGGCCGGTTGAGAGTCGGTGCCCGGCGACGTTAATGACATCATCCGTGCGGCCCATCACATAGACATAGCCGTCTTCATCAATGCGGCCCGAATCACCGGTGGCATAGACGCCGTCGAATACATTGAGGTAGGCCCTCGCATAGCCGTCTGGGCGACCCCAAAGCCCGGCCAATGTGCCTGGAGGCATTGGCAATCCGATGACGATATTGCCATCTTTGCCGTTCTTCACCGGTGAGCCCTTTGAGTCGACAACCGACACGTTATAGCCGGGGACCGGAACGCTAGGGGAGCCTGGCTTGACTGGAAGGTCATCAAGACCTCGCGGATTTGCGGCAATCGGCCAGCCGGTCTCGGTCTGCCACCAGTTGTCGACAACCGGGCAGTGCAAGCCGTCATTTGCCCAGTGGTAAGTCTCGGTATCCAATCGCTCTCCGGCTAGGAACAGCGTCTCGAGCTTCGAGATGTCATATTTGACGAGTTCGTCGAGATCTGGGTCCATTCGACGAATAGCTCGGATGGCTGTCGGTGCTGTGAACAGCACCTTTACCTCGTGCTCCGCCGCAACGCGCCAGAACGCGCCCGCATCCGGGGTGCCAATTGGCTTTCCCTCGTAAAGCACGGTTGTCGCGCCGGCAATCAGTGGGGCATAAACGATGTATGAATGGCCGACCACCCAGCCAACATCGGAGGCGGCCCACATGACGTCACCTGGATCAATGTTGTACACATTCTTCATCGACCATGCCATAGCAACGGCGTGGCCGCCATTATCGCGAACTATGCCCTTAGGGTTTCCTGTGGTGCCAGAGGTGTAAAGAATGTAGAGGGGATCTTGGGCGGCAACTGCGACCGGCGCGTGAGGGGTGGCAGCAGCAACGGCTTCCTTCCAGCTCAACCAATGAACGTTGGTCTTCTCATCGAAGTCCTTAACCGAGCCAGGCACCGCCGCACGTTCGTGCACGATCACAGTCTCGACTGAACCCTTTGACATGGCCAATGCCCTTTCGATGATCGGCAGGTATTCCACATGTCGACCTGGTTCAAAACCGCCCGAGGAAGTAACGATTACCTTTGGGGTTGCATCGTCGATTCGAACAGCCAGCTCGTTTGCTGCGAACCCGCCGAAAACTACCGAGTGAATGGCGCCAAGGCGGGCGCACGCGAGCATTGCATAGATTGCCTCGGGGATCATCGGCATATAAATCAAAACGCGATCGCCCTTGGCAATTCCCTGTTTGGCAAGCGCTCCGGCGAAAGCGGAAACCTTCGCAAGAAGTTCGTTGTAGGTGTAGAACTTCTTAGTTCCAGTCATGGCCGAGTCGTAAATGATGGCGGTCTGATCGCCACGACCGGCTAGGACATGGCGGTCAATGGCGTTGTAGCAGGTGTTGAGCTCACCGTCGGGATACCAGCGGTAAACGGGAGCAGTTCTTTCGTCCAGGGCGTGGGTCGGCTTTTTGATCCAATCGATTGCCTCAGCCGCCTCGAGCCAAAAAGCATTCGGGTCGTTGGTGCTGGCATCATAAGCCTTGCGATAACTACCTGACATTAGTGATCTCCTCATTGAGTCCTAACCAATAATGTATACAAAGAAACGTCAAATTATTGATTTGTTATCGAATATTGATAATAAATCGGTTACTCTGCATACAATAGCCGTGAAATACTTCGATTTAGGAGGTGCCATGAGAGCAAGCGATAAGGCCTATCAAACGCTGCTCGACGAAATTGTCGAGGGTTCGTTGGCGCCGGGAACCGTTCTGGCCGAAGTTGAACAAGCAGCTCGCCTGGGAGTTAGTCGCACGCCGCTTCGTGAAGCATTGGCCCACCTACGCAAGGATGGCTTAGTCGAGCCCCTGGCCGGTCGTGGTTTGATCGTGACAGCCATTTCCATCGATGACATCGTCGAACTTTATGAACTGCGTCAGCCGCTCGAACAGCAGGCAGCACGCCTGGCGGCTCAACGTGGAAACCCTCAAATCTTCTCCCAGATCGCTGCCGAGCTCCGCGATTCAGATCGGTTGATTAGTAGCGGCGCCGAGGGCATCAAGGCTTATTACCAACTCAACGAGCGGCTGGATCGAGCAATCGAAGATTCAATTTCGAGCGCCTATCTGGTTAGCGCGTTGAAAGGCCTGCACCTGCACCTGGCGCGCATTCGTCGTCTTTCGCGTCAAAACGTCGACCGTCTGCGCGCAGCAGCCATCGAGACCCTAGTCATAGTCGAAGCCATCGTTAATCGCGATGCCGATCTGGCTGCCAGTGCGACACATGTTCACCTCCAACAAAGCCTTAAAAACAGCTTGGCCACGGTTCGCACCCTCGCCGTTGACCGAGTTGCCTGAAATTCGAAACCAAACAAGAAAGATGAGCCGCAATGAAGCTGCACGAAGTCCGCGTTTATAAAAGCGAAGAGCCGCTAGCCCGCGAAGACCAGCTGGCCTGGAAAATCGCCCAGGTTGCCACCGACAAGGTTGAGATCCTGCCTGAGGTAACCGAAATGGTAATCAACCGCATTATTGACAATGCCTCCGTTGCAGCGGCATCGCTAACCCGAAAGCCGGTCGTTTCAGCTCGCTCCCAGGCACTTGCTCATCCAAAGTCAAACAATGGCAATGGCGCCAACGTTTTTGGTGAGGCAGCTGACCTTCGAGTTTCACCGGAGTGGGCAGCCTGGGCAAATGGTGTTGCCGTTCGTGAGCTCGACTACCACGACACCTTCTTGGCAGCCGAATACTCGCACCCTGGCGACAACATACCGGCTATTTTGGCTGTCGCTCAACATGTCGGCGTTGATGGCAAGGCGCTGATTCGCGGCATTGCGACCGGTTATGAGATTCAGGTAGACCTGGTTAAATCCATTTGCTTGCACAAGCACAAGATCGACCACGTAGCCCACCTCGGTCCTTCTGCTGCAGCTGGCATCGGAACCATGCTTGGCTTGCCGACTGAGACCATTTACCAGGCAATCGGCCAAGCGTTGCACACCACCACCGCGACTCGTCAGTCTCGCAAGGGTGAAATCTCAAGTTGGAAGGCGCACGCTCCAGCCTTTGCAGGAAAGATGGCGGTCGAGGCGGTAGACCGCGCAATGCGTGGCGAGACTAGCCCAACCCCAATCTATGAAGGTGAAGACGGCGTCATTGCTTGGATGCTGGATGGTCCAAGCGCAAAGTATCTAGTGCCGTTGCCGGAGGCCGGGGAAGCTAAGCGCGGAATCCTAGACACCTACACGAAAGAGCACTCGGCTGAATATCAGGCGCAGGCCTGGATCGATCTAGGTCGCAAGCTGAACCGCGAGCACCCAGAGATTGCTGACCCGGCAAATGTTGAGTCGGTAGTAATTCACACTTCGCACCACACTCACTATGTGATTGGTTCGGGCGCCAATGACCCGCAGAAGTATGACCCAACTGCAAGTCGTGAAACTCTTGACCACTCGATTCCTTACATCTTCACAGTGGCACTTCAGGATGGGCGCTGGCACCACGTGGACAGCTACTCGCCGTCGCGCGCCTCACGACCGGACACAGTGGAACTTTGGCACAAAACAACGACGCTGGAAGACCAAGAGTGGACCCGTCGCTATCACTCAAACGACCCCGTAGAAAAGGCCTTCGGTGGTCGCGTCGAAGTGACACTCAAGGACGGCAGCAAGATCATCGACGAAATTGCCGTTGCTGACGCCCACCCGCTTGGCGCACGCCCATTTGCACGTGAGCAGTACATCCAGAAGTTTCGCGACCTTGCTTCAGAAGTTTTGGATGCCGCCGAAATTGAGCGCTTCCTAAACCTCGTTCAGCGATTGCCAGAATTGACTGCTGCCGAAATTGGCGGGCTTACCATCGTGGCTAAGTCAGGTGTAATGGCTTCGGTCAAGAACCCTGCCGGGTTGTTCTAATGCTTTACGCAAAAACCACGCCGGCCGACAAGCGCCGGATATTCCGGGAGAGATTGGCAACCGGTGAACTGCTGCAGTTCCCCGGAGTGTTCAATCCGCTCTCTGCGAAATTGATTCAAAACAAGGGTTTCGACGGAATCTATATTTCAGGCGCAGTGCTTGCGGCCGACCTTGGCTTGCCAGACATCGGGCTGACCACGCTAACCGAAGTCGCTGGTCGCTCACAGCAGATCAGTCGCATGACCGATTTGCCTGCGTTGGTTGATGCCGACACTGGTTTCGGCGAACCGCTAAACCTGGCTCGCACCGTGCAAACCCTCGAGGATGCGGGCATCGCCGGAATCCACATCGAGGACCAGGTCAATCCCAAGCGCTGCGGTCACCTTGACGGTAAGGCGGTAGTCGACCAAGACACTGCCATCAAGCGCATTGCTTCGGCAGTAGATGCCCGTCGCGATCAGAATCTGTTGATCATGGCTCGTACCGACATCCGAGGTGTTGAATCTTTGCCAGCCGCGATCGACCGTGCCAAACGACTGGTCGATGCCGGTGCCGACGCAATCTTCCCAGAGGCAATGAAAGACCTGAGCGAGTTCGCGGCAATGCGAGCTGCCATCGACGTGCCGATTCTCGCTAACATGACCGAATTCGGTAAAAGTGAGCTATTTACCAAGCAACAGCTAGCCGATATCGGAATCAACATCGTCATCTACCCGGTCTCTTTGCTTCGCCTTGCCATGGGTTCGGCGATGCGTGGGCTCGATGCCTTGAAGCGAGATGGCTCGCTTCAGAACGTGGTTGCTGAAATGCAGACTCGGGCAGAACTTTATGAACTACTCGACTATGAGGCTTACAACCAGTTCGATTCAGGCATCTTCAATTTCAACCTCGACAATCACGTCGAACACTAAGAGATTCAACGAGCAAAGTCGCAAAGGAGCGAAATGAGCGAGAACAAGCAGGAGATTTACAAGGGTCTTGCCGGAGTGCCGGTCGACTACACGGCGATCTCTAAGGTGAACCCAGAAAGCAACTCGCTCTTGTACCGTGGATACCCGGTGCAAGAACTTGCCGCCACGAAGAGTTTCGAAGAAGTCGCCTGGTTGCTCTGGAAGGGCGAACTGCCAACCGCATCAGAACTCGCTAGCTTTGAGCAGCAAGAACGTTCGATGCGAGCTCTCGACCCGGCGGTCAAGCGAGTGATTGATGAACTGCCACTGACTGCCCACCCAATGGATGTCTGCCGCACCGCGGTCAGCGTGATTGGCGCCATGGACCCAACCGCAGACGATTCCAGCCCAGCGGCAAACCTAGCCAAGTCGATTCGCCTTTTCGCCAAGCTGCCAGCGGTAGTGGCCTACGACCAGCGTCGCCGCCACCAACTTGCTCTAATCGACCCACGTGTCGATCTCGACTATTCATCGAACTTCCTATGGATGACCTTCGGCGAAGTGCCCGAGGCACAGGTGGTCGACGCTTTCCGCATCTCACTGATTCTCTATGCTGAGCACTCTTTCAATGCTTCAACCTTCACCGCCCGCGTGATTACCTCAACCTTGTCGGACCTCTATTCTGCAGTGACCGGTGCCGTCGGTGCACTCAAAGGTCCACTCCACGGTGGAGCCAACGAAGCGGTGCTCCACATCTTCAACGAAATCGGTTTCGGCCCGAATGCTGAGACCCGCGCCGAGGTCTGGCTTGATAAGGCGCTCGCCGAAAAGCGCAAGATCATGGGCTTTGGTCACCGCGTCTACAAGAGCGGCGACTCGAGAGTGCCGACTATGCGCGCTGCGATGGTAGAGCTGATCAACTACTACAAGCGTCCCGACGTGCTCAATCTTTATGAAGGCCTTGAAGCTGCAATGGCCGAGCGCAAGGGCATTATGCCAAACCTCGACTACCCATCGGGGCCGGCATATCACCTTATGGGTTTCGATACTCTAACCTTCACTCCAATCTTTGTGGCTGCCCGCATCACTGGGTGGACCGCTCACATCATGGAGCAGGCGGCGGCCAATGCACTTATTCGCCCACTCTCGGTTTACAACGGAGTGGACGAGCGGCACATCTAAAGTAAGTTGACGAATGGCGGGTCGTTTAGCCAACGGTGTCGTACTTCATCACGTAAAATCGGCAACATGGCCACCCAAATGAACCTGAGCATCAGGCACCAGTTTTTCACTGTGCCAAACCTGCTCAGCGTTTTGCGCCTTGCGCTTGTGCCAGTCTTCCTGTTACTGCTGATAAACGAAAAATTCGTGTTGGCAATTTGCACCTTGGCTTTGGCTAGTCTTACTGACTACCTCGACGGTTACTTCGCTCGGAAGTGGAATCAAATCACCCGCCTAGGGCAGCTCCTAGACCCGGCAGCAGACCGCCTTTACATTTTCTCGACCCTTGTCGGTTTGGCCTACGTCGGCCAGATTCCCGCCTGGATTGTGGTTGTAATCTTCGCGCGAGACGCGATGCTTGCGGTTGCCTATGTGGTCCTAGCGAATTTCGGCTACGGACCGCTCCCGGTGCACTACCTGGGGAAAACCGCGACCTTTGCGCTGTTGTATTCGTTCCCTTTGCTGCTGATGGCAAAAATCTGGATAGAAGCGGCACCCGTGTTAATGCCTATCGCGTGGGCTTTTGCGCTTTGGGGTGTGGGGCTCTACTGGTGGGCAGGCTTTGTATATTTGCGTCAGGTTCGCCAAGTGGTTAAAAACAGCCGTCAGGATTCACTAGGCTAGAACTCTATTAAGGAGCAGCTGAATCATGAACTTTGCAGAGTCCGGCCTCGGGGGATCGCCAGACGAGGTTCAGTCAACCCTGCGATTCAGCGAAGACCTCCTTGCAGAGCTAGGTTCTGACCTCAGCCGAGAAGAGCAGCTTGCCATTGAGGCGCTCCCGTCGGGTAATGCCCTTCTCATCGTTAAGCGTGGCCCAAATGCTGGCGCACGATTCCTATTGGACCAGGATGTCACCACCGTTGGTCGTCACCCAAACGCAGACATTTTCTTGGATGATGTGACAGTTTCGCGTCGTCACGCAGAGTTCCTGCGCCAAGGAGCACAGTTCAGTGTCCGCGATTTGGCTTCTTTGAACGGCACATATTTTGATGGTCAGCGCATCGATGAGATTCAGGTGAGCGATGGCTCAGAAGTTCAAATCGGTAAATTCCGACTGACCTTCTTTGCCTCACGCGCAGACCTGCCGCAGGGGGCGTAATGGCAGCGGCTACCGCAGCGAACCTCTTCGAGGCTCGTCAATCCAAGCTTTTCAACATCGGCCATGTGCTAGCCGAACTCAACAAAGACTTTCAAGACCTAAGTCCTTCAAAGCTTCGTTTTCTCGAGGAGCAGGGGCTGGTTTCTCCGCAGCGAACCGCTTCGGGGTATCGCAAGTTCACCCAGCTCGACATTGAGCGAATTCGCATCGTGCTTGAATTGCAGCGCGACCAGTACCTGCCGCTCAAAGTCATCCGTGCCTATTTGGCAGATTTGGATGAGGGCAAGCAGCCGAGCCTGCCAAGCGGTGCTTCGGTCAACCCGCAGCACCTGCGCCAGGCCCGCAGCAAGTCGTTCACGAAGATTGAGCTCATAGCCGAGACCGCTATCACTGACGCGCTGATTAGCGAAGCCCAGGATGTAAATCTCATCGGCATCGAACCATTCGAGTCGAAGGACGTCGAGATTGCCCGCGCGATCGTGCACCTGCAGCGCTTCGGCATCGCACCTCGCCACCTTCGGGGGCTAAAGGCCTCTGCCGACCGCGAGATTGGCATCATCGAAGGCGTCGTGGCTCCAGTGCTCAGCAAAAACGACACCGCGAACCGTTCAAGAGCCGCTCACTATGCCGCCGAAATTGAGAACCAATTCGCCAGCATTCGCGCCGAACTGATTCGCTCAGTTATCGGCAAATTTGACGCCTAAAAAGCGCGTCAATTAGGGCGACACGCCGTAACCGAAAATTAACTGAGATAACTGCCCAAAGCGACAACAATTAAACCTGTACTTGAACGTTGGACTTAGCTGAAAGGAGCCGACGTG
>ERZ650308.1352-NODE-1352-length-12768-cov-4.166758_pt1 | contig 12768 bp, 12 predicted proteins | sample MGYA00376244_ERZ650308 | MGnify/ENA primary metagenome ERZ650308 (study PRJEB26733, sample SAMN07839295) | wastewater metagenome | biome: small river; feature: stream; material: water | place: USA: North Carolina | collected 2016-04-26 ...
GCTCTTCCGATCTCTTCAAAAATTAATCACCAGAAAATAAAAATAATTTGTTGCAATTTTTTTTTGAATTACTTTTTTATGAAAAGGTATTCATTGGATGATTTTTTTCCAAACTGAGTACCCGATACTGTAGCTTTTAGCGTGTTGTTTTTTTGTAATCGGTAGGTGATTTGTTGGGGAAAATCGTGTTTTGGGTTTTTAAAAACAACCAAACTATCCTCAGCTTCGGTCATTTGAAACGGAACGGGTAGGTCGTTGTTTTCTCCTTTAATGGTAGCGGTGTAAATTAGGATGTGATTGTTTTCAACCAATTCTATTTGTTCAAAATGTAGTGTGTCTTTTTCATTTTGGATGAAATAAGCGACCGCTGTAAACGTACTGTCATTTTCTACCTGCCATTGTTCTTTCAATACGCCAAGGCTGTCTTTTTTCTCCCATGTTCCAATCAAGAAACGTGCTTTTTCCAGTTCTTCATATTCTTTGATCAAGCGTCCTTTGGCATCATATTTATCGCATGATGCAACCAAAATAGAAAACACGAAAAGAAGAAGTAATGTTGGTACAGATTTCATAAAACACATATTTTTTTGTAAAAATACTAAAAAAATCAGACTAGCCTCATGCGAGGGTCAAGGAAAAATCTACCAAATAGAATTTGTAAAAAATAGTCAAAAACGAATTTAGATTTATGCAATCTTTTTACTAATTTTGCACTCCAAATAAGATTACTTATGTTAGAAAGACTTCAATATGTAAAACAACGTTTCGATGAGATTTCGGATTTGATTATTCAACCCGACGTAATTTCTGATCAAAAGCGTTACGTGCAGCTCAATCAAGAATACAAAGGGTTAAAAGACCTGATGGAAAAACGAGAAGAGTTAATCAATGTTACAGGAAATATAGAAGAAGCCAATGAAATAATTGCTGACGGTTCGGATGCAGAAATGGTGGAAATGGCCAAAATGCAATTGGATGAAGCCAAAGATCGTTTGCCTATTTTGGAAGAAGAAATCAAGTTTTTATTGATTCCGAAAGACCCAGAAGACGCCAAAAATGTAATGGTTGAGGTGCGTGCCGGTACCGGTGGAGATGAAGCCAGTATCTTTGCAGGGGATTTGTTTCGTATGTATACCAAATACTGTGAAAGCCGCGGTTGGAGAACTTCGGTTGTGGATATGAACGAAGGAACTTCTGGTGGATTCAAAGAGGTTATTTTTGAAGTTACAGGAGAAGATGTTTACGGAACCTTGAAATTTGAAGCGGGTGTACACCGTGTACAACGTGTACCACAAACAGAAACTCAAGGACGTGTGCATACCTCTGCAGCTACGGTAATGGTTTTGCCAGAAGCCGAAGAATTTGATGTGCAAGTGGACATGAATGATGTTCGTGTGGATTTTTTCTGTTCGTCTGGACCAGGTGGACAATCGGTGAACACGACAAAATCTGCGGTACGTTTAACGCACATCCCAACTGGATTAGTGGCGCAATGTCAGGATCAAAAATCACAACATAAGAACAAAGATAAAGCGTTGACCGTTTTGCGTTCGCGTTTGTACGAAATGGAATTAGCCAAAAAACAAATTGAAGACGCTACAAAACGTTCGTCTCAAGTAAGTTCAGGCGACCGTTCGGCTAAAATTAGAACCTACAATTATTCACAAGGACGTGTAACCGATCACAGAATTGGTTTGGATGTTTTTGATATGGATGGTGTTATGAACGGAAAAATTCAAAAATTTGTTGACGAGTTACAACTGGTAAACAACATGGAGAAATTAAAAGAAAGTGAAGTTTTTTAATTTACTTTTGAACTGAAATACAAATGCCAACCTAAATAATGAATTAGTTTGGCATTTTTTTTAAAAATCAAGCAATGACAACACAACAACTGATTGAGCAAATAAAAAGTAAAAAATCCTTTCTATGTATTGGATTGGATGTCGATTTAGATAAAATTCCGGCCTACTTGTTGGAATTAGAAGATCCCATCTTTGAATTCAATAAAGCCATCATCGATGCAACACATGATTTATGTGTTGCTTACAAACCCAATACTGCTTTTTATGAAGCCTACGGTATCAAAGGTTGGCAATCGCTTCAAAAAACCATTCACTACCTCAATCAAAAGCATCCGGAAATCTTCACTATTGCCGACGCCAAAAGAGGCGATATTGGAAATACTTCTACCATGTATGCAAAAGCTTTTTTTAGCGACCTTGAGTTTGATTCGGTAACCGTGGCTCCTTATATGGGAAAAGATTCTGTAGAACCCTTTCTAGCATTTGAAAACAAGCACACCATTATGTTGGCACTGACTTCTAATGAAGGTGCCTTTGATTTTCAGACCCAAGATTGTAACGGAACGGAATTGTATAAAACCGTATTGGAAACGTCCAAAAATTGGAAAAACGCGCATAATTTGATGTATGTTGTAGGTGCAACCAAAGCCGAGTATTTTACTGAAATCAGAAAAATTGTGCCCGATAGTTTTTTACTGGTTCCAGGAGTAGGTGCTCAAGGAGGAAGTTTACAAGAAGTCTGCAAATACGGATTGAACTCAACTATTGGTTTGCTGATCAATTCTTCAAGAGGGATTATCTATGCCTCTAAGAGTTCAGATTTTGCTGAAAAAGCAAGAGAAGAAGCACAAAAGATGCAAAAAGAAATGCAGGAATTGTTGGCATAAAATGTATATTTACAAAAAACAATAATTGATAAATTATACCGTATACCAAAATAAGGAAAGTGATCAATGGGTAACATTTGTTCATGGAGCAGGCGGCAGTTCTTCAATCTGGTTCAAACAAATACGTGAATTTCAAAATGGATACAATATTTTATTGTTGGATTTGAGAGGGCACGGAAATTCAAACTCTAGTAAGCTCAAGTATACATTTTCATCTATCGCCGATGATATTTTAGAAGTATTGGATTATTTAAAAATACAAAGGTCGCATTTCATCGGAATATCATTAGGAACGATTTTAATTCGACAATTAGCAGAAACAAATCCAAGTCGTGTCCAAAGTATGATTATGGGTGGTGCAATTTTAAAGTTTAATATCCGCTCACGAATATTAATTGTTTTTGGAAATACGTTCAAATATATTTTACCCTATTTAATTTTATATCGCTTTTTTGCATACGTCATCATGCCCCATAAAAATCATAAAGAATCAAGAAATTTATTCATTCGGGAGGCAAAAAAACTGTATCAAAAAGAATTTATTAAATGGTTCCAACTAACTGCCGAAATTAACCCACTATTGAGTCATTTTCGTCAATTTGAATTGAACATTCCAACGTTGTATGTAATGGGAGAAGAGGACTATATGTTTTTACCTTCAGTTAAAAAAGCAGTAAGCAATCATACTAAAAACGTGCAGCTTTTTATTGTGAAAAATTCCGGACATGTTGTAAATGTTGAACAAGCATCCGTTTTTAATAATAAAGTGCTTTCTTTTATAAAATGGATTCCATAAAAAAAATGTCAAATTCGTTACAACTTGACATTTCTTTAAACTAACCAACCAAAATTATTTATAACTAACTAATTACACTGCAAATTTGAGGCAATTTTTTTTAAATTTTGTTAAGATAATGTTATACTTATGTTATTGATTATTAAATTTTTATACTTAATTTCTGTAGAATTTTCGTTTTCCAATCAACCAAATAACCATTGGAGCACCAATCATTGAAGTAACGGCGTTAATCGGAAGCGTGAAATTGGCTCCCGGCATTTGCGAAATCAAATCACAAAGTAACATGATGATGGATCCCAGTAATAAAGTGGCTACAAATACCATTTTGTGATTACTTGTTTGCAGTATTAATTTGGCCATGTGCGGTACAGCCAAACCAACAAATGCGATCGGACCGGCAAAAGCGGTGATACTTCCTGCAAAAATTGCCGTCGCCATGATGATCCAAAACCTTGATTTTGAAATATTGACACCTATGCTTTTGGCATAATTTTCTCCCAACAATAATGCGTCTAAAGATTTTATCGAGCGTAAACTAATGACCAAACCGATCACCACACAAATAGTCAAAATAACCAACTGAGAAACCGTTAAATTCCCAATACTTCCCATGCTCCAAAAAGTGTATTTTTGTAATTGTTCGGCATTGCTAAAATAACTCAAAACGTTGATGATCGCCCCCGAAAAACTACTGAACATGAGTCCGACAATCAACACCATCGAAGTGTCTCTTAGTTTTTTTATCGCCATCAAGATACATCCAAGCACGACCAAACTTCCCAAACAAGAAGCTAGTACAATACTAAGATCAGAAGTAAGTAACCAATTTAGGGAGGCAGGTAAAAATGTGGATCCAAGGAGCACAAAAGCCACGCCCAAACTGGAACCCGAACTAAGTCCTAATACATACGGACCAGCTAATGGATTTCGGAATAAGGTTTGCATGAGTAAACCGCTTATTGAAAGTCCAATTCCAACAAGCACAGCTGTGATCGCTTTTGGAATTCTGAAATTAAGGATGATATAGTCCCAAGTCGAATTGTTGGTACTGCCAAAAAATAGACTTTTCATGATTTCCTTAAAGGGAATAAAAACTTGTCCCAACGATACATTCAATAGGAGGGAGAGTGCCAAAGTAACGCACAAAAGTAAGAGTATGATTTTGTTTTTATTTTTCAAGAAGGTCTTATTTTAATTTTTCAAAAAAATACGGTTTATAGTTGTTTAACAACTCAGGATGTAAAATTTTCACAATGTCTTTCAGTACAATATCGGGGCGATTGGGAGCCAATTCGTAGTACAGTACGCCCCCTTTTTCTCCTTTTTTTCTGTTGAACGAATAGACGTTTTTTATTTTAAATGCCTTGAACTGCTCATAATGCGGGTTGGAGTGCGTCATTTCATTCAACGATGAAAATTGTCCAGAAGTAATCCAGATATCAGCATCTTTTCCGCGGTCTAAAACCGTTTCGAAAGACAATCCCAAACTTCCGGTTCCTTTAGTGTTGGCCCATAAATAGGTACCTTTTGCTTCCTTTAAAAAGGTGGCAGCCCAACTGGTACCTTGTGGTAAATACCATTTGTCTTCAAAAATATCACCCGCTAAAACGGTCGGTCTTTTGGTGGTTTTTTGAACCAAATTTAAGGTTTTTTGGTACTCTTTTTCAATTTGTTCAAAAAGGGTATTGGCCAAATCAGATTTGTCATATAAAGCACCAAAAAACTTGATCCATTCGGCTTTCCCTAACGGATTTTGTTCGTTCCAATCGCCATTAAACATCACTTTTAGTCCGCTTCGCTCCACATTGGTGAGCACAGGGTTAGAATTGTCTAATCCGTATCCAATAATGACATCGGGTTGTAATTGCAGTAATTGTTCTATGTTTAAAGATTGGTTATTTCCCAATTCGGTGATTTTATTTTGATGTATCAAATCCCTTACTTTTTTTGAAGAAATATAATCCAATTTCGGAAAACCAACTAATGAATTTTCAACTCCTAACATTTCAAGAGATGGAATATGCGTCGTAGAGGTAACCACAATTTTTTTGACGGGAACCGAAATTACGACGGCATCTTTAGTACTGTTTTTAGGAAGTGTGGTTCCTGCCTTTTGTAAAATGTAGGTGAATTTTTTGGTGGCATTGGGCCACGGATTGGTTACTTCGAGAACCGTGTATCCTTCGTGTTTTTCTATCGAAAATCCCGTTGCATATTTGACCGAGTTATGCTTTTTAACCTCTTCTTTAGTAGGTGCTTCTTGTTTACATCGGATCAAAAAAACACTGGTGAGCAGGATGAAAATTTTCAGATATAGTTTCACGTTTTTTTTACAAAAATAGAATATTGTTTTAATATGGAATATTTATTTTGAAACATTAAATTTTCACCTACATTTGCAGTGTAATTGGTTGCGCATTATTTTTTTATAATTCGCATTAAAAGGGAATCAGGTGTAATACCTGAGCTGTACCCGCAACTGTATGCTATTCAGCTTGTTGTTATCTACATACCATTGTTTGCTAAGGCAAATGAGAAGGTCAACAACAAGACGCAAGCCAGGAGACCTGCCGTTTACATCGAGTAACAAACTTTCGGGAAAAAAAGGTTTGGGTATGGGTATTTCTATGCTTTTCTCCCTTATTGTAACAACATTTTTAAATTAAAAATGGTTAAAAAAGAACACGTTATAAACGCATTATTTGCGTTTACAACTTCATTGTTATGTGCGCAAAGCATTGAAAAAGACACCGTAAATGCCTTGAAAGAGGTCGTGGTATCGGATACAAAATTTGCACAAAACAAAGAAAAATCAGGTAAAGTAATTACTAAAATTACTGCTGCAGATCTAGAGAAAAAAGCAGGTCAGTCTCTTCCGATGATTTTGAATAGTCTCGCAGGTGTAGAAATTAACGGAAGCCAATCGGCCAATGGAAAAAATCTAGGGTATTACATTCGTGGTGGAAAAAATCAGCAAGTTTTAATATTGATTGACGGAACGCCGGTAACGGATGCATCGGGCATTAGCATCGAATTTGATTTACGCCTCATTGCAGTGGACCAAATTGAAAGCATCGAGATCATGAAAGGTGCTTCAAGTACGCTTTACGGAACGGGTGCCGCTACTGCTGTAATCAATATTACACTAAAAAAATCAAGTAAGAAATCAATTCGGGGTGTTGTAAACATGTCGGTTGGATCCCATACAACGGCATCACAATCTAATTTAAAAGGGCACGATTTTAATCAATCTGTTGCTCTCGATGGAAGTGCAGGTGCATATGATTATTTGGTCTCCCTGAGCAGTGTAGAAACTACTGGAATGTCCCAAATTGCTTCTTTGGCCCATCAAAATAACGAATGGGATCGGTTTTCAAAAATCAACCTGAGAGGTAAATTTGGAATCAAGTTCAGTAAAAAATGGTCCACTCATTTTTTTGGAACCTTGGACCAAATCAAAAATGATTATGATGCCCCTTTCGATAATACAGGTGTTAACGATACTCCGTTGAACTCAACCCATACCGAACAAACTAAATTTGGTACGGTTTCTACCTTCAACTACCGTAAAGGAACATCAGTTTTTAATGCTAGTTTTTCGTCAACTAAACGTGCGTATTCTGAATTTAATTCGTGGACGAATACCATCGAGGATTCCCATTATGCTTCTAGAAACGTTCATTTAGATTTTGTCAATAAGTATTCGATTCTTTCTGATGTACAGCTTATTTCTGGATTGAACTATCAATTTTTTGACATGAATAGCGCCACACCTTATGGCGGCGTGAACCAGGAAACTACAAAATTTAATTTGGTTGATGTTTATGTGACTTCGGTTTGGAATGCTCCATTCGGATTCAATTTAAACATCGGTACACGATTGAATCACCACAGTGCATATGGGTTGAAGTCTATATTTAACATCAATCCGTCGTATAATTTCGGAACCGAGAATCAACATAAAGTTTTGGCGTCGTTGAGTACCGCTATTGTGACTCCGAGTTTGTATCAATTGTATTCAGAATACGGAAACAACGCATTAATGCCAGAGTACAACAAAACGGTTGAAGTGGGATATGAAACTTCCGGATTGAAGAATACATTTCATTTTAATGTGGTTTCGTTCATTCGATTTCAAAAAAACAGCTTCGGATTTGCAACAGATCCTGTAACGTTTGCATCAAATTATGTGAATGTGGACGGAACCTATACTGCAAAAGGATTTGAAGTGGAATCTAAGTATGAACTGAATTCCAAATTGAATGTACATTCAAATTATACGTTTACACAAGTCGATGACGCGTTGAATAAATTGATTCCAAAACACAAAATAAACACTGCATTGACCTATGTGTTCAATAAAAAAGTCAACAGTACGTTAACGTATCAGTACAATTCTGAAAAAAGGGACGTGTATTTTGATGGTAATTCCTATTCCAATAACGAGGTTCAATTAAAGTCGTATCAACTGGTACATGTATCTTCTTCGTTTGATTGCATACCTAATCGATTGTCTTTGTTTCTGTTTGTCAATAACGTATTCAACGTTGATTTCACTGAAAATTTTGGTTATGCTACACAGGGTAGGAATGTGAAAATGGGTTTGCTCTTTAAGTTCTAAACTATTTATTCTGTTTGAGGCGTATCACGAAATTAAAACTATATTTGTAGTAGTTAAATCTGTTTTGGCAACATATTTGCAGATTTAACAGCGTAAATCATTTAAAATTGAATAAGATGAAAACACTATATTTTGTATTAGCATTTTTTGTTACAGGTTTGTTTTACGGACAATCCGTGTTGGATACTTTCGAAAATCAAGATGATGTGACGGCAATTGTTGTCAATAAAAAAATGTTTGATTTGATAGGAAAAGTTGAAACTAATTCGAAAGACACACAAGAATTTCTTGCGCTTGCAAAAAAGCTAGAAATACTAAAGGTATTCATTACTTCGAATACTTCTAAAGCGTCCGAGTTAAAAAAAGCATCTGAAAAACTATTAAAGTCCTCAAATTTATCGCAATTAACGAGGGTGAAAGAACAAGTTGGCGAGGTGGAAGTTTTTGTCAAAACCGACGAAGCCAATTCGAACATTAAAGAATTAATGATGTTTGTTGACGGCGCGTCAAATCAGCAGTCCTTATTGATGTATTTAAAAGGAGATTTTAGTTTAAGTGAGATTTCGGTCTTAACCAACAAGTTGAAGCTGCCCGGCGGAGCTATTTTGAGTAAAGCTTCTAAAAAATAACATTAAAAAAACCCCAATGCAAATTGGGGTTTTTTTAATGTTATTTTTTGAAATATTTAAACGGAACAAGTAACATTCCAAAACATTCGCCATGCTCTTTTCCGATGTGTTTGTGATGCATTTTATGTGCTCGTCTTACTCCTTTGGCATACACATTAGTTGCATTTCTGAAGAGTTTGAATCGTTGGTGTATAAAAATATCATGCACAATAAAATAAGCTAATCCATAGCTAAAAATTCCCAATCCAATAGAAATACCGATTTCAAGAATGTTGTTTTTCCAAAGTAAAAAACAACCAATACTTACAACGGCATAAAAAATAAAAAAGGCATCATTTCGTTCAAACCAAGAGTCGTGATCTTTGTTGTGATGATCGGCATGCAAGTACCATAAGAAACCATGCATAATGTACTTGTGAGTGAACCACGCCATAAATTCCATGATAAAAAATGTGGTAAAGAAAACAAATAAGTGTAATGGCATAACGTATTGATATTTATTATATTAAATTAAATTTATAAGAGAAATAACAACGGGTAAGAAGTTGAAATTTTTGATAATCTGAAACTCTAATACGGGTGTTTTTTATTTCTAATGAAGGGGTCTTTTTTAGCTTTAACAACAATTTTTTGTAATAGATGAATGCTGTATAAACTCCGAATTTGGCCTCAAGGGGTAAGTTGACAATACCCGAAAATCCAACTCTAAAATCTTCTTCTATTTCCGCAATGATTTCCATTTTAGAGGCTTCATTAAGTTGCGTTAAATCGGTATTCGGAAAATAAGTACGACTTAAATCTTCATAATCGGCTTTCAAATCACGTAAAAAATTCACCTTTTGAAATGCAGATCCCAAACGCATGGCGGCATCTTTCAATTGGTCATATTTTTCATTGTCTCCTTTTACAAAAACTTTCAAACACATCAATCCGACTACATCTGCCGAACCATAAATATATTCGTCGTATTCGGCTTTGGTTTGGTATTCTTTTTTTGTTAGATCCAAACGCATGCTTTTCATGAAGGCATCGATTAATTCTTTCGGGATGTCATAGGCATGAACCGTATGTTGGAATGAATTTAAGATGGGATTTAAGCTGATTTTATGTTGAAGTGCACTGTCTAAATCTTTTTCAAACATATCAAAAAGCAGTTCTTTGTCGTAGGTATGAAATGAATCTACAATTTCATCTGCAAAGCGAACAAAACCATAAATATTGTAAATGTCTTGACGAATACTCGGCGCCAACATTTTTACAGCAGAGGAAAAGGAGGTGCTATATGTTTTGGTTACATTCTCACTGCAATGATATGAAACGGTATCAAAAATTGACTTCATAGGACTTTTATTTTGAATATTTTTGTATTAAATCGGATACTAACTTTCCAGAAATTAAGGCCGGAGGTACACCTGGACCTGGAACTGTTAATTGACCTGTAAAATATAAATTAGCCACTTTTTTACTTTTTAATTTGGGGCGTAAAAAGGCGGTTTGTAACAATGTATTCGCCATTCCGTAGGCATTTCCTTTGTACGAATTATATTCATTTACAAAGTCATTTACACAAAATGATTCTTTAAATAGGATGTGGTTTTTCAACTCTTGACGGGTTAATTTCTCTAAACGATCGATGATTTTATCGAAATATTTTGATCTCAACGCATCCGTATCTTCCAATCCTGGAGCTAAAGGTATTAAAAAAATCGCAGCTTCGTTACCAACTGGTGCAGAATTCTCATCTGTTTTGGATGGGAAGCTGGCATAAAACAATGGATTTTCAGGCCATTCTGGGTTGTCATAGATGGCTTTTGCATGGATATCAAAATCTACATCAAAAAACAAACTGTGGTGCTCAACACGTTCTATTTTTTTGTCAAAACCTACATAAAAGAGCAGGGAAGAGGGAGCGAATACTCGGCTTTCCCAATATTTTTCGGAATATGCACGGTATTCTTTATCCAATAACGTTTCGGAATGATGGTAATCGGCACCCGAAAGCACAATGTCGGCCATTATTTTATCATCGTTAACAATCAAACCTGTTGCTATTCCATATTGCACAATAATTTTGCTCACATTCTGGTTCGTTTCTATGGTCACGCCCAATTCTAAGGCTAATTTCTCCATCGCTAAAATGACAGAGTACATTCCGTTCTTTGGATGAAAAGTTCCTAATCCAAAATCAGCAAAGTTCATAAAGCTATAGAACGAAGGTGTGTCAGAAGGTTTGGCCCCCAAAAATAACACGGGAAATTCTAATATTTGAACTAATTTTTGATTTTTGAATTTCTTACGTATGTCTTTAGAAATGTTGCTAAAAAACTGATTAACTTTTTTGGCGGTTTCCAACGTGATCAGCTCTAATGGTGATTCGCCCGGACGGTAAACCAAATCCTTGATGGCAATATTATAATTGCTTTGGGCTTCTTTCATAAAAGCTTCAAGCTTTTGACCACTTCCTTTTTCAATAGATTCAAAAGTGGCTACAATTGCTGGTAAATTATCGGCAATGAGTACAAATTCGTCTATTCCGAAATACACTTGGTAAGCAGGTGCTAATTTGATCAGTTCATAGTAGTCGGAAGGTTTTTTTCCAAAGTCAGTAAAGAAGCGTTCAAATACATCGGGCATCCAATACCAAGTCGGACCAATATCAAATGTAAAACCGTCTTTTTTAAGTTGTCTGGCTCTTCCGCCAATCGTACTGTTTTTTTCATATACAGTTACCTTATTCCCTTCTTTGGCTAGATAACAAGCGGCGGCCAAAGATGAAAATCCTGATCCAATTATTTTAATGTCTTTTTTCATAAGTTAAAAGTATAAATTTTCAGCAAAGCTTTCAATTGAATCAAAGACTTTTAGATAGGGTTTGGTGTTTTTAACGTAAGCGGTCATGCGCCCGATGAGCCATAATTCGGAACTTTCATCCAATACTTCTTTTTCTAATTTTTGGATGTAATTGTTAACCTCTTCTTTAAGGGGTTCTACAGTCATGTAGCAAACAAAGACAATATTGTCAAAGTAGTTCTTGAGGTCTTTCAAACTTTCCAAAGGTACACTTTCTCCAAGGTAAATGGTTTTATATCCGTTCGAAATCACTTCGTAATTTAAATACATCAATCCCAATTCGTGGACTTCGTTGTAAGGTAGATAGAGTACAAATACTTTATCTGTTTTTGTGGGAGCATCTTCGTACAATTTCTCAATGTTCATCATGAGTTTTTGTTTGATCAAATAGCTCAAGAAATGCTCATGTGCTGGAGTGATGGTGTCTGTTTGCCAAAGAAATCCAATTTCATTCATCATTGGAATGATGACTTCGTAAAAAATTTCTTTAAATGATTTAGTAGACAATAACTCGTTGTAGGTATTGAAAAACAAAGCCTGATCAAAATTCATCATGGCTAGTTTAAACGAACTTATCGCATGCGTTTTTGCACTCTTTTCAGAAACAATTTCTCTTGAGAGTGTTTTTATTTTTTCATCCGTTAATTTGGATATTTTAGAAATTTTATACCCATAATCATGTAATAATGTGATGTTTAATAACTTCTGTAAACATCCTAAATCATAATAACGGATATTCGTATCTGTTCTTTTTGGTTCTAATACATTGTATCGCTTTTCCCAGATTCGAATGGTATGCGCCTTTATTCCTGTCAGATTTTCTAAATCCTTGATGCTAAAGGTGTTTTTGGTGTTGTTCATCTTTTGTCTAAATTTCTTAAACAAAAGTAGGCAATTTTTTAAAAGTAATCGATAAAAAAGTATATTTTATTTTAGGCCATGAAATCCCATGGCTTTTCATCATAAAATAAAGGCTTCCTAATCTAAATTAGGCACACTGTTTTTTTTATTAGATTGGATTATTTGGATGATAAGGGCAACGGTAATTGTTAATGTTGCTCCAATAAAGTTCAACCATAAAAAGCTAATTACATCCAAATAATAGATATAAAAAATAAGGCATTGGCTGATTACCGCTCCATAAAAAATTGCAGTAGATTTGATGTATTTGATATAA
>ERZ650308.1353-NODE-1353-length-12758-cov-4.378493_pt1 | contig 12758 bp, 9 predicted proteins | sample MGYA00376244_ERZ650308 | MGnify/ENA primary metagenome ERZ650308 (study PRJEB26733, sample SAMN07839295) | wastewater metagenome | biome: small river; feature: stream; material: water | place: USA: North Carolina | collected 2016-04-26 ...
TAACTCTGCAGAGCAACCCATACATCCGCACCTTTCGTACGGCTGCTGAAGAAAAAGCACAAGCTACAAAGGACCAGGGAACTCCTGTTCCAGAATACGACATTATCATTAATAGCCAAGGTGTACCTGACATTCGTCGATACTCCCAACCAGCCGTGCCCGAAATAGCAGGAGTTATCTCAGATCCGAGTAAGTAGAACCTATGCTAATCTATATAGAAATCACACATTCAAAATAAATGACATGTTTTTCTTCTATATACTTATACTAACCCATCCATTTCTCCCAAACATCTTATGTAGGTGACACGTCAACAGATACTTTTCGAGAAGTGGTCGTGCATTTTAAAAGTGGGCCTTTACAAAACATCACAGACCACAACCCAGCATATCAGCACTTGCATTTTCCACTGTTATTCCCTCAAGGAAAAGGTGGTTTCATTCATAACATCCCTTACAGACAATTAGGAGAAGATAATTTATCATTGGTAGAACTCACCATTCAACAAACAAAAGAACCACGAAAAGTTACCATCATGGATTGGGCATCATTCACATTTCAGCAAAGGCCTGAAAATTATTCAAACCACATTATTCAAGCAGGTCGACTTTTTCATGAATTATTAGTAGATGTATACGTCCAAATCGAAGGAGATCGCCTTAGTTACTTGCGCAGGAATCAACACCAAATTAGAAGCGAATTGTACCATGGATTGCAAGATGCTTTGCATGAAACAGATCACGAACGACCTATTTTTGGCAACCAAGTCGGCATAACACAGCAGACTATCTTACCATCATCATTTACCGGCAGTCCAAGAGATCAACAACAACGCTATCAAGATGCAATGGCCATCGTCAGAGAATACGGAAAACCAGATTTATTCATCACCATGACTTGCAACCCCAACTGGAAAGAGATCATTGATGCACTACTTCCAGGTAAGCTTTAGCATCGCACCATCAAACTATCAATACATTTTTTCCTCTCTTGCATCCATCCATCTATCTATCTATCTATACTAATGCCCTCTACAACATTTCTTTTGCAGGCCAACAACCAAATGACCGACCCGACATAATCAGCCGAGTTTTCCAACTGAAAAAAGAAGCACTGCTGAACATGTTGATCAAAGAAGGTGTGTTAGGTAGGCCTATTGCTCATGTACATGTCATTGAGTTCCAAAAACGAGGTTTGCCACACATGCACCTGCTGATCATTTTTCACACCGACGATAAGTTGCGCACGACCGATGACTATGATGCGTGTGTTTCAGCTGAGATCCCCGACAAAGAAACCGAACCAAAATTATATGAGTTAGTCCAAAAGCATATGATGCATGGACCCTGCGGCGAATTGCACCCCACTTCACCCTGCATGAAGGACGGGCACTGCAGCAAACATTATCCTAAAAATTTTGGAAATTTCACATCGGATTCGGACGACGGGTATCCAAAATACAAACGACGAGAAAACAACCGTACCGTTCGAAAAACTATTACTGAAAACAACATGCAACGCACTCTAAACCTTGACAACCGTTGGGTTGTTCCGTATAACAAAGCATTGTTATTAACATTCGAAACTCATATCAACGTCGAAGTATGCGCCAGCATCAATGCTGTAAAATATCTGTACCTATACATCTACAAAGGCCACGACCGTGCCGATATAGAACTACGAGAGAAGAATACTCGCACTCACGACGAAATCACACACTACATGGACACTCGATACATCAGTGCCAGCGAAGCATCCTGGCGCATTTTTAATCTACGCCTTCACGAGACTGAACCGCACGTCGAACGTTTAGCTGTACATCTGGAAGGAGGCCAACGAGTGGTTTTCCAACAACACGATATCATCCAAGATGTGCTGGAACAAGGACCACCTAAATCCACACTACGAGCATGGCTTGAGCTAAACAAGACCGACAGCGAAGCACAACAACTACGCTATTTCGATATACCAAAACACTATGTATACAACAAACAAAATGGCGCTTGGCACAAACGACGAGGACTCGGCCCATCCCGTGCACAACTCCCACCAATAGGACGCATGTACTTTGTGCACCCAATGGCTGGCGAACGCTTCTACTTGCGCTTGATTCTGACCCATGCTAAAGGTGCAACTAGCTTTGAAGACTTGCGTACCGTACCCACAAACAACACAGCACCCTCCACATCATCAGCTCCATCACGACACGTATGCAAGACATACAAAGAAGCAGCTGAAGCACTTGGCCTACTCGAAGACGATACCGAATACCGCATCGCGTTTCAAGAAGCTGCCAACTTCAAAACACCTCACCCTCTCAGAAATTTTTTTGTCGGTTTATTAACGCACGCCTCTCTGACGCATCCCAAAGACCTTTGGGAAGAATTCAAGATGGACATGTGTTCCGACCATTTGCACGAAATCGCCTTGGAACGAAACCTACCTCAAGATCAGCTACCAGAATACGATATCAAACGAGCGGTAAACAAAACATTGCACGAAATCCAACACGACTTGGAACATCACAACCGCACCCTCGCTGAATTTGGAATAGAAACACCCAGCATTACTTGCGATGACCGCTTGCAATCTGCACTCGACGAACACCGCTCCCCAAACCCAGAAAAGTCAGCCGCCTCCGCCCAAGAAGCTAAGGCAAACATGACCGACGAACAAAAATCCTTTTTCGAAGCCGTCCTAACAGCAACACAACAAACCAACTCAGCATCACATCTGTTCTTCCTAGATGCACCTGGAGGTTGCGGCAAAACATTCACCTTAAACGCCTTAATCGACGCTGTACAAGGACAAGGAAATGTCGTTCTACCCGTCGCAACCTCTGGCATTGCAGCCCAACTCCTCACTGGAGGTACTACAGCACATTCCACGTTCAAATTTCCACTACACATAGACCCACACTCCAACACATCAACCATCTCCGTGCAAGAAATCCGCGCTAAATTAATAAGACATTCTAAGCTCATCATATGGGATGAAGCACCAATGGCACACAAACATCTCCTACAACTTTTAGATACAACATTAAGGGACATCATGTCCACTCCCGACACCCCCTTTGGAGGCAAAGTTGTAGTCCTATCAGGGGACTTTATACAAATACTTCCAGTCATAGTTAAAGGATCCCGCGCCATAATCGTCAATGCATGCTTGAAAAAATCCCATCTATGGCAATACGCACAAGTATTCCACTTAACCAAAAACATGCGCGTACACCGATTGCAACATGACCTCGCTCCTGAAGCCCTCGACGACCTGACATGGTTTGCAAAACACCTACTTGAGATCGGCGAAAGCAAGCTCGAACACCCCGACATCTACGATATCCCTGAACGCTGGAACCTGCAAAATCCATCTTTAGACAACCTCATCAGCCAAGTATATGGAAACCTCTCGCAAAACACCGACACATGGACCACAGAACACTTAACTAATCGGTGCATTCTATGTCCCACTAACAAGATGGTTCACCAATTAAACGAAGAAATCATGCAAGAATTCAAGGCCAGCGAACCAGACACACCCACAAAAACGTATCACTCGATAGACGAAGCGACGATGCAAGATTCATTGCTGTACCCGACCGAATTCTTGAATATGCTCGACCCCGTTGGATTGCCACCACATCGTTTAACACTCAAAGTCGGCAGTCCCATCATCCTCCTTCGCAACTTAAACACACGCAAAGGCTTGGTGAACGGCACACGCTTGATCGTCACCCATCTACTAGAGCGCATTGTCATAGGGAAGATCATCACAGGGTCCCATGCAGGCCAAACAGCCTTCATCCCACGAATCCCACTAGACACAGAAGCCGACATCCAAACAACGATCTCCTTCCGACGCCGACAACTACCGATCAAACCAGCATTCGCGATCACAATCAACAAAGGCCAAGGACAAACATTCAAACACATAGGTATCTACCTCCCTACCCCATGTTTTTCACATGGCCAGCTGTATGTAGCCATGTCTCGCGTCGGATCTCCCAACGGACTCACATTTTGCATTCCCAACAACAGAAACAGTCGAGACACTGTCACTCAAACTAACAACGTCGTATATAACGAAGTATTATGACCTTACAAGTTCAATCAACCTTTGCAATAAAGCAATGCACTTCCAGCACATCTATGCAAGTTCTCTAATACAAGCGATCTCAGCAACAAACACAACCATCGTAAATATCGAGCGAATGAACTTCTCATCGAGTGTGAAATAATGCTCAGCATGCAGCACATGCATCAAACCACGTATTTGCAACTGATCAAACTGCTTACCCAGCAAATACTCTTCAATCAACCTTTGCAGCAAAGCAATGCACTTCCAGCACATACATTAATACGCCAGTGCCAACTCCACTCCCAATGTAAGATACTCTTTCCCTTCTTCCGACCCACCTACACGTCTACTGCTTCCTATATTCGACCTTACGCAACAACAGCCTGCGAAACTTTGCTATCACTGACAACAAGATCCCGACACAATAGTTACAAAACCTTCGATTCATCTACACTAAATAATCCTATATCTACTAAAAAAATAAAGAGAAAGAGAGAAAGAGAGAGAGAGAGAGAGAGAGAGAGCGAGTTTAGGGTTATTTTAGTCTTGTGATGCACAAAATATGACGCAGGCCATTTTAGCATCACAAGACTAAAATAACCCTAAAGCGTGTAAACATCTCCTCCGAATACCACCCAATCTTCCTCGTCTTTTTAATCATAGGCGCATGTTCCTTACTTTTATAGGCAAAGGAATCTAGGCTTTCCGAAGAGTCCCAAAGACTCAACGTCGCTTGTTCGATGAGAGGGAATTCGCCAACGCCTTTGGCAAACAATAAACCCGCCCGATTTTCCAAGTATTTACTCGCGTGAGAGACATAGAACCAGAAAATGGGAGATTTGTACCACACAATACTGGCGCGCGTCATCACTAAAAGGGGACCATTCCCGGGGTCCTCCACAATAGAAAAAGGATTCGATCCATTCCACGTGCCGTGGCCTTTAATGGCGACAGCGTCCCAACCTTTCGTTTCTGAAGAATGCGACGACAATGTTAACCAACGTGTATTAGTTTTGAAAAAATGATCTGATGCTGCTTGATTATCAAACACACCTAGGAAAGCATAGGAAGAAAAATCAGGCCAAATAGAGAAGCCATTGCCCGCGCCTACACCTAGATGTTTGGCGAATGAAAGGCCGTTTGATTCCCATTTTTGGACGAATGAGCGCCCCATTTCAGCAAAGGCAAAGCGCTGGTTTGCGAAGCCTTGGAAAGATAAAAATCGAAAAGAAATTATTTGGTCACTCATTTTATCAAATTTAGCTGTTTATTTGAACAATTAAAGTGCTATTAGGGTTTAAAAGACATGAATAAAAAGGGTTTTTATTTCAAGGAGTTTGAGGAGAAGAGCATCTCCCCTTTTGATAAGCTTTTCGGGATTTTCAAGGAATTAATCACACATACTTCGGGGGATTTTGATGAGGCAATCGAGTGGTTACGCGAATTAGACAAAGAATACGAGCTGACGGATGAGACTTATACCATTGAGGATTTCATTGAGGATTTAAAGGCCAAAGGGTATATTAGGGAGGAAATCGATGAAAATGGCGGTTCTGGGATGGGGATTACGGCCAAAACAGAGCGGGCGATTCGCCAAACAGCATTGGAAAACATCTTCGGTAACTTAAATAAAAGTGGAGCTGGGAATCACAAGACCAAGGCTTCAGGCCAGGGAGATGAAATGACGGGGGAATTTAGATCCTATCATTTTGGCGATAGTCTAGAGAAAATTTCCCTTACAGAGAGTTTGAAAAATGCCCAAATCAATCACGGAATAGGTGAATTCGAGTTAACCGAGGAGGATCTAGTCGTGGAGGACACGCAATTTAAATCGCAGATGAGCACGGTGTTGATGATTGATATCAGCCACTCCATGATTCTGTATGGCGAGGATCGGATTACGCCGGCGAAGAAGGTGGCGATGGCTTTGGCAGAACTCATTACAACTCGCTATCCCAAAGATACCATCGACATTCTAGTCTTCGGAAACGATGCCTGGAGCATTTCCATCAAGGATATTCCCTATTTAAAAGTGGGACCCTACCACACGAATACAGTGGCTGGACTGCAATTAGCGATGGATATTCTGCGCCGAAAAAGGAATACCAACAAACAGATTTTTATGATTACCGACGGAAAACCGAGCTGTGTTCGGGAAAAAGATGGTACCTATTATATGAATAGTAACGGCCTAGACCCTTATGTGACGGAGAAATGTTACTCGCAGGCGGCGCAGGCACGTAAATTACATATTCCGATTACCACTTTTATGATTGCCCGGGATTCCTACCTGCAGCAATTTGTGGACAAATTTACCGAAGCAAACCAGGGAAAAGCCTTTTACACAGGCTTGAAGGGCTTAGGGGAAATGATTTTCCAAGATTACGAAACGAATAGAAAGAAAAGACTCAAATAAGATGATCCACAATTTAGGCGAATTAAAGGCCTCAGGCTATATCAGCAAATCGATTAAAGACGAATTAAGAGACAACTTGATTAAACACATGGAGGCAGGAACGACCGTTTTCGAGGGCGTTCATGGTTTTGAAAACTCCGTTATTCCAGAATTAGAGCGCGCGATTTTGTCTCGCCATAATATCAACTTATTGGGTTTACGCGGTCAGGCGAAAACACGTTTGGCTCGTTTAATGATTAATCTGTTAGACGAATACATCCCCTACGTGGCTGGTTCAGAGATTAACGATGATCCCTTAGCCCCTATTTCCAGATTCGCGATCGATTTAATCGCGGCTCAAGGAGATGCGACACCGATTGCGTGGTTACACCGTTCGGACAGATTTGCGGAGAAATTAGCTACTCCAGATGTGACGGTAGCCGATTTAATTGGTGATGTGGATCCGATCAAGGCGGCGAATTTGAAATTATCCTATGCGGATGACCGGGTGATTCACTTTGGAATGATTCCTAGAGCGAATCGCTGCATCTTCGTCATTAACGAGATTCCCGATTTACAAGCGCGCATTCAGGTAGCCTTATTCAACATTTTACAAGAGGGAGATATCCAAATCCGTGGTTTCAAATTGCGTTTGCCTTTAGATCTTCAATTCATTTTCACGGCGAACCCGGAAGATTATACAAATAGAGGAAGTATTGTGACGCCTTTGAAAGACCGTATTGGATCTCAAATTTTGACACATTATCCAGAAACGATTGCGATTGCACGCAAGATTTCATCTCAAGAGGCCCGTATTAACGAAGCTCAATCGGATCGCGTTTATGTCCCTAATTTAGCCTACGATTTATTAGAGCAAATCATATTCGAGGCGAGAGAGAGTGAATATATTGATTCAAAGAGTGGTGTCAGCGCTCGTATGAGTATCTCCATGCTGGAGAGTTTAGTGAGTACGGCGGAAAGACGTGCCTTGCTAAATCGCGAGAAATCGACAACCGTGCGTTTGGCCGACTTCATGGGCATCATCCCAGCCATCACAGGAAAAGTGGAATTAGTGTATGAGGGCGAACAAGAAGGCGCGGCATTCGTGGCGGAACAATTAATCGGTTCTGCGATTAAATCATTCTTCCCTGGTTTATTCCCTAAGATCGAAAAGCTATCTAAGAAAATTGAAGAGAGTCCATATGCTACATTAATGGAAGCGGTGTATGCCGAGGGGGGCGTTGTATTGTATGATGAATGTAATGCGGCTGATTATGCTTCGACGCTGAATGAGATTAAGCCTTTAGAGGATTTGATTGTTCGTTATCAACCGGATGTTGAGGCGGCGGATAAGTTATTCTTAAAGGAATTTGTGTTATGGGCGTTAGCGGAGTATCAGAAGCTGGGTAAGGAGAGGTTGACTAATGGTTTTCAGTTTAAGGATTTGTTTTAGAAATAGTTTGGAGTCCCATTAGAAAATGGCTGATTCCCACTTGCCATTCTTAAAAATGGCCTATGTCATATTTTTTACGAATGGCAAGTAGGAACTCAAATCCCAAACAAGTCATCAAACTAAATCTCTTCTCTATACTCTCTTATCTCTAATCTGTTAAAAAATACCATAAAAAAAGAGAACGATTTTCGTTCTCTTTTTTTATACCTACTTTATTCTTTGTGCTTTATGTTCTATGATTTACATCTCTACTCTATACTCTCTTATCTCTACTCTTTAAATAGCCTTCGGCTATTTTCCTATACAAAACTTCCCAAAGATATTCTTCAACAGATCGTCATTCGAAATCTGACCCGTGATCTCTCCTAAGTAATGTAAGGCATAACGAAGGTCTTGTGCGATAAGATCGCCTGTCAAACCCGTTTTTAACGCATTTAAAACGCCTTCTAGGGTTTCTTGCGTCTGCAATAGTTGTTGGTAGTGACGAAGATTTGTCACTAATGTGCCGTTCGTGCTCACTTGATCTAAACCGACTACGTTTAACAAGGCGGTTTCTAGGTCGTTTAGGCCGTCACGGTTTTTAGCGGAGATGGGAATTAAATCCGGGATAGCCGATTGAAATGCAGAGAGATCAGCGATTTGATCTACTTTGTTCAACAACTTTATCACAGGGATTTCCAACGCCCCTAAAGCTTCCACGCCGGCTGCGATGCCATCAGGTGTTTCAGATGTCGCATCGGCCATATAAATGACCACTTGCGCTTTCTTCACCCACGCCTGTGTTCGCTCCACTCCTAGCGCTTCAATCACATCAGAAGTTTCACGCAAACCTGCCGTGTCCACTAATCGGAATTTAATTCCACCTAGGGTCCATTCGTCCTCGAGGGAATCGCGGGTTGTTCCTGCGATATCAGACACAATGGCTCTATCTTCGTTCAATAAGGCATTTAAAAGCGTCGATTTACCTGCATTGGGCTTCCCCACAATCACCGTTGCCACCCCATTCTTCACCGCATTACCAGCTCTAAAGCTGGAAACGAGTGGACGGATATTCTTTAATAATTGATTAACCAGAGCTTCCAAATCCTTGCGATCCGCGAATTCAACATCTTCCTCACCGAAGTCTAATTCTAGCTCGATTAGAGAAGCAAAATGGATTAATTCCTCGCGCAATGCGGCTAATTCTTTCGAAAAACCGCCGCGTAATTGATGCAAAGCGGCGTTTTGGGCAGCGGCAGAATCGGCGGCAATAACGTCTGCTACGGCTTCTGCTTGGGCTAGGTCGAATGCTCCGTTTAGGAAAGCGCGCTGAGTAAATTCGCCGGGGCGAGCGAAGCGAGCCCCTTGTTCTACAAACAATTGAAGGATACTCTCTTGTATGAAAGGGGATCCGTGGCAGGAAATTTCGACCACATTTTCCTTTGTATAGGAACGCGGTGCGATGTACAAACTGGCGACCACTTCGTCATAGACACGCCCTTTGGACTCAATACGGCCGTAATGGATGGTATGAGTGGGTTGGGTGGATAGATCTTTGGGCTTAAAAACGGCGTTCACAATCTCGATGGCTCGATCTCCCGAAAGACGAATTACGCCAATCGCTCCTACCCCTGCAGGCGTCGCTAAGGCAACAATGGTATCCGTAAAGTTCATCGATTACAATAAATTCGTCAACTTCATTGCGACAGACATATCGCCAGAGATTTTCACTTTACCAGTCATAACGGCCATCATGGAGTTTAATTCACCGTTTAAGATGGAAGTGAATGTTTCCTCTGTGGTAGAGATCGTGCAATCTGAATCCAAATTTTCATTGGATACAGCTCCATCCGCACCTACGACGATGATTCCACCTGGGAAAGCGAATTTGAATGAGACACCTTGGCCGCCTTTTTGGGCAGCTAAGGCAATAATACGTTCGTTGATTTCTTGAAATGTCATTTTATATCAATTTATGGGTCAAAATTACGTCATTTTACTGAAACTACACGTTTCGATGGCAAATAGCGGTAAAATCACAATAAGTGCATTGGTCTATATTCACTGTTTTCTCGAAGGCTTGATCCGTGGAAACGAGCGACTTTACCCAATACTGTACTAGCTTCTCAGATTCTTGGATAAAATCAGAGACTGACTCTCCCTCGGTAAATTCGAGTGGCGAAGACAGGACCTTTTCATCGAAATTCCGGAAGGAAATAATACCGGGTTCAATGCTGATTCGATCTACTTCCAAACCTTGTAAAAACTCCTTTCTTTCCGACGGCGCTTTTTGCAACTCCTTCGTCACTAAAAACTTGTACATCCACAACTGAAAAAGTTTGGCTTTTAGTTCCTCGTCTCTAAGCGTTTCGGCTAAACTATCCCCAGCGTCCACATCTTTCTTCACCACTTTTCCCGTCTTATAGTCAACAATGCGCAAAACAGATCCTCCTTTTAGATCCAATCGATCTATCCGGCCTTTCATTTTAATTGGCCACATTTCTGTACCCACTGGGATCGAAAGTACCGTATTCACTTCTTCCTCTACGGCAAGTAATTGGATTCTTTCCTCATACCAAGCAGCAGATTGATCAAAATAAGTTCCCAGCAACGTTTTAGCGACTTCTTGCAACACATAATTAAAGCCTTTCTCTACTTCGAAATTTCCTTCCCGTTCCTTGATCTCTTCCATCGCCCTTGCTAACAAAGGTTCGATTAAGGCCTTCTTTTGTGCCACATTAAGACCATCCTCATAACCGCCAGAAGCGATCATTTGTTTATCCAGTAATTCCAACACCTTGTGTACCCAGGTCCCAAATACATCCGCCCCCATTTCATCATCACGCTGTTTTTCCTGTTGCAGGTTGACTATTTGGGAGAAATAATACTTTAGCGAACAGCTGGCAAACATAGCAACGGAAGAAGGAGATAACCCTCTTCGAGCTAGCACATCTTTTATTTCAGCAATCAGTTCCGGCGTTTTCTCAATGCGCAAGGTTATTTCCGGATTAGAGACCTCATCTGAACTGAATTTAACGGCGGGTTCCCGAAGGTTCAAATGTGGATTCTTTTTGGCCCAATCATACCGAATCTGACGAATAAAACGGCTTACTTCTGCTGATGATGAATCATTCTGCACATAGACCAGCATCACCTCCTTAGGACGCTGCAATAATCGATAGAAGTGATAACTCGTCACCGCATCCGCTTGTGTAAACGTAGGTAGCGAAAAGGCCGCCATATTCGCAATATCAACAGGAATCAAACTTTCGCGCTTCCGCGTTCCAGGTAAACTTCCTTCATTTAGCGATAAAACAATCACCCGGTCAAAATCCAAGGTCCTCGTTTCTAACAACCCCATCACGTGCAAGGAACGTTTCTCCGCGCCTTCAAAAGTCATTTTTTGCTGCTGCACCATTTGCTTGCAAAGTGCTTGGCCACTTTTAACTGATATAAAGGGATTCGCCTGAGCGATCTCTTCTAACTTATCTAACACGGTCAAAGCCTGCAAAATGGCCTGCGATTCCGCATCCCAATCATCCTTATCTGTTTTGTACAGAATATCCGTTAATAAGCGAATCAAAGCTTTCAGGCAATCTTCGAAAGTGGATGAAGACGATATAAAAATAGTACCCCCGCTCGGAACTTGTGAGAGATATAAATCTGTCTCTTTCCAGGCAGGTAGCTTGACGGAATTCATCAATGGATGCTCTTTCAACGCTTTTACTAGTGAAACTGGGTATTTTTCCAAAGGCACCATGGACCACCACATCTCCATCAACGAAAACACTTGGGACTTCTTCAACGAATAGCCCATCGTAATATTCAGACGGTCTTTAAATTCCCCTAAATAGGGCAATAAAGAATCTAAAAGGCTCTCATCCCCTAAAACGAGGGCCACCTGTTCCAAATCCCCGTGTTCCGTTTGCCAAGCACGAATTTGCTCTAAAGCCACAAAAATCTGGGCCGATGGATTCGCTAAACCCACAATCTCCACTTCTTTGGGCTTTTCTAACAAATCCCGTCCCATCCAATGAAATGGACCGCGCGATAAATAGGCTGGATCCGCCGGATTCGCAAAGGTTTTCAGCCAATTACCTGCCCTGTGATGCTTGCTTTTGGCATAATATTCATCTGCATCCCAAAGCGTCTGCGCCACATTCTCCCGCAATAGCAAACGAATGATGGTCTCCTCGGATTTAGAAAGCGCATTAAAACCAACAAAATAAATTTGTTTAAAACCGAGTGATTTACCCGCCTCTAACAGCTCCACTAGTTTGCGATAAGCGAGTCCACGATAGGTAGTTCCCTTCGATTCTAACCTACTTTTCAGCCGAATATAGACCTCTAAAAGCGAATCATATAATTTGAAATAAGCCTGTGTATTAGCCGTAATCCACTCATCTGCGTGATCTTGACCATATTCTTGTCCCCAGCGCTCAATCGATTTAGCTTCAGAAAGAAAGGAAAACAAGGCCGATGGATCCACTAAATACAGATCCAGGGTATCGAAATCCTTCAACATCATCTGCCCCCAGGTCACAAAACGATCAAAATCAACTTTCGAATCAACCTCCTTAAAACAGGCATAGGCCTCCATCAACAAGTCAATCGGATCCTCTAAAACCGAATCCGTCATCTGCAGCGCAAATTCCTCAATCGTAAAGAATGAGGGAGACAAAAACGGTCGATCACCCCTGATCGCTAATTCCTTCTTTAGGTAAAGGATACCTCGTTGCGAGGGCATCACCACGGCAATATCTTTCAATTCCTCCATACCATGCGTATGGAAGAGGTGATCTGCCGTTTTACCTAAAAATGTCTGCATTATAAATTTCCTTTTTTCATTTC
>ERZ650308.1355-NODE-1355-length-12739-cov-9.852964_pt1 | contig 12739 bp, 17 predicted proteins | sample MGYA00376244_ERZ650308 | MGnify/ENA primary metagenome ERZ650308 (study PRJEB26733, sample SAMN07839295) | wastewater metagenome | biome: small river; feature: stream; material: water | place: USA: North Carolina | collected 2016-04-26 ...
GTTATTCAGTCCCCATCCGTTTTTCTGCACAGGGCCTAAAAACCAATTTCCCATAGAAAAGCTAGACAATGAATCTTGCAGCGCCCGCGCCTTTCACGCTTGAAGATGCGCCCAAATCAAGGGCGTCTCCTGAGCCAGCGCCAGCCCAGCTTGGAAGGATAACTCTCCACCACTCCGACTGCATGGACATTATGCGCGAGATGCCAGATAAGGCTTTCGACTTGGCAATTGTTGATCCGCCGTATGGGATTGGATGGGACGGCCAACGCGAAGACCGGGCATCGAATAGACTGCATCATGAGCGCAAAGGTTGGGACCAAGAACCGCCGCAGCCAGAATACTTCGCGGAGCTACGTCGCGTCTCGAATGATCAAATAATCTGGGGCGCGAACTACATGGTTGAAAACTTGAACGCTTCGCCATGCTGGGTCATCTGGGACAAAATGCAGGAGTTCAGCGGCGCGGTCTTCGAGATGGCATGGACATCGTTCAGCTCGCCCGCAAAGGCGTTCCGCATGAGCCGCGTCGAGGCTTACGCGAATCAAGACAAAATCCACCCCACCCAAAAGCCCGTCGCCCTTTACCGCTGGCTGCTCGCCAAATACGCCCAGCCGGGCCAGCGCATCCTTGATACTCACCTCGGCAGCGGCTCACACGCCATCGCGGCCCACTACGCAGGCATGGAGTTCGTGGGCATTGAGAAGGACGCGGATTACTTCGCCGCCGCGCGTGAGCGCATCAAAAGGGAAACGTCTCAGATTGAGCTTTTCAGTCCATGACCCTCCTCACCCCCGAGGAACTGGAAAAAGCCCAGGCGCTCCAAGTCCAAAACATCCTGGCAAAGCAAAAGAAGGGCCACACTCTCACGGCCCGCGAGGAGCGGCTATTGAGCATGGCGGCAGGCAGCGCGGAGACAGGAGGCAACTACGTACGCACCCAGGAAGACCTGGCTAACCGTCTCGGCTGCACACGCAAAACCGTCTCCAACGTGATGCGGGAATATCCCGATCATCCGCCAACGAAGGCAGATGGCCGCTACGACGTGCAGGCGTGGCAAGAGTTCTTTCGCGAACACGGCATTAAGGAGGGCGACGACGAGCCGCAATCGGTGAAGGATTGGAAGGCACGGGAGATCGAATTGAAGTGTGAACGGCTGGAGATCGAGAACGGCAAGAGGGCGGGCAAACTCCTGGACGCCGCCGAAGTCGAGGCGGGCATTTCCTCGCTGATGTCCGCCGTTCGCCAGGCGCTGAACAACGTGGAGGGAAGCCTTGCTGAGCGCGTCCTGCACCTCAAAGACTACCACGAAGCGAAGGAGATCATTCGCGAGGAACTAAACGGTGCTTACCGCATTTTGCAGCGCTGTGACTACCTAGAGGCCATCAAGGCGGGCGAGGTTGTGAGTGATCCAGATCCGCCGGCGGACTCCATAACAGATGACGGCGAGGAAGCGCCCACGAAGAGCACGCTCCCGACCAAAGGAAGGCCACGAGGAAGGAGGAAGAAAGCTGCCGCGTGATCTCCGAGGCTATCAAAACCAAGCTCGCCAGCTTCAACGATATTGTCCGGCGCGTCTGTGGCGCCACAATGCAGGTTCGACCAACGCAAAAGATGTGGGAATGGATAGACGAGCACGTTGTTATCCCCCAAATCGCTGGTTCGCTCAATCCTGGACCGCTGAAAACGTCCAAGATGACCTTTTACCGGGGCTTCTATGATGTCTATTGGGACGAGCGCACACGATTCGTTACCATCTGCGGCTCTGCCCGAAGCGGGAAGACGCTTTTCCCCATCTGCTGCGTCCTGCACAAGATCGACGTTTGGCCCGGCCCTATCCTTTGGGTTGATCCGACTCGAAAAACCGCCGTGGACGTGGTCAGTGTCGAGCTTCAAGCGCACATTCTGGAGTGCAGGCCATGCAAGGCGAAAGCCATTGTGGATAAGTCGCACTGGAAACAGCTTTTGATGCACTTCACAGGCATGATTCTTCGCGTAGTGGGCGGCGGATCGCCAAGTGAGCTTGGTGGCTTCCAGGGTGAGCTAATTGTCCTCAATGAGTCGGATAAAATCATTCACACAACGAAGTCGGAGGCGTCCGCGCATGAGCTTGCCATTGTTCGCTCCAAGCAATTCTTCCGCACGCGCAAGATCATCGAAAGCTCGACCCCTACGACCGAATGGGGGCGCATCTGGACGCGGTTTAAGGAGGGCTCGCAGACTTACGTTTACCTCCCCTGCCCTCACTGCAACCACAAGCAGCGGCTGACGTTCTTCCCCGAAGAAAAAGATGTGCCTTTTGATGACGAAGGTAAGCCTTTGAAGCCGGGCGAGAAGCGGGCGGAGAAGACGGGGCAGTTCAAATTCCAGCACTGCAAAGATCCTGTGACTGGCGTTTACGATCTTGCGAAAGTTGAGCGTCACACAGTCTATGAGTGCGCCTCTTGCCTTAAAGACATCGAGCACACGCACCTTGCATGGATGCTGCGCCGGTATGAGCTGCGTTCGCACAACAAAAACGCACCGATTGACGACCGAAGCTTTCACGTCTGGGCCGGTCTGAGCCCTTTCGAGAATTGGGGTATCATCGCGAAGCAGTTCCTACAGGCGCGCGGGAACGTGAGCAAGATGCACGATTTTTATAACTCCACGTTGGGGTTGCCGTTCGTGCGCAAGGCCACCGACGTGAAGCTTGACGACATTGACGCAGTTATCGCTCGCTCGCCCGAGTACATGCTGAAAAGCATCCCGCTCAAGCCTGAGATCCTGACCATGTGCGTTGACGTACAGGGCGATTGCTTCTGGTGGTCCATTCGCGCCTGGGGACTAGCCTACGATCAGCCCGAGATTCCCGTGTGGACATCCCTTGTGGACTACGGCAGCGCGGTTTCCTGGGATCAAATCGAAGAGATTGCCGGCATCAAGAACAAGTCAGATGGCACGGCCAACAGTTACCGATTCATCGCGCCGGATGGCGAGGTGAGCGAGTATCAGGTGTACGCTGGCCTGATTGACTCGGGTTTTGAAGCGCAGTCGAACAAAAAGGTTTACTCGTTCACGCTGAAGCACTCGGATGTTTTCAGCCCATCGAAGGGCGGTGGTTGGGCGCAGCTTCACGGGAACGATATTCGGCTGGCACCCGTGGATGACGACAAACAAGACCTCGTTTGGTACTACGACGACGGGTTTAAGCAGAACATCTATTACGGGTGCATCAAGGAGCATAGAAACCTCTGGTGGCTGCCTCGAAACCTGGGCGCGGACTACAAAGAGCAGGCCTGTAACGAGCACACGGAAGAGAAGCAGCAGCCGAACGGCGAGAACAAACTCGTCTGGGTATGCGTTGGCCCTAACCATCTGATGGACACCGAGAAGATGCACGAAGTACTCCGCAGCACCATTGAGTCCGACCGGCTCGACCCGATCCGCGAAGAGTGGTTGAAGGTGAACGCAAAAAACTCCGCTTGACCTCTAAGTTTTTGACATCACAATCGTATTACTTCACGATGAAGCCTGTCCCAAACCGGGACAGAGGAGTGAAAAGGAAATTATGCACATGTGCATAATTTGAGCCCAGGAAGGCTGGGACTCTTTGACAGTTCGGCCATGACATGACCGCCGATGATTTTGTCAATGTGCTCGTTGCCGAGTGTGAGGCCGACGATAGTACCGCCTTTGTGGACCAGATCCGCAAAGATGCCCGCGCCAAGGTGCTGGCAGGCAAGGGTAGCATTGGCACGCTGACGAGTTCGGCGCTGAACGGCAAAAGCTTCTCTCAACAGGTGCAGTTCACCGCTCTGGAGGTGCTGGATTGCTGCCGTCGCGCCCTCAGAGTCTACCTGAGCGATGGCGACAATGACGACGTGGTTTCCGCCACCCGCGCAGACTTCCGCGAAATGACCTACTGACACCATGGCTGACACTTCCACCACCGGCCAAGGCATTTCCGCCTACGACTCCGCGAACGACTCGCCAAACCGGCGCTCTGTCCTGGCATTCCCGACGAACAGCCGTCGAGAACTGACGCCGCTGACCCGCCGTCAGATCATCCAGAAAAGCCGATTCTTTGAAGCCAACTGCCCGTTTCTCACGCGAGTAAATGATAAATTTGCCCGCCAAGCCGCAGGATCTGGCATCCATTTCCGCTTCGAGTCGGACGATCCCGCGTTTAATGATGAAGCTCAGCGCGACGTTGAAAACTGGTGGAATAACAAGGAGATGTACTCCATTGACGGCAGCGTTGACGGGTGGGAATCCAAGGGCATCGCGGCCAAAACGATCATTGGAGATGGCGAGTATAATGCCGCCATGGTCAGGAATGAGTTTGGGATGCCAGCCATCCAGCCACTTGACGTTTTCGAGATTGAAACGCCAACCCTTCGCAAGGGTGAAAGCGCCGGAGATTGGGATGACGGAATCAAGGTGAACGAATATGAACGACCCATTGAGTTTGCCGTCCGCACGCTGCCGAGGACCAACGTTGTCGAGCGCGATTATCGGTATGTGCCGCGCCAAGACATTATTCACCTTTTCAAACGCCGTCGTGCCCGTGGTCATCGTGGGATGCCGTGGGGCTACAGCGGCCTGAATCAGGGCCTTGATGCTCTCGACCTTAACGCGCTCATCACCGGCACCGCCAAGCTTCACAGCGCCCTAGCCGTGGCAGTGAAGAAGACCGCCCGCAAAGGCAAGGGTGGCGCGATGAACAAGATCGGCTCTGGCAACAGCGGCGATCCGACCGACACACAGCCACTTGAAAAGGTCTTTGGTTCAATGATCAACTACCTGGGCGAAAATGGGGAAATGCAGCTTCTTAGCTCGAATCATCCAGGGCCGAACATGCTGGAGTTTTTGAAGCTCCTTTTCCATCAAATGTGCCTCGGGTATGACCTGCCCTTCTCTGTTATGTGGTCCATGACTGAGGGCGGAGGCACAAGCGTCCGCTATGATGCGGAAGATGCTCAAAGCAGCTTTGACCAACTTGGCGACCTCATCACCTGGCAGTACGTGCGCCGGGAAATTATCTGGAAGGTGGCGAACTCCATTAAGTCCAAGCGGATTGCCATGCCGAAAGATCCGCGCTGGTTTGAGAAGATTCAATTTCGCGGACCTCGAAAGATCACGGTGGACGTCGGTAAAATGGCAACCGCCTTCAAAGTCCTGACGCGAAACTGCGGCATGAGCACTCCCCGCTTCCTTGAAGAGCAGGGCTTGAATGCGGATGAAGAGATGCGCTCACATATCCGGTTCCTTCGCCGCACAATGGACGAGTGCGAGCGTCAGGGCGTGGACTTTAACCTCATCATGGAGCCGACACCGGGCGCAGCACAAGCCCAGCAGCAGGAACAGCAGGCAGACCCGAACGCATGAAGACCTACCCCCACCTTTTCGCCAAGCTCTTCTGTCAGCCCTTGATGCTGCGGTCCATCGAGCGCCAGACGTTCGAGCGGCACCTTTTGAACCGCATGGGCGGAGACTCAACGGTGATCGTGAATAGCGCGCCCCAAGCTCTCGACCGTAGCCAGATGCCAGCACGGCAACAGCGTGTCTTTGAGCAAGTCGGAAGCGTGGCCGTAGTACGAATTGACGGTGTGATTGATAAACGCATCTCCGATTTCGATATGGAGTGTTACGGTGGGGTAGACCTTGCCGACATTGACGGCGCGCTGGCAAAGGTTGCCGCAGATCCAGGCATCACGCGCCTAGTCCTCGACATCAACAGCCCCGGCGGTTCCGTTGTGGGCGTGCAAGAGACTTATGCCCGCATCGCTGAGATTGCGCAGACGAAGGAGGTTCACGCTTATGTGAATTGCCTCGCCTGCTCTGCTGGCTACTACCTCGCAGGCGCTGCTGACATCATCTCCGCCGCTCCTTCTGCCATCGTGGGCAGTATTGGCGTTTACATCGCCATCCTTGACGCCTCGAAAGCTGCCGAGATGGACGGGCTTAACATGCAGATGATCAAGGCGGGCGACAAGAAGGACACTGGCTCCCCGTGGCGACCACTCACCGACGACGAGAAAGCGCGTTTGCAGGCCGACGTGGACGACATCCATAAACGCTTCAAAGCAGCCGTGACCACCAACCGTGAAATTGATCCCTCTGCGATGGAAGGTCAGTGGATGACCGCAGAACAAGGCGCGGCTCTCGGGCTGGTGGACAATCTGACCGGCGCAACCCTGGATGAATACGTCTCGGCGCTCCTGCTCGCGTGATTTTGACACCCGCAAACCTTATATGGCACTGTTCAACTCAAAGGAAATCGCTGACCTTCAGGCGCAAGTTTCGACGCTTCAAGGCGAGCTTGCCACCGCGCAGACCGCTCACGCCGCAGCTTTGGCTGACATTCAGGCCAATCTGGAAGCCGCGCAGGCCATCGCCGCCAAAGTGCCCGACCTGGAAGCGAAGGTGACCGCCGAAACTGCCCGCGCTGACAAAGCCGCCGCTGATCTCGCTGCCGCAAATGCCGAGGCTGAAAAGAAGATCGAGGCCGAAGTCGTGAACCGTCTCGCCTCCGCTGGCGTTGATCCGATCAAGCGTGATCCGCAGGCCAAGACCGAAGATCCAGCCCCGACCGCTGGCCTTACTGGCATTGCCAAATCTCGCGCAGCCCTCGCCGCCAAAAAGCCCGCGAAGTGACACCCGATCCCATCTGAAACCATCCTTTCAAATCGCATACTATGGCTACCCTTAACTTTCTCGACCTCGCCAAGGCCAATTCCTCTGATGTCATCGGAGGCCTGATTGAGGAAAACGTCAACGAGGCTCCCGAACTCGCCGTTTTCGATTCCGAGGACATGCAGGAACCCGGCGTGCTGAGCTACGAGACGCTTCACCGCACCTCCCTGCCAACCGTGGCATTCGCTGCCGCTGGTTCCGGCTTCGATGCGAGCAAGTCCGAAATGAAGCTCGTTCGCCATGAGTGCTTCCGCTTCGGCGGCCGCGTGGAGTGCGCCAAGCACATTGCCGACAACTGGCGTCGCGGTGGCGCTGCTGGCTATCAAGCTCACGAAGCCAACGGCATCATGCGTGCCGCCATGCAGCACATCGGCAAACAGATTTTCTATGGCGTGAGCAATGACGGTCTCGGCTTCCCTGGCCTGAAAGCCTTCACCCCATTCGGCGGCAGCTACACGCACAACGCAGTCGGCACCACAGCGAACACCGCCAGCTCTGTCTACTTCGTCAAGTTTGGCGAGCAGTTCACACGCTTGATGATTGGCCGCGCTCGCAACGGCAACGGCATCTTTGATCTGCCAGACTTCCAGGAAGGCGACATCACCGACGCCAACAGCAAGCTCATGCGGGCCTACATCTCCGAGCTTTCCAGCTACGTGGGCCTCCAGATTGCCAGCCCGTTCTCCGTTCTGCGCATCGCGAACATCACCGCCGACAGCACCAAGACCTGCACGGATGCGCTCATCAATGCCGCCAAGCAACTCATGCCCGCCAACTGGCGTCCAGATGCTTGCTTTATGAGCAAGCGCAGCCGCTACCAGCTCCAGACAAGCCGCACCGTGACGCTTTCCGGCACTGGCACCCTTCGCCCTGACCAGCCTCTGCTCGCCCCCGTGCCAACCACCGACGCGGACGGCGTGCCCATCATCGTCACCGACAGCATCCTCAACACGGACGCCGTCGAATCCTGATCCTGATTTCCTGAGTCTCCAAGCTGCCAGCCCATGAAGAAAGTTGCCTACCATCAAGCCTTCCGTGATCCTCAGCCCTTTACGGTGCTGAAGGAGAACGAAAACGGCACGGTGGACATCGGCCCCGTGGGCGGTCCGGCAGTCGTGACGAATTGCCCCATCGTGGGCGTGCCCGAGCCCGGCTCCTGCACCCTCGTCAAGGAAGCTCCCATCACTCCAGCGGCAAAGAAGTAATCCCCTCACCTCCCTTTCACCATGCGCGAATTCAAAGACATCAATCTCAAGAAGAGCATCGCTCTTCCGAACGCCGCCAACACGGTCAACACCAACAGCATTGACCTGGGCACAACTCAGGGATTCCCGCTGAACGAAAAAGTTGGCGTGCGCCTCAGCACTACCTCCGGCGTGGGCGCGAATGACAAGAATATCACCGCTGTTTTCCAGGCCTCCAACGAAGCCGCCGCGAACTTCACGAACATCACGGAGCTCGCCGCCGTGGTCATCAATGAAGGCTCCAGCGTCTACGCCGCAACCAACCGTGATGTGCAGCTTCCCCCCGGCTTCGCAAAGCGCTACATCCGCGCCAGCGCCACGGGTGAAGCGAACGGTGGCGATGCCTCAAACGGCAACCTGACCATCGAGCTCCTCTTCTAATCTCCCGTTGGTGTTTGTTCATGTGGAGGCCGCGTCTCGAAAGGGGCGCGGCTTTTTGCTTTACCGAGTGGTACTTTTGTGATTTCCTCGGGTCCGCATGAAACTCTTCCTCGCCCTTCCCGTCTATGGCGGCTACGACCCGCTTTTCATCAACTCGCTTTTGAGGCTTCAAGCGGAGCCGCCGTGCAGCCTGATTGTGCGTCCCTGCATCGGTGACAGCCTTGTGGCCCGCGCTCGAAACAAGCTTGCCGCCGAGTTCATGGAGACGGACGCGACGCACATGCTTTTCATTGATACTGACCTCGTTTTCCTGCCTGAGCATGTGGGCCGCTTGATTGGTCACGATGTGCCGATTGTGGCTGGGCTGTACCCAAAGAAACAACCCTCTCTTGCGTGGGTCGTCAACACGCTGCCCAGCGAAGAGCCAGACGAGCTTGGGCTGCAAAAGGTGAAGTACATCGGTACCGGCTTTCTCATGATCCGCCGTGACGTGATCGAGCGCATGATTGCTGAGGTGCCAGGCATCGCCTACACGACGGACGCGGGACAGGTGAAGCGCACCGAGCACGACCTGTTTCCGGCCGGCCCCATGTTCGATCCCGAGCAAGGCACGACCCGCTACCACTCGGAAGATTGGGGCTTCTGCCGTCGTGCGCTGGATCTCGGCTATGACGTGCTGGCCGATACCCGCGTTGCCCTGAAGCATGTGGGAAGCTGCGTCTACCCGCTGCAAGACCCGTTCAGCCAGTCTTGACAGTCGCGCCAAAGCATGAGCGCCTTTGACGACATGATTGCAGCCGGTATGGAAGATTTCGAGTCTGTCACCGGCTCAACAGCGTTCACGATGGACGGCAAGGCTTACTCTGGATCGCTGAACGAATACGAAGGCGAGCAAGAGATTGATCTAGATGGCGTGATGGGCATGTACAATGCCACGCTCCTTTGCCAAAAGGCTCAATTCCGACTCATCGCCAAGCCGCTTCACAGGACGCTGAGCGGCAAGACGCTTGCGCTCGATGGCGTCAGTTACAAGGTTGCCCGCGTGGCTGTGGATAGCGCGAGCGTTACCCTGGGCCTTCGCATCGCACGCTGATGATCATTGCCACCGTCAACGCGAAGCGCCTTACGGATCTCATCCGGCGATTTCCCGAGCAAACGAAGGGCGACATGGATAAGTTTTTGGAGAAGAACGCACGAACGCTAATTAGCTCATCTGGCAAAGTGCCGGGCCTTGTGCAGGTAACGCCGCCATTCAGTCAAGGAGTAGGAGGGACTGCGGCAAAGAAGCAGGGCGAGGCGTCAGTGAGCCGAGATATTAAGCGCGTGTACGCAACTCCTGGGATGGTTTATGCGGCCATCAAAAAGGCCAAACCCGCGCTAGCTGGCGTGTTCTGGGCTCTTGTCAGCAAGAAGCAGTTCGCCGCCGCCGAATCAATCGCAAAGCGTGTTCCAGGCATTCCTTCTCACCTGCTCAATTTTCGCTCCTTCGATGATGGCGCAGAGCACTTGAAACGCAGATCGAGAGACGGGCGCGTGAACAGTAAGCGGCAATCATTCGTCATCACCGATCCATCCGCGACGCTCAAGCGTTACATCAAGAAGCGTCAAAAGAACGTCGGCCTACTCGCTGCCTCTATTCCCTCCGCCGCTGGCTCCAAATTTGGCAAGCTCAACGGCGTTCCTGCCTGGGTTTCTCGCCACCGTTCCCGTTATGGCTATGTGCGGGACACGAAGGGGCGCAATAAGCGCACGATCACGATTGGCATCACTGGCAAGGCTGTAAAAGACATGCAACGCCGCTTTTCCTACGTGGTGAAGTATCGCCTTGCCGCGATGGAGCGAGAGCTTCCGTATGTAGCCCGTGCCATCGAGAGAAAGCTAGCCAGTCAGATCGAGCGAGCGTGACATGCGCAGCCTTTCATGCCGCCGAACACCGAAACGCTAATTCCGCAACTGATCGCCAACTATGCCGAGACGAGGCGCACGGATTTGAGCCTGCCTGATTCAACCGCGCTCCCGTTCGTCATTTCGCCCGCGGCTGACGAGAAAGCTTTTCCGCAAGTCGTGTTCGCGACTGCTGACACGAAATCGCCGCATCCCAAGCGACTGAATCTAACTGTCGCTGTCGAGCTTCAAACCGGCACCGACACGCAGACGGATATTCCCGAGGAAAACTCCTGGGCTGCTGGGCTGCGTTACATACTGGCAGATGCGGCAGGATTCCAGACATGGTTGCAAGCACAGGACGCGGAAACGCGCACTGGCTACCGCATCACAAAGTACATGATCGCGCCAGATCCAACGGGAATGGGCATTGATGACAAGCTCAAGAAGCGGGGCCGGATGACGACGCTACTGGTCAACGTGCGAACTGATGAACTAGCCCCCGTGCAGTGATTTTGACACACGGCACCAGATGTCTATGAAGCATCTCCTTCTCGCCCTTCTCCTGCTCGTTTCCGTGATCGCTCCGGCGCTCGCAACTGACATTAGCATCACCGCCGCAAACGTCGTTCCGTCCGCCTCCGCTGACATTCGCTCTACCACGGCTGGCGCGACCATCACGGCGGGCCAGTTGATTTATCTCGACTCTGCCGACCTTGACGCCAAGGACCGCCCCAAGGCAAAGCTGAGTGATGCGAATGGAGCCTCTGCGCTGCGGGTTGCTGATGGTATCGCGGTCAACAACGCCAGCGCTGGGCAGACTATAAACTACGTCGTTTCTGACACTGCTCTCGTTATCGCCGCCTCGGGTCTGACCACGAACAACATCCTGATTCTCTCTGCCACTCCTGGCGGTGTCGCTCCGAGCGCAGACCTCACGACCGGCTGGTATCTCAACGTTATCGGCGTCGTCAAAAGCGCCACGACTATTTCGGTCCGCTTCCCCGCCATCGCTTCCGGCGCGGCCCTGTAAGCCGTCGCTCGTCTGATTTTCATCTCTCACTCTTATGGCCGCCCCCTCCTCAGTCATCACCCACGGTGCCGCAGACTCGCTGAATGACATCCTCGATGAGGACAATCTGGACGTGCAGGACTTCAAATCGAAGTACAGCCGCGAGAAACGCGAGCGGAAGAACCGTTACGGCAACCTTCGCCGTGTGGAGTTCTTCAACCCCATCGTGGCAATCAGCCTGACCGCGTTCGTCATCACGCAATCCGGCCTTGCTGACCAACAGCCCGGCACCCGTGTTACGGCGCTGGCAAACTACGCGACAAGTCATCACGGCCTCGACCCGACTGCTGGAACGATGATGCTCGATGATGCCGAGGACTCCCTGAGCCTCGAAGAGGATTTGAAGTGCGCGATGAACATCACGCACGCTCCGTTCGTCATCACCGCCTAACCAATCACTCCCGCCAGCATGAAGAGCCACAACGCCGCACCGGCCTACGCGTCAACGACTGACGAAAATCTGGCAGCGGCGTTGTCCGTTTGGGGCATCCCGATTATTCCCGACAAGAGCGTTGATAGCCGTTCGGGTATGGGATGGAAGAAGATTCTACTCGGCCTCGAATCGGTGCCGTGGACGGAGATTGGAGCCGTCACGGAGAGAGGCGAAGAAGAGCCGCTTCCCACGATCAAGACCAACACAATCTTGGGGCTGATACGCAACAACAAGCTTTTCGAGGCTGATCCGCATCACCCGAGTCTTGACGTTCTCCGCGCCTGCCGCGCTGCTGACGAGATAGCGAAGTGGACGAAAGACGGGGCTGACCGCGTGCTGGTCAAGGTTCAAGGCGCAGACCGTTATCAGCTTGTTCAGCGACCACTTGAGCCTAGCATCAAAACCGGCATCGCATCACTCGGCACCCGTGATTTAAAGATGGCCGCTTGCCTGTGCGTCCTGGGCTGCCAGTTACTGCGCCTCGAAGGAGCCGCGCCGAACACACTGTTTGTCTTTGGCCCTGTTGGATTCGGAACGCCTCCAGTCGTGCCAACTGATTTGCGTGTTGCCTTCCGTAACGGCTCGCTCGCTGCCGAGAACGAACAGCACCCGCTTTTGTGGATGATGCAGGGCCTGAGCAACCGCGACGCCATCCGCGACATGATGCGGAAGAAGGCAGCAATCATCCTTATTCGTGCCCCAGACACAGGCCGCGCATCACTAGTTAGCGAGAACGCCAAAGGCCGAACAATGGACCGCGTGAAAAAGCATCTCAGAATCACATGAACGAGCCCGAAGAAATCCCCGAAAACCTCGCGCCCACAGAAGGCGGTGCCGCGCAGAAGATCGCGCCTGCCGTGATGATGGATGACAGCCCTGATGAAGCGACCGCCGCAGATGAACGCGCCTCCGAAGTCGCACAGGCTTACGGAGTGAAGCCTTTTTTCTGGCGTGACATCAAGCTTGCGCCACTCTCGATTGATCGTGAAGGCGACTGGAACATGCACCGCGAGTTGATCGACGCGCCCGCGCTGCATGAGATCATTCGCA
>ERZ650308.1356-NODE-1356-length-12739-cov-4.817565_pt1 | contig 12739 bp, 20 predicted proteins | sample MGYA00376244_ERZ650308 | MGnify/ENA primary metagenome ERZ650308 (study PRJEB26733, sample SAMN07839295) | wastewater metagenome | biome: small river; feature: stream; material: water | place: USA: North Carolina | collected 2016-04-26 ...
TGTTGATGTAGAGTCAGTGGTACTTCTTGCTGTTGAATCTGTGATAATAGGATCTACTGCATATGCACTTGTGGTGGCTATGGCTAGTAGTACTGCTAATGCTCTCTTTTTCATTTGTTTTCGCTCCCGGTAATCGGTATAGTATTTACGATTGGCGAGAGGACAATAAACTGAGCGTATTTCTTTGCTCTAGATTAAGAAAACCTATTATTGTCGTATTTCAGGAAACAAGCAATCTTGAATAAAGACTTTAACGTCTTCTTCGCTCAAACCTAAGCTAACCATAACTCTAGGAGTATGTGGGTTTTGCTTTTGATTTTCGCAATAGAAGTTCTGTGCTTCTGTAGTATCGTTGGCTGTATTATTAGTCTCTGCGACTGCACTAAGGTAGTGTTGCAGCCCGTCTTTAGCCATCTGTGTTATTTGATCTAGTTCTTCTTGTTTGCTTACGTTAGCTGCTGCTACCATGTTAGAACTAAAGATGCGTTCTGCCCAATCAGGTAACTTACGAGTCTTAACCCATTCAAGTTTCTGTGCTTCTTCTGCAAAGTAATCCATCATAGGATGATCGGGATCTCCTGCTGCTGAGTAATCATAGAAGCAGCCCGTGATCTTGTTCTTTCCTGCAATAACATCAAAGCCAAAGATTGGCGCTGGATTATGTGTATGCGGAAAGATGCAACAATGCATCATCCAGAGACCTTTGGTCTCCCTAGCATCCACAACATCAACGTGAGCACGGCGATAAGACCCAGAGGTCCAAACACGGTTAACCCAACCAGGCTGATTAAAGCGAGCCATACCCGGCTCAAAGACTTCTGTTCCTGTTTCATCGAAACTTTCCTCTAGTAAATGCTGAATACCAATCAGCGTGTCCCAAACATTACTCTCCACGGTATAGATCTCGCATCATTTTAATTGCATACTCAAATGCAACACGAGCTTCGTCACCTAGATCGTCTGTTAATGTTTGGCGAATAGACATTTTCATTGCATCTGCATTTTCAAAGTCATAAAACTTGCCCGAGCTAATGTGTGCTACTTGTTTTTTAATAATCTGTCCACCGAACAAGTCTCCCATGTGTCGGCAGTATAAGTGTGCCTTGACCATATGCTTGCGTTCTGGATCATTGCCTAGCTTGTGTAAGTATGCTTGATACTCTAAAGTAGCAGGAGTTAGGTAACAGTAAGATCCATCATCTAACTCTACAAAGTCAGCATGGATGCCTTTTAGTCTTGGAAGGTCTGGCATTGTATCCAAGAATCCTTGACGCTTACAATACCACTCAATTGGATCATAGATTGCTAGTAGGTTGTACAGATAGTTTCTGTAGTCTGCTTTTTCAATCTTGCCGCTAAGTAACATCTTAGCGAATGTTGTTGTCTCTGCCTCGTGATGAAGGTCTTTCGTAATGTCTTTTAAACTCATGGTATCTCCTATGAGATATTTACTGGCGATTAAATTTTAATACCATCATTGTGGCATCTACATCTCGCTCTAGTTTTAAAATAAACTTGTGGGGATCGGCACTATCAAATTGCCAAGTACTTCCTGCTGGACCTAGTGCGTCCTTAAAAAACTTAGCTATCTCTTTCTTGCCGTTTGACCAATCACGACCTGTCTTGTGTCTGCGATCGTCTATGAAAATAATCCAAAAAGAAAACCGACGGGTACCGGCGTTCATGTAACGAATAAACCGGATGCCGTCGGGTAACATGTTATTCTTGTTCGACTTGGATTCTCAATGGTGAACCGTTTGCACGGGCGATGTTCGTAGCTTCGATGCCACGTTGTTCTGCAATCTCGTAAGCATAAATGCCTGCCACAGCAGATCCTTCGTTATGGATTTCCATAGTCAAATCTCTTGCACTTGACTCATTGTGTCTAAACACTTGTGTTAGCAACTCAATTACTAATTCCATAGGAGTGTGATCATCATTTAAAAATACAACTTTCCACATTTTTGGGGGTTGTAAACTTACTGTGATTTTTTCGTCGATTACTGCGTCTGCGCTCATTTATTATACTCCAATGGTTAATTATAGGGGAAGTTCCCTTCCCCTATAGTATATTATTTAATCTCTAAAATGTCAATCACTTTAGGCTTCGCGGATTCGGGAATATTGCGAATAAGTCGAATATTCAGCATTCCGTTCTCCATTTCAGCGCCCTTGACCTCGATATGTTCGGCTAAAGGAAACTCCTTAACGAAATCTCGTGTAGCCAAACCACGATACAAGTACGATTCAGGAGGATACTCCGTGGTCATACTTTGACCGACAATGGTTAGAATATTACTTTCAACTTGTACAGCGATTTCTGCTTTAGTAAAGCCAGTTACTGCTAATTGAATAAGATATTCATTTTCACCAGTCTTAATCTGATTATGAGGTGGGTAATTTGTTTGAACTGAGTTGCCAAACTTGCGGTCTAGTTGATCAAACATGGCATCAAAGCCAATTAGTGCTCTGTTTAGAGCATCGATTCTTGCGATATTGTTCATAATAGTCTCCTTATAAAGTAAGAACAATTAGGGGCCCATAAGGTACCCCTATTATGATGATTAGTCTGCTTTCTTCTCTGTGAAGGTAGCGTCAACTACTCCATCATCCTGCATAACGTCTGCTGTTTGACCTTGTTCATTCAATTGCTTCTTCTGAGCAAATGACAATGCAACAGGCGTTAACTTTTCGATAGCTGCTTTCAAAGCGTCAATTGTATTGCTAGCAATAGACTGACCGGCTTCTGCTAATGCAGTATCGTAATCGCTGAGTTCTGTTTCAGTCAACTGATCCTTAAGTTCTTCTTTGTCTTTCTCAAGTTCGTTAACCATTGCTTCTAGTTGATTTCGAGTTTCAATTAGAGTGCGGGCTTCTTTGTCTGCCTCTGCATTCAACTCAGCATCTTTAATCATTTCTTGAATCTCGGCATCAGTTAGACCGCTATTAGATTTAATAGTGATCTTGTTCTCTTTGCCTGTAGACTTATCCTTAGCACTGATGTGCATAATGCCGTTAGCATCAATGTCAAAGGTAACTTCGATCTGTGGAGTTCCACGACGAGCAGGAGCAATACCTTCGAGGTTGAACTCGCCCAACAATTTGTTATGCTGGCACAATTCACGCTCACCTTGGAATGCTTTGATGGTAACTGCTGGTTGATTGTCTTCTGCTGTTGAGAATGTTTGGCTAGACTTAGTTGGGATAGTCGTATTCTTCTGAATCAACTTGCTCATTACGCCGCCTAGTGTTTCAATGCCCAATGACAATGGAGTAACGTCTAACAATAGAACGTCATTACGATCGCCACCTAGTACAGCGCCCTGGATAGCAGCTCCTGCGGCAACTGACTCGTCTGGGTTAACATCCTTACGTGGTGCTTTGCCGAACAACTTCTCAACAACTTCTTGCACCTTAGGCATACGTGTCATACCACCAACTAAGATAACTTCGTCGATATCGCTAGTTGATACACCTGCGTCTTTCATTGCAGTTTGGCAAGGAGCAATACTGCGTTGGATTAGCTCGTCAACTAGTTGTTCTAGTTTGCTACGAGTAATCTTAACGTTCATGTGTTTAGGACCACTTGCATCTGCTGTAATGTAAGGCAAGTTAACATCTGTCTGTGCAGAACTAGACAATTCAATCTTGGCCTTTTCAGCAGCTTCTTTCAAACGCTGTAGTGCCAATACGTCTTTGGTTAAGTCAACTCCGGAGTCTTTCTTGAACTCGTCAACAAGGTAATCCATAATGCGTTGGTCGAAGTCTTCACCGCCGAGGAATGTATCGCCGTTAGTGCTTAGAACTTCAATTTGCTTATCGCCGTCGACGTTCGCGATTTCAATGATCGATACATCGAATGTACCGCCACCCAAGTCGTAAACAGCAATTTTGCGATCAGCTTTATCAGTTTTATCAACACCATACGACAAAGCAGCAGCAGTAGGCTCGTTAATAATACGGAGTACTTCCAAGCCTGCGATTTTTCCAGCGTCCTTTGTAGCTTGACGTTGGCTGTCATTAAAGTATGCGGGAACTGTAATAACTGCTTGAGTAACTTCTTCACCTAAATAATCCTCTGCTGTTTTTTTCATCTTACGCAGGACTTCTGCGCTAATTTGTGGAGGTGCTAGTTCTTTACCTTGAGCACGAATCCAAGCATCGCCATTCTTAGCTTCCATGATATCGTACGGCATTAGGTCGATATCTTTTTGTACAGCTTGTTCTTTGAACTTGCGACCGATTAGACGCTTGGCTGCGTAAATTGTATTTTTTGGGTTTGTAACAGCTTGTCGCTTTGCTGATGCGCCTACGAGAATTTCGTCTGCGGTGTAAGCGATAATAGACGGTGTTGTTCTAGCACCTTCGCTGTTTTCAATAATTTTGGGGACACCGTTTTCAATAACGGCTACACATGAGTTTGTGGTACCAAGGTCGATACCGATGATCTTTGACATAGTCATCTCCTTATAAAGTAAGATCGTTGTTTTGGGCACTTTGCCCTTTGTTAACCCCTAAGGTGTCAACAAAATTATTTATATCAGATATTCTCTAAATTAGGAATATTTGACCATTTTTTGAGCTTTTCGATTTTAGCTCGTTTAGCTTTGTGTAGATTACCCCAACTAACAACCTTGTTAATTAGCAGGATATCAACCATTGCTAGCATATCGCCTAGCTCTTCTTCAAAGTGTTCGCGATTAGTGTAGTTTGTACCGGGCTTGGCGTTATCAATGCCAAATCTACGGATTTTACTAATAGCTTGGATAACTTCTGCACACTCTTCTTGTGTAATGTCCATTACTTCGTTACTATCAGTCACTACTTCACTAGTTGTAGTATCTTTAAGTTGTTCCATTGCTGTAATATAGCCTCTATGGGCTTCCTCTAAATCAGAATCGTGTTTTACAGCACCCCATAAGTCTGAGATGCCTTTACCATCTACGTAGAGTTGGTAACCGATATTAAACGGTGTGCTCATTAGTTTGTTTTTGCAAATGGGTTAATATAAGACCCGTCACTCATTGTACTTCTACGCAGAGTTTGGTAGACCGTCTGCACACCCTTGGCTTGGTCTACAGCATCGGCAAGAGCGTTGTGTGCTGTTACTGTTGCACGTCTTGGATTAATACCAATGTCAAACAATGTACGAGTATCGCGCATTTCCCAGAATGCCCACGGAATTGCTTTTTCAATTCTACGGAAATACCATTCAAGGATGATCAAGTCGAAACCTACACCGTGACTCCATACACGCTTTCCTCCCCAGCAGAACTTATAAATTTGTGCCATTGCATCTTCAACTGGAATACGTCCTGTAGGATCAAATGCATCTGCTTGCGCTTCTGCGCTTTGATTTGACCACCAGTCCAATGTAGCGTTAGAAACTGTGGCTCCGATTTTGTCACAACTATCAACGTCTACTTTAAGGTAGAGTTTTTCCATAGTTGATTCGTCGCCGAATGGATCAAACTTAACTGCTCCGATAGTAAGAATAGTTGCGGTTGGGAGAGTATCTAGAGTTTCTAGATCGATCATAATATCTGTATTCATAATATTATTTTACTATCTTTCTGCCCACAGGGCAATGGTTTAAAAATTTGTTTTATTCAATGCTGTCTGTATGATATGTGATACTTGTTCAGTATCGTAGACTACAGATGTGTTAGCACTACCAAGGGCTTTTAAAGTTCCGAAGTAGTGTGAGTTTGATTGTGCAGCAAGGTAGCCGACAATAATGTCTTCCCAGTCTGCATTAAAGAATATGATATTACTCTTGTGCTTTTTATCAATAGACCAATCGTTGTCTACTGGATTCCAGGTGTAGACAATAATAGTAGATGTGATGTCTAGTTGACCTAGAGCGGCAGATACAATCTGTTGTTGTTCTGCTGTGAGTCCTGCTAGGAGGATTCGTACACCGTCAACTAAAACATCATCAGGCGATGTGACTAAAATAACTCTATCACTCATTGTCTTTTGCTTTCTTTACACGTTGCCATAAAGTGATTGAACTTTGTTCAGCATTCTGAACGTAACCTTCTAGTCCTCTTTGCTTCTTTTGACCTGATCCTTCCCGTGCTTCTCCATCCAGGTCGTTATCTTTTTTTTTAGAATCGGCGTCTGGTTCTACTACATAGTCGCCTGGGCGTTCTACGTCAGGAATTTGTTCAGCTGCCCACTCTTCTGCAACCTGAGCTTCTTCAGTCTGTGGATTTTCAGATGCCCACTTTGCAGCTTCGGCGGCAGCTTCATCGGCATCTTGATAGTCTTGCCAAGGAAGGCGATTGATCTTTCCAATCTCAAGAAGTCTGCGTTGATGCTTAACTGTATCATCTGGATTTTCTTGTTTCCATCGTGTCATTGCTTCCTTCTCTGTAAGGCTAGCATTGTCGATAATTTGTGTATCGTCATCAATAGGCTGTTCTTCAACAACTACTAATTCTTCAACTACCGGTAGTGTAACTTTTACTTCTGGAAAATGTAAATCAACTGGCTCGGGAAATTTATCAACCCAAACAATTTCCTTTTCAGGTTCCGTAACTTCTTCATCCTCGTCCGAATCACTAGATAGTCTTGTGTGATCAATACCTGCCCAAACAACAGGAGTGTCTTCCTCTAGCGGTGGAAGGCCTTCGTTCATTTCAGCAACAGCTTCAGGTGTGTCAACTACTGTTGTTTCGGGAACAATAACGGTAGGCTCAGCCTCTTCAGTTTCCATTTGACGGAAACGTTGGAAACTAAACTGGCTTGCTAACAATAAGATAACTGCCAATGGGTCTAGAACAATAACGATTAATACTGTTACCCAAATAACTGCTTTCTCTAAAATGTTTGCGTCAGGGTTTTCACCGTAGAGCAAGTGTGCTATGTATTTGATTGGCCCGACTTCTGCTTCCACTTTTCGGACTTCAGCTCGTATTGGGGCTGCTTCCTCGTTGAAGACTGCAATGGCTTTTTGTTCTGCTGCAATTTCTGCTTGTAGGCGTTGACGTTCTTTTTGCTGTCCTCTACGGATAGCAACTGCTTTGTCGGCGCCTTTCTCATCGTTAGAACGTGCCATGCTTTGATCCACAGCTTCGTCCATCTGTTTAAGTGCTTTACGATTTGCATCGATATTGTCCTTGGCAGTCTTAATCTTCTCGTCGTAAACTGCAATCTTACTCTGTACATCGCCAGATACTAAACTTTGATCACTGTGTGCTTTACTTAAGAAGCCGAATACACCCAAGGATGTAATGATCATTAGGACTGCAATAGCAGGAAGGATATAGGACTTCAAGAACCAAGGTGCAAACTGCCAGTTCTGTTTTAACCAAACTGTTCCGCTAATCTTTCCGAAGCCAAGTACTACGCCCATAACAACAATAGGCCAGAAGGCGGCTGGATAGATCGCAATCAAACCCATAATGGAGTAGTATTCTGCTACTCCAGAAATTAATAGGCCGCTTAATAGCGTTAGGTAAGCAATTGCTTTGTCGCTTGTGTTTATTCTCATAAGTTAATATTTACCTGTACCAGTTCCATGTATTATCTACTTCGTTAAAGCAAGCCGTAGTCTGCATATTCTTAGCAGTATTATACGCAATAACAGAGATGTGTAATCTTTTACAAATGCTGCCATTTTGTAGCTCTTGCCACGCAACTCTAACAGTGCCGCTGGCATCATTACGATACCAACGTGCAAACTGCCCGGGCTGAGATTCCTCGAGTGCAAGAATCATAGCACTATAATATGCTTCTTTTTGATCGTTGTCAAGAGTCTTGAACCAGCCAAAGCTCACATTAAGAATTTGTGCAATGCCGAATCGACTGTTGTCGTTATAAAATCTAGGGTTCTCGATGTTTACAGTGTTAGCATTAATGGACGTACTCGTAACCAATAATGCTGCCATTGTTATCAAGAATTGCACAACTTTTAACTTGAACATTGATTAACCTTCCACCGGAGTTTATTGTTCGATTAGAAATACCACAGTGGTCTGCCATGCCCATTCGGACAGACGCTAGTCGTTTAAATTGGTCATCGGTACACTCAACTAGTGTAGCACTGTCGACCTTTTCGCCGTTGCGGACTAAGATCTCTTGGCTAGTGTGACAGTACTGTGGCTTCTGTGCAACTACTTTAGGAGCACTACTACACCCTGTAAGTGCTATCAGGCAGGCTAACAGGAGTGTAGGTACTACTGCAAGAGCAATAGCTTTCATTACTGTGCTTTCTGTGCTTTGGCTTCAGCGATCAATTGATCAAACACTGGCTTTGGCATTTTCAGACGAACAAATGTGTAATGACGACCTTGCATAGTGAACTGGCCCATTTCGCGTTGCAAGTGTTCGCGGATGGTTGTGTTCTTCACTACGTAAGAGATCTTTGTTCGTGTACTCTTTTTATCGTTAACGAAGTCGATAGTTGTTTCGCTGTTAACTTCTGAGTTGATGCGTTTTGCAAAGTTGTTCATTGCAATAGCATACATCTGTTCTTCAGCAGCTTGTTGGTATGCGCTTTCACCTGCACCGCAAGCATACGCATATTCTTTAGTATTCCAGAACCACCCTTCAGTTCCTGCCTGGGCGCAATCTTGATACCAGCTAGGCTGTGCATAAGTCTTACGTTCCTCGATATCCTTCATTGAAGAACAACCTGTGATCGCTGCTGCTGCCAATGCGATTAAAAGAGCTTTTTTCATAACTAACCTTTCTGTGTAAATTAAACTCGGCCCATCCAAACAACGTTGCAATTATATTGCTCTCGCAACATACGTTCACCGTCACTTGGGCAGGAGCACTCTACCACTTGATCAATTGTACGTCCTTTGATGTATACTCGATACTTGTGTTTGTGCATTTTTAACTTTCTGTGTGTTTCAAAGTAAAGCTAGTATAGCATCGTGGTTAGCCAAAGTCAACCACGATGCTGTCCAAAATTATTTGAAGAAGATTAGCGCCATTAATACAGCTTGTAGGATAAACCCTAAACCAATTGTAACCATGTTTAGCATATCCTTTTGAACTGAAGCTTTAACAAAGAGAAGAGTTAAGCCAGTCCATACAAGTAACACTAAATCTACGCCCGGCATACGATCTGTAAGACCTGCCATTACTGATAACAGACTAGGAACAGTTGCGCCGTGTAAAACAATAACTGCCATCCATCCTAATGTCTCTGCTGAGATTCTAGAGAATTGATTCAATACAAAATCTTTAGCAACTTCTACTGATTTTTCAAATGTCATTGCATCACCCTTTTTGGTTTATAAAAAATATGATTTCCGATGCTTCCAATTCTTTCTAGTGGCCATTTAGGATTCACATAGTTTGCATGATAATACAATGCATCTTTTAAACTGTCAAGTTTAAAACCTTCCAGGATAACTTTCTTTGCAACTTCATAACTTTCGTTATATGCTGCGGCGTTGATCGGTCTTGTTCTTGCGGCTGTGTCACATGCCCATGAGAACTGGCATACAACTTTTTCCATAATAACATTTTTCTGATAAACAACTCCGCAAACATCTTTGCCGAAGTCTCCGTGCGCCACACGATTCATAGTGACCTGTGCAACTGCAACCTTGCCTTCGAATGGCTCGTAGCCTGCTTCGCGGTAAATGTTCATTGCCATGCACTCTAGTTGGCGTTCACGTGTTTTGATTGTAACAACATCAGGCGCATCGGCCATAGTTGTAGTTCGTAGCTTTGTCATCTTAGCCTGGGTAATACCCTGAACCAAAAAGGCTACTAATATCAACCCAATGAAATAGGTTGACAGTCTTACTGCTTTTTCCATAAGTCCTCCTTTGACTTGGTGCAACATTACATTACTGTCTTGTCACATTACATAAAGGGAGTTAACTTCACGAGGCTCATAAAAGAACCCTACTTTCGTGTAGTTGTCTCCATTAGCCACCACAGCTCATAACTTGTGGTACCTTTGGCGACCCTTGGCATCCCGAAAATACGGGTTTCTCATTAGCCAAGACCCGCGGGTTTAATAAAATGTATCCCATTAAATCAAACCAACTATCTTAGTTTCTTTGCGAAACGTACAATTATATACCTCAGAATCCAAAATCACCGAAGAAAACCGGTAATTATCGACGCATTTTGGCAATATCTACTGCCTCTTCGTCAGAGAACACCGGAACTGCGTTAGATTTGTGCATAGTAGCAATGCCCTTAACTTTTGTTCCTGTGTAGACCTTAGGAGGTGCTACTGTTGCAGAACCGCCACCAGTGTCCACACTTTTGATGTGGGCTGTTGTATTACGTCCTGCTGGTATTTCTAGTTTGTAAACATCCCTGAGATGCTTCTTAACTTCTTTAACAACTTTCTTTTTGCTGTACTTGTTCAAGATATCCTGCCAACTAGCATCTAGTTCGCGAGCTCGACGAGCTGCTTCAGCAGAAGCAAATTTCTTTTTACCCTTCTTCCTACCTGTTGTAGTAAGAGCAGGACTTTCTAAGTGCATACTCAAAAGAAAACCTCCAAACTTAAAAACTATACGACTAGTATAGCACCAAATATGGAGGTTGTCAAGTTAGCTGTTTAGGACTTTGGCTACTGAATTCATTACACTTGCAATGCGTCCAATGTCACGAAGTTGTTCCACAGTATACCCTTCTGCCTTCAATGTGTCGTAGTGTGCTTTCACACAGAAGTGACACTTGCCAACAATGCTAGCGGCTAGACTATATGCTTCAAAACGAACTTTAGTTGTGCCACCATGACTAGCAATAGCATTCATGCGTAACTGTGCCGGCAATCCTTTTAGACTAGGATCGTCTGCCATTTCAACAAATGGGTACCAACTGTTGTTTTGAGCCATAATTGCGGCGGCTGTTAGTGCGGGTTCGTAGGTAATACCCTCTGAACCTATCATAGTTTGTAGCCAGCTAACCAGTTTGCCGTTGCCTGTGGCAAATGCGGCACTCAAAGCACAAAGGATAGCTTCTTCCTTGTCCAGTGTGCTTCGCTTTAAGACAGCATCCAGATTTAACTTAGTGTCCTTAGCATAATCCGGAATCGCTGCCTTTAGCTGGTCAACTACATTATCAACCATTTGATCCATTATAGTGTCTCCCCGCCTACAGTACGGTTACAAGCGCAAAGCTCGCCAGTTTGTAGCGCATCGAGCACACGCAATGTTTCTTCTGGGCTACGACCAACATTCAAGTTGTTGACAGTAACGTGCTGGATAACGTTGTCTGGGTCAACGATGAATGTAGCACGTAATGCTGCACCTGCTGGAGCATAGAATACACCAAGTTGTTCAATCAGCGACAACTCACCACGCTGTGTATCAGCAAATTGTGTGTGAGTGATCTTTTGTAGATCTGTATGAGCTTTTTGCCATGCAACTTTGCAGAACTCATTGTCTGTGGAACCTGTTAGCAATACTGCATCGCGGTCGGCAAAGTCGCCTGCTAGTTTATCGTATGCTACAATTTCAGTAGGGCAAACGAATGTAAAGTCCTTTGGGTAGTAAACGATTACTTTCCACTTGCCAGCGAAGCTTTCGTCTGTAATGTCGAAGAAAGCATCTTCAGGTTGCCCCGGCTTAACACCAGTGACTGCGAACTTTTCTAATTTATGTCCAACTGTTTTCATTTTGTTTTCTCCTGTTAAAATGTTAAGAACTTCTTGTTCCTTGTTTATAGTATATGTTTATTTACACTATAAATCAAGCATTTTAATAGGTTTTAGCTATAATTATTTCAATAACGATTATAGGTAAAAACAATAATGAATTAACGCTTTTTCTTTTTGTTTGGTTGTTGTACAGGTTCAGTCTTTGGTAATTCTGGGAATTCCTGGCCTTTTAATCTAGCTGCCAACTGTTGCTGAATTCTAATGTTAGCAGCATTACCTGTTCCGGATTCTTTGTGTGAAAATACTCCGTACAAGTCTAATACCTGCGGGTTACCGTGGACACGATAAATGATACTTACGTCTTGAGAAACGTGTGCATGTTTAATGTTCAATCCTAACTTACCAATTGGACCGTCTGGAGTAAATCCAGTATCCGAACTACCGAAAGGCTGCAATGGGTTATTATTTTTGTGATCTAAGAATGCAAAAATTCTCTTTGCTAGGTTAGCGTGATCTAGAAAAGTCTCGTCAAAGAGCTTACACTTTCGGGTTATTACTGGCATTGTTGTTAGGGGTGATTAGAGCTTGCAATGAAGCTTTCATGTCTTCAATAGACATTGGTTTAGACCAGGCGCTGTCGCCGGAAGTTGCTACATCTAAGATTTGATCTTCTACAGCTGATTCAAACAAGTTGTTGTTTGGATTTTGGAATTCAGTTACACGCATTTGATGTCCTTCTCTGTAAAGTATTTATATATTATACGGCCTCAGATCCAAACTGTCAAGAGAAACCCGCCGAAGCGGGTACTCTGTTATTTTCTGTTACGAGGTATAACTACCCTAAGCGGCTGTTAGGCTGCTAATGCGAACTTTGAGTCGTTTGCGTTTACTTTATTGTCGTCTTCGGCCAGGAAATACTGATATCATATTGACATGATATTACTGTATTGTTACCCCCAACCCTACGGCTTCTACGTTGCCGTGCTGTCCACTCATTTACTTGTTGCCCTGTCGAAACCATGGCAGGCCCATTAGGAAGCATACTCATACTACTTATTTGTTTAATGTGGTTCGTAGCCCCCACGGAGTATGCTTTCTGGTGGACCTGGCGGGAGTCGAACCCGCGTCCAGAACACTTTTCTCTTTGCTTCA
>ERZ650308.1359-NODE-1359-length-12728-cov-4.315474_pt1 | contig 12728 bp, 22 predicted proteins | sample MGYA00376244_ERZ650308 | MGnify/ENA primary metagenome ERZ650308 (study PRJEB26733, sample SAMN07839295) | wastewater metagenome | biome: small river; feature: stream; material: water | place: USA: North Carolina | collected 2016-04-26 ...
GTAAGGTGGTGAAGTAACAGTTAAGTCAACACTCCCATCAGGAATTTCCTTCATAGCGTCAAAACAATCTTCATTATAAAAACGTCCGGTAGGAAAGTCTTGAAATTTCATATTGTCACACAAGTTGTAAGAATAGCGGCTGATAACCAATAAGTAGCTAAACGCCAATCATAATTGTAAGCGTAAACTAATGACGCGCAAATATCTAAAATTATAAGAACAATAGGAAAGAATTTAACGCTCATTACCTATCCCTCCCTGCTATAAGACCTCTAGAGTTAGCTCCTTGAAACATTAAACAATACCCGCTGTTATGAGGAGTTACAAAATCAATCTTATCAGCTAAACCATTTAACATATTTAAATACCTAGCTGGATAAACAACACCTTTAGGTGTACCAGCAATTTCAAAGCTAGCTCCTACAGTATCACTCGCATGAGAGCGTAAAAATCCAGTATCAAAATAAATATTCCCATCGTCTGAAAATGGTTCAATAGCTTTAATAGCTTCAAAGAACTTATCTGGTACATTCCACATATTAGACTGCTTATTAAGCAAACCGTTTAAGTCTGGATATACGTCAGCATAGGTTTGCGTCTTTAACCAGCTTCCATCCTCAAAATAAAATGTGGCGCTGCTGCTGGAAAATCCAAATCCAGTTAAAGGCTTTTTAGCCTTGGTTAAAGGCCCTACAAACGCCTTGGGAAGCGTCAAGCCCGGTGGAAGGTCAACACCATGCCAAGCTTCCATAATAAACTTACGATCCGTAGCGATTAAAGAAAAACCGTTCATGAGGATAGACGCGGTGACGACGCTTTGAGCGTTTTCAGCCGCGAGAACACCTACTGTTTCTAATGCTTTTTTAAATCTATCATCTATAACAGCTACAGGAGGGTCAGGCTCAATAAAATGCATTAAGTCTCCTTCAACACAAGGGACTAAAGCTTTAAAGCTACCTGATTTGATAGAGAGCCTGTTAGTTTCTAATAGAGTTATCGAAAGCATTTCAGAACATTTTTCTAGAGCAGCTTGGAATAGCGTATTTTGTGGGTATGCTTCTAACTGCTCCTCTATTTTATGTCCTGCTGATAATACGCCATTAGTGCCAACCGCCCATTGGTTGCGTAAGCAAACATGAGTTTCAAACGCAGCGCCGTTAGCTTTTATAACGCTACCTACAAATGAGATAGCGTTTAAAAGTGAGCTAGATTGTGTAGCTGGTTTAGAGCGAGGTTTCGCCATAATAAATAATCTCTATATCTGAAAAATTTTTAGCTAATGCTAATTCAGATGTAGCTCCTACTGATTTTTCGTGACCCGGTAGCATAACTATAGCAGTAGCTTCATTTACAATAAAATTACAATAATCAGTGAAAGCTTTTCTTAATGGAAATTCCTTACCATCATAAACATACTCTGCTGGATTAAAAACAGCATGTCCAAGTTCTCTTAATTCTGCTGCTACTTTATTAAATAAAGGATGATTATTTTCTGGAATGCCTTTCATAGGACCGCTTAAATAAATTTTTTTCATATTTTAATATCCGATCCAATTTCATCTGATTTGTCATTGAATACTTTTCTAACATATTCAGCAGGGTCTAATCCGGCTGCTGCAAACCATAAGAAAGCATACACAACACCATCTGCAATTTCTTTACCCATAGCGTCAAGCAATGCTTTTTGATTTTCACCGGGTTTGTTACTTTTAATGCCAGTGTCAAAACGCTTTAATTTTTTGGCTTTATTACAAGCTTCGCCAATTTCACCAGCGCAAGCTCCTCCCCATTCTAAGAGTGACCAATCCTCTAGCTTATGACCGAAACCAGCATTACAGCGTTCAATATTTGCTTTTAGGAAGGCGTCAAAGGTTAAAGAATTATATTTAGCATCACTCATTTTATTCCCCATTAAAAAGGGATATTATCGCTATGTTTTTCACATCCACAAACTATAATATTAGTTGGTGGTCTAGCTTTATATTTTCCGCAAATTTGTAATTTATTATCAGGTGGGCCTTCTAACCAGTGTTCGCAATTAAGACAACTTTTGAAAAATCCATTTTCATCCAGAAAATTAGCAAACAACAATGCTAATTTATTCATAGCATCTTTTCTTATTGTATCAGTTAAAATTCTTTCTGCATCTGTTTTCACCAAATAACCCTCTTAATTTCTGGATATTTTAAATTTACATGCACTTCAATTTTTCTAGGTACTCTTAGCTCAGATAAACGGCTTAAAGCTTCGTCTGTAGTAACAGGTATGTTTTCTTTAGTTCTCATACGCCACCATTCATGCGCTTTATGAAGATTTAAGCCAGTCCCTTGCATTAATACCCATTCATTGAACATACGCAGCCCGCACATATATTGAACTTTTATCATAGGTGCGGATAAAGGCGTTTTAGTCTTACGATCAATTTTTATATGACGATGATATGAAACTCTATCAACGTCAAAAAGCTCTATAATAGGAGTTTCTATTTTATCATTAGTTCTAATTAATTCTTCAGTGCCAGCCTTAGCTTTAATTTTAATTTTAAATTCAAATTCATTCCCACATTGGCAACAGAACTGTACGCGAGTATGATTGTATGCGCCGCAGTTATCACAAATCTTAATTGGGACTTCGCCTTGTCCCTCTCCCTTCTTTCTAGGGATTTGAGGGTCATTGATAGGGCCTAGCCTTGGGGTATTTCTAGCAAAGTCCATAACAAGACAATTTTGTTTATGACTGCTTCTGATGGCTTCTAAACGCTGCTCAACTGTTTCTAAAGGCATCCCTGCCGGGTAAACTGGTCTAGTACCACGTCCTAGCATTTGTATCCATAAAGGAACGCTCAATGTAGGACGAAACATACCTATTAAATCTATAGAGGGATAATCAAAGCCGGTTGTAAGCTTACCATAGTTGACAAGGGATTTAAGTTCGCCTGATTTGAAAGCGTTAATGGCATCATCATTATAGTTTGAGGGTCTTTTCGAGTGGATTGGCGCGCAATCAATACCAAATGATCCAAGCATTTCTGCGATGTGTTCTGCGTGCTCAATCCCGCTAGCGAATAAAAGCCAAGCATTTCTATTAGCTCCAGCGTCTACAACTTCTCTCAAACCTTGAAATGTTATCTCTTGCTTATCTACTGCTTTTTGCAAACTAGAAGCTACAAATTCTCCTTTTTGCACACTCACTTCGTTTACATTCAATTCAGTTTTAGTTCTAAGAGGAATTAGAGGAGCTAGATAACCGTCTGAAATGAGTTTGTTGAAATTATCCATAGACGTTAGATCATGAACAATATCTGTAAATAATCCGCCGTCAGTTATATATCCTTGCCCCATTCTGAAAGGGGTAGCAGTCAAACCTATGACTTTTAAGTTAGGATTTATCAATTTCATAGCAGCGATGAATGTAAGATACATGCTGCTATCTTCCTGAGAAATTAAGTGAGCTTCATCTATAAATATTATATCTCTAAATCCGAATTGCATCGGATTTTTAATCATAGATTGAATGCCACCATAAACAATACTGTGAGCATAATCTTTTTGTTTTAAACCTGCTGAATAAATACCAACAGGAGCATTGAACCAAACTTTAAGCAGGACTTTGTAATTTTGCTCTATCAGTTCTTTAACGTGAGTAATCATTAGAAAGCGTTGATTAGGCCATTGTCTCATTACACTTTCTATGAATACAGCAGGTACGACAGATTTACCTGTACCAGTTGGCCAAGCTAAACAAATATTTCCTTTGCCGCCGTTAGAATAGTATTCCCATACAGCATTTAAACCATCTACTTGATAAGGTCTTAATGTTATCATTTGTTATTAGCTTGTTCTTTTGGAGTAGCCCAACGACAATTAGATTTTTCGTAATTACCATTATTGTTTATTCTATCTATAGTCATGCCTTCAGGACGTTCTCCCATGTCCATTAAAAAATTTTCAAAATCATGCCACGATTGACAAACTTTTATTCCTCTACCGCCATAACGATGATACCAGTCATTATTAGGATTGTTACATCTATTCAACATAGCTTCCCATGTCGAATAAGTTCCTTTTCTATTTATTTTAATTCCGTTTAATCTTTTAACACGTCCGTGAATTGTAAATTGTTTTGATGCTCTCTCTGATGAAAGTTCAAGTTTCAAACAACCGCATGATTGAACAGTACCTTTTAAAAGATTGCCTCGAATAGCTTGTGTTTTATTCCCGCAATCGCATTTACATTCCCAAATCATACCTGAATGAGTAGACCCTAAAGGAGCTACACAAATTAAACGCCCAAAGCGTTCACCAGTCATATCAACAGCTTGACGGCCCATTAAACCACTATATAGAGGAAATTAAAAAAGTCAAATAGCGTCTAGTCCGTCTATCTGGTATGGTCTAAGCTGGAGCATTTACAACCTAGCAAAATCTTTAAATAAATCTTTAGCTGTTTTATCGTAAGCTTTCTTAGCTTCTTCTACTGTGTTAAAAGAACCTAAATTATATCTAACGCCTTTTATCATTATTTGAGCTATCCATTTTTCTCTTTGTTTAGACCACCATACTCCTTTGTAACCACTAGTGTTATCTAGGTGTTTATTAATATTTCCGTGATTATTACTTACAGTAGCTTCTCTTAAATTACACCATCTATTGTCATTTCTAATCATATTCATATGATCTACTTGATTTATTGGAAATCTACCAATCATATATAGGAATGCTAATCTATGAGCGTATTGAAGTTTGTTATCTAATTTAAATTCAACATAACCTGTATCTTTCACATAACCAGCTTTAACTCCTATTTTAGCTTTATATCCTTTATTTGCAATCCATGTAAAAATTCCAGTCTCAGGATTATAATGCAAAATAGATTTTAAATATTCTTGAGTTAATTCATATTGCATTATAACTATCGCATCCTATCTTAACAAAATCTTTTGGTATAATAGCTTCAAATCTACTACATTTCCATTCTGCATTTTCTACTGGAATAGAGTGACGGCACGAGCGACAATTTTTTTCAGGGGGTTTTTCTTTATGGCATTCTTCTAAAAAATCACAATAACGACAATCAAAAAAACTTTCATTCTCAGCTATACGCGGTGGCGGCTCTTGAGCAAAAATTATTTCTTCTGCTTTACGCTCTAAAGCTTTTCCATAATTCCAATCTAGCTCAACTATTCTAAATGTGATGCCGCTATCGTTTTTATTTTCGATCATGTATAGCCCATATTTAAATCCGTATTTTTCTCCATACTGGCACATTTGGGCATAATGTTTAGGCTTAGCTTTTGCTAGGTCTTGCTCAGCTACAGCAGAATAACCTTTGCCTGTATTATTTGTTTTAAATTCACCTAATAAAACTAATCCTGTCTCAAGATTATATCTTTCAGGAGCTTCTACTTGAGCGTCTAATGATCCGCCGTAATGTCCTTTACATCCTGAGATACGGAATTGTTTTCCATCATCAGAAAACTCTTTAACTTTAAATCCTATCCCGCGAAGATAAGATATAAAACGCGGCTCTGCTGTATGGCCTACATTAAACAGACGTAACATTCGTCCATCAAAACTAGGCTTTCTAAACCAGCGAAATTTATAATAGAGCTTGCGAAAGCATTGTTCGCCTAATTCTGACGCTCCTAAGTGATTACGATTTTCATTGCCATAAAGCTTTACACAAAATTGCTCTACATCGTCAGCAATCATTTGCTCAAGTTTATCACGATCAGTTTTAAGAGCTAGATTGAGCATTTTGACTTATTCCATCATCATTACAGAACAGCTATCGCATTTCATCCACAAATGATTTTTAGGAGGGTACATTCTTCCGTGAATAAAACCATTTTTACAATGTGGGCATTTAGCTTTAGCTAATTTTAAATTTTTATTTTGCATTACTTTTTTGAGCTTTGTAGCTGTTTCAAGAACAGCTTTAACGTAATCAGAAAATTCGCTCATTTCAAAATTCCAAATTAAAAAGCCCTGCTGCTAGTTCGTGACCACATTGCAGCAGGGCGAGTTGTTCAACGTCTATCTATGTTAGTCTTGGCGACGTTGAATTAGCGATTACCCCATGGAGGAGAAGTGTTATTACCTCCTCCATTGTTCTGCTGTCCCTGCTGCCAGTTTCCGCCACTATTATTTTGAGGAGGGCTATTCTGTTGAGGCTGATTATTATTCCAGCTTTGCTGTTGCTGACCCTGTGGAGGATTGTTGTTATTATTTTGAGGCTGATTTTTATTACCCCAATTTCCTCCACCTTGATCAGTCATAGGTTGCTGCTGTTGATTGTTTTGGGGCTGCTGTTGTGTCTGAGGAGCAAAGCTATTCCCTCCAGCAGGATCATTACCAGCACTATCAAGAACCTTTTTGACTTCAGTATAACCTCCATTAGGTCTTTCAACAGAAGGTTCTTGACCCTTTTGAAAGCCAACTTCAATCATACCCTTAGCACCGCGTAAAGCTGCGCCTTGATCTTCCCACCGCACTTGGAAGCGTCCAACAGCGCGGCAAAGTGCAGACAATTGACCATGAGCAATATTTACAGCTTGCTCAGATTTATTCCACATATTGTAACGCATAACTGCGACGCCAGCAGGTGTAGTAAACTCTACCATAAAAAAGCCGCCGTCTTTATTCTTATTTTCTTCAATCGACGTATCAGTAATATCAAACGGAAAACGTCCAACAGGATGATTTGTACCTGCTGATTGTTTCGGTTCAAATTGATTAGCGTCAAACGTACCTGTAATTTGAAAAGACATTATTAGTTCCATCCTTCAGCTTTAGGAGCATTGTTATTAGTATCAACTTGCTCAGTTTCAATATTAGGCTTGCCAGTCTGAATAGCTAGCAAGCGTTTTGAAAGATAATTAAAGCGGTCTACAGTATTTTCTGTAAGACCGTTATAGCCACTAGTTTCATTAATGACTGTATGAGCTACAGAAATTAGAGCAGCTTCAATTTCACTTTTAGTAAGCTTTACTTGGTGCTTATCGTTGCTCATTATCCTAAAGCCTTTTCTAATTTAGATACACGCTGAGAAAGCTGCTTAATAGCTTCGCTCATTTGTGTAAGGTTCATTTTATAAGGGCCTACCTTTTGACCCGGCTTACGTCCGCGTTTTTCAACTTTCTTTTTAGCTGGCATTTTAAGTTTCCTTATTTTGTAATATGTTTAACAGCCCACATTACCGCTTCTTCAATTTTTGTCAGGGCTAATGACAATTCACGGCTTTTACCTAGATTTTCAATATAAGAATGAAAATCTAAACCCATATCTTTTATCTTTTGCATTGCTGCTTTTTCTTCATCAGACAATACGCGGTATTGATGACGCATAACGTTATTAATAGTACGATCATCAGAATTAGATTTTACAGTATCATTCATTGCATTGCCTTTCTAACAATGTCAGAGAAGTTAGGAGGCTCATAATCAGCTAGCATACCTGTACGATTGCGAGCCATAATATCATAACTTCCGTTACATCTGAAAGCTAATTGCTCTCCAACTACTCCCGGTATATTAGCTTTAGCTAAATATAAAATAGCATCGTATTGACCGGGAGCAGAAGCGGGTAAAACTTTTCCGGGAAAATAAGGACGGCGATAGCTTGCGCCGTTTAAATCTAAAACCTCCTCTTTGCAAATAAGATACATATGTTTGTTTTTGTAATAATACAAATCTAAAAGATGCTTCCAAACTTTTTCAGCCATATCTCCATAAAGCTGCATACCATGCTTGATACCGCGTTTTTTTCCATCTTCTAGATACATATCGCACATGAAAGAAACGCTATCTATAGCGAGCGTATCGAATTGATTGGCTTCTTTTGAATTTAAAAACCATTTAAAAAATTCTTCAATTTTCGGCACAGTATCAGCTTGATATGTGGGTACTTGTGAGCCACGCATAGAAAGTAAACCCGGCTCACAAGCCAAAAGAAGCGGTCTAGGAGCGGTGTTTACAAGTGGTGTCTTGCCAGTACCAGCCGCTCCATAGACTAAACTTTTAAAACCATAAGCTACTGCAAATTCATGAGCAGCGCGTAAATGAGTAATGTCCATTATTTTCTCAATTAGGATTAGAAGCTTTTAAAAATTCTTCAATACGTTTAGCTTGTTCAAAAACATCATCTAAAGTTTTTATTGTGAATGAGCTATTTATAGCTTGCGAAAAGCTTTCAAGTCTAAGACGTTCTTGTTTAGTCAATTGATCTTGTATCATCATTTCTTTGCCTTTGGTTCTGTAATAGTCAATGTAGGAGCAGCTTCAGTAATCTCTAGAAAGCTATGAATAATAGCTAAGGCGTCATTAGCAAACTTACTTCCTTTCTCAGCATCATCTTCAAGAAGCCTATATTCTTTAAGTAAAAAATTAGGCGTCCAAGAAATAAGACGCTCACCTATAAAAGCACCTTCATTACCTAGTGTCTCAAGCTTCTTTAATCCAGCTTCTACTTTGTCATTATCAGGAAGCTTATAATTATATTTTACAACAGCTTTGAGCTTATAACCGTTACCAAGTTCTTTTGTATTTGTGCCTTCATCAGGCTTAGGAAATTCGCGAGTAACCACATACTTGCGAAATTCTAATTCAGCATCTTTAGCCGCAGACAATGCGTCTTTAAGCGATTGCCAATGCATCAAGCATTGATCGTTTGTCCAATTATCCCATGGAGTAGAAGGAACAGGATTTTCCATTTTTATTTCCAATTTTGAACAGCAGCAGTTTTAGGCGCAAATTGATCTAAAACTTGCTGAGACTTTGTAGTAGGTACTAGCTTTAATCCGCTAGCTGCTTCTGCGATTTGACTTTCAATTTGAGCAGCAGCTTCTTCATCAATACTACCCTTAGCATTATTAAACTTGCCAGCACGATCAAAAAGAATAGCAAGTTTAATATCAATCAAATCCATGAACGCATGATCTTCCTGATTAAAATTTGTAATCCCAAGTGTTTCATGGATAGCCTTGAGATAAACTGCGCTCATTTCTGTACGCAAATAGGAATATAGATAACGATCTTTTTCTTCAAGAGCGTTTAGAACATCCCTAATATCTGGCATTGTTTAATCTCCATAACTTTGAATATCATATAACATTGTTTTAGCAAACATTAACGCTTTATCTTTAGTATCAAATTGAGCAGAAAAAGATACAGTATAAATTTCATTAGATGGTTTAGAATTAGGTGATTGGCTAGGCATCGGAGGAGGCACTAGATAAGGTTGTCCTGACGAAGGATTGATATTCATTGTGACATTTTTCATTTACTCATTCTCCAAATTTAACAGTAACAATAATGTTTTGAGGGATTGGATTAGGAAGCGATGACTTCATGACATAAATTGAAGTTACACCAGCTTCGTTAGAAATAGCATCATAACGTACAGAATGCTTTTTCTCAGAATTGATTTTCATTGGGACTTCAATTTGCATTTATCATTTCCATTTTAAATACGATTAAGGGAGCATGGGGTTTTCAAGTCTTGCTCCCTTAATCTTTTGGGGATGCGAGTTTGAAGCTCCTTTGCTAACAAGCTGCGTCGTTTACAGCGTCGAAAAGCTAGACCGCTAAAAAATAAAATGCAAGCACAAAATAACTTGCTTAGAAAAAATATTTTGATACTCTCCCTAGCCATTCGTCAGTTTTTACCCACAATTCATTGAATAAATGAACAAAAATCAAAAACTCAAACCTTTTCCATCTAAACTTCACGCCAAAGTAAAGCGTCTAATTCAAGATGCTCCTAGAAGCATGTCTTATATAGACATGGCTAAAGGTACTGGTTTATCTGAAGTCTGGATTGGTATGTTAGCTAATAATAAAATAGATCATCCGAGCGCAGGACGTTTAGAAGCTCTTTATAACTTTTTGTCCGATACGCCTTTTGAAATTTAAAATGACATTTAATCCTGCTGCTATAAATTTTAATAACATACCGTCAGAAATGCTACAATATCCGAATTGGGTTTGTTGGCGTTATGTTGATATTGAAAATTCTAATAAGAAAACTAAAGTCCCTTTTCATCCTACAGGATTTAAAGCTAGTGTTAATGATCATAAAACGTGGTCTACTTTCAACGATTGTTTCAACGCTTTTAGTTTTGGTGGTTGGGACGGCTTGGGCTTTATGTTTAGCAACAGCCCTTATACTGGTATTGATTTGGACGATCCTCAGTATTTGGCGGATGGTTTTACGCCAAATCCAAACTATCAGCAGGATATTGAACGTCAGATAAAAATTCATCATGAATTTGATAGCTACAGTGAGGTAAGCCCTTCAGGTAAAGGCTTGCATATAATCATTCGTGGCGAAATAGCTTCAGGACGTAGGCGCGATAAAATCGAAATATATTCGAGTGGTCGTTTCTTTACTATGACAGGAAACGTTTACTCAAATAAGCCAATTGCTGATAGGCAAGATTTGCTTTGGCAACTCTGGCAACAAATGAGCGATAACAGAACAGAAATTTCTAATCCAGATAAGCCAGAAGTTTATAGCGATGCTCAAATTATTGATATGGCATTGAGTGCGTCCAATGGAGAAAAATTTGCAATTTTAAATTCAGGAGCATGGCAACAGCTTTATGCTTCACAGTCTGAAGCTGATTTTGCATATGTTGATATTATCGCATTCTATTCGCGTAACAAAGCACAAATATCGCGTATCTTTAAAGCCTCTCCTCTAGGTAAACGTGATAAAGCTGACCGCAAAGATTATGTTAGCAAAATGGTAGAGAGAGCGTTTGACAAAATGCCTCCTAACATTGATTTTGACGGATTGAATAATAGTTTTGAAGATATTAAAGCTAAGCTTAATCCAATTCCTACTGTAAATCCTACTATTGTTAAACATTCAAAAGAAGAATTTGATTTAACTGTACCTCCCGGCTTAATGGGGGAAATTGCTCAGTTTGTTTATCAGTCTGCACCTAGACCTGTGAAAGAAATAGCTATCGCGGCTGCTATAGGCTTAATGGCTGGCATTTGCGGTAGAGCTTATAATTACAGTGGTACTGGTTTAAATCAATATATCCTTACGCTCGCTAAAACAGGACGCGGCAAAGAAGCAGCAGCTATCGGTATTGATAAACTAATGAATGCTATTAAAAGTATTTGCCCTACATCACCTAGTTTTCGCGGACCCGGTATCATTAATTCAGGACAAGCTTTAACTAAATATCTCAACACAACATCTAAATGTTTTGTTTCAGTATTAGGTGAATTTGGTATCACTATTGATCGTATTAGCAGTCCTTATGCTAATTCTGCTGACAAAATGCTTTATCAAGCTTTGCTTGATTTGTATAATAAATCCGGCCATGGGCAAACTTATCAGCCGTCTATTTATTCTAAGAAGGAAGATAACGTAGGGCTTACTAATAGTCCTGCTGTTACGATCCTTGGCGAGAGTACCCACAAACTATTTTATAGCTCTCTTAATGAGGATATGATTAGTGCTGGATTGTTGCCTCGTTTTTTAATTATAGAATACAATGGGGATAGAGTACCTTTAAACGAGGGTCATGTAAATGTAGTACCTTCTTTCAATCTCACAGATAGGCTTTCTTCGCTAATTGCTCATGTTGAAACAATCATGAGAGAAAATCGCGTAATCAATGTGGGTATAGAACAAGATGCTTTATCTAATCTTCGCTCTTTCGATAAGAGCGCGGATACTCTCATAAACGCTACTCACGAAGATGCTATCGCTGAGCTTTGGAATAGAGCGCATATGAAAGTCATGAGGCTTTCAGCATTAATAGCTGTTGGAGTTAATCCTTTTCATCCTGTCATAGAGAATAGTCATATTGAATGGGCTAAAGCTCTTGTTCAAAATGATATTAAAACTCTTTCCAATCGCTTTGAACGTGGCGAAATAGGAAAGAACACTAGTGAGAATAAACAGGTTAAAGAAGTCCTACGCATGGTGAAGGATTATTATAATCGTGAATGGGATTTTGTTAAAAAATACAGCAAGGATCAAGCAATGTATATTGCTCATGTTATCCCTGCTCAATACTTTAACAAAAGACTTTCTAACACCGCTGCATTTAATGATGGAAAAGTAAGAGCTAGCGTAGCTATTAACAATTGCCTTCAATTATTAGCTAATAATGATGTGCTTAGGGAAGTACCTAGAACGCAATTAATGGAAGTCTACAAGACACAACAAAAATGTTATGTCTTGCATGACTTTAATATTTTATATCAGGATTGAGATTTATTGCGTGAGAGAAGCGCGAGGATGGCGGTGGCCGCCTGTTGAGCCTCACGCCATTGCGATTTTTTCCAGAAGAGCTTTCCAGATGAATCGATGGCGCGCGGGTCAAGGCATTTCGTTGCTATGATCTGCGCTATCTCATCCGCCCCCAAGCCAGCCGATGTGGCTTGAGCAGCCTTTTCCAAAGCGCGGACCTTGCGCCGGAGCAAGACGGCTTGTTCCCACCACCATGTATTCATTCCGCCGCGCGGCATTGGTTGGAGTTGTTCGGGCGGCGCACCTTCCAAGAGCTTCGCCGTGCGCTCGTAAAGTGCGCTGTCGGAATATTCCGCACCATTGTCGATCTCGATCCAGCCGCCATCACCGTCCTGCAAACCGATGGTTCCCGCTTGCAGGTGCCAGTTATGATGTTCGCGTAGCGTCCGGAGCAGTTCGTCCGCCACAGGCTCTTGGGCGACCGGGGCGGCGGACAGGGCGGCTTCCATCAATTTC
>ERZ650308.1360-NODE-1360-length-12724-cov-5.837398_pt1 | contig 12724 bp, 11 predicted proteins | sample MGYA00376244_ERZ650308 | MGnify/ENA primary metagenome ERZ650308 (study PRJEB26733, sample SAMN07839295) | wastewater metagenome | biome: small river; feature: stream; material: water | place: USA: North Carolina | collected 2016-04-26 ...
CAGCAAGGGTGACCTCTACCCCGCTGCCGGTATTGACAACTTTTTCAGCACGGGTCTTATTCATTACGTGGATACCGCTGTTGCGGAATACCTGCTCAAGCAGTTGAGCCGCATCGGCATCATTGCCCGGCAAAACGGTATCGCGACTTGAAACCAAGGTGACCTCGCTGCCAAGGCCGCGGTAGGCAGAGGCAAACTCTGCACCGGTAACACCGGAACCAACCACGATCATGTGCTCAGGAAGTTCAGTCAAGTTGTAAAGCTGAGTCCAGGTAAGAATTCGCTCGCCATCCGGCTTGGCGGTTTCGAGTTGACGAGGGTGAGCTCCAACGGAAACGATGATGGTCTTGGCTTCCATGCGCTCTGACTTGCCGTCTTCAATCGCATCTACAATCACGTGGTGGTTGCCATCAAGGCGACCAGTTCCGGCGATAACTCGAACACCCGCCTGAATCAATTGCTCGTGCATGTCTTCAGACTGATTCTGCGCCAGATGCAACAAACGCTCGTTGACTAGTCCAAGGTCAATCTCAGTCTTTGGTTTAACTTTTTTACCGTCAATAGAAAAGTAAACGCCAAGTGCTTCGGCGTGAGCAACGCGTTGTGCAGCTTCGGCGGTGGCAATCAAGGTTTTCGACGGCACCACATCGGTGAGCACTGCATTTCCACCAATTCCCGATCGTTCAATCAGAGTTACTTCGGCGCCCAGCTGGATACCGGCGAGTGCTGCCTCGTAGCCACCAGGGCCTCCGCCAATGATGACAATGTGGTGTTTTTTGGTTTCGTTATCGCTCACTTACCCCATTCTGCCAGTCGTAGACTCGAAGCATGAACAACCCACTCGATGATTCAGCGGCCAATCCATTCGACATTGCCAAGCAGGCTGCAGCCAAGATTGCAGAACTAACCGGCGTAGCCAGCCACGATATTGCGCTTACCTTGGGCTCGGGCTGGGCCAAAGCTGCCGACCTCATTGGCGAGACAGTGGCGACTATCGATGCCACCCAAATCGTTGGTTTTTCGGCCCCGGCTGTGCAGGGTCACGTAGCCACAATTCGCTCAATCAAACTTCCCAGCGGAAAGCACGCTTTAGTTCTTGGGGCCCGCACCCACTACTACGAGGGCCACGGCGTTCGCCGAGTTGCTCATGGTGTTCGCACCGCTGCTGCAACCGGTGTAAAGACAATGATTCTCACCAACGGCGCCGGAGGTATCAAAGAAACTTGGAAGCCTGGCAGTCCGGTTTTAATTAGTGACCACATTAACCTCACCGCCGACAGTCCGCTCGAAGGCGCAAAATTTGTTGACCTCACTGATCTTTATTCAAAACGCCTGCGTGAGCTTGCCCGCACTGTGGATTCCTCGCTCGACGAAGGTGTCTACTGTCAATTCCGCGGTCCGCACTACGAGACTCCTGCTGAGGTTCAAATGGCCAAGCACATCGGTGGTCACATCGTTGGTATGTCTACTTCTCTTGAGGCAATCGCTGCACGCGAGGCTGGTATGGAAATTCTTGGACTTTCTCTGATTACCAACCTTGCCGCTGGAATTCAAAAAGAGCCTTTGAGTCACGCAGAGGTTTTGCAAGCCGGAAAAGATGCCGAGTCGCGCATTAGCGCACTGTTGGCTCAGATTGTGGCAAAGATTTAACCGATGACTTCGCAGCTATTTGATGCGGCCCGGGCATGGGCCGATCAGGACCCCGATTCCGAAACTCGCGACGAACTGCTCGCGCTAATTGAATCTGGCGATACTGCTGCAATCGAATCTCGAATGGGCTCGCGGCTGGACTTCGGAACAGCCGGATTGCGTGGCGAACTTGGCGCCGGACCAAATCGCATGAACCGTGTTCTGGTTGCCCAGGCTGCTGCGGGAATTCGTGACTATGTAAATGAAAACTTTAAGAATGACGCATCTGTGGTGATTGGTTTTGATGGCCGCATCAATAGCGCAATCTTTGCCCGAGATTCTGCAGAAATCTTTGCGGCTGCTGGAATAAGCACCATGCTCTTTGACGGCGTGGTTCCTACGCCGGTCTTGGCGTTTGCCGGCAAGCACCTGAACGCGTCGGCCGCCATCATGGTAACCGCTTCACACAACCCACCGCGAGACAATGGCTACAAGGTTTACCTAGGTGGCGAAAACGGCGGATCGCAAATCATTCCGCCAATCGACATTGAAATTGCAAATAAGTTTCGAGCGATTGCAGCAACTCAAACTTTTTCGGAAATTCCGAAGTCTACAAATTACGAAGTGATCGGCGATGAAATTCGACAGGCCTACGTTGCTGAAACCGCCTCCCTCACCGGTGAAATCGAAAATGGTAACCAACTAAAGATTGTCTACACCGCCTTGCACGGGGTTGGCTGGCGAGTGACCGAAGACTTATTCACGGCGGTGGGGCTGGCGAAGCCATTCACCGTTGAGGCCCAATTACTACCCGATGGCAATTTTCCGACGGTTGATTTTCCAAACCCTGAAGAACCGGGAGCAATGGATTTGGCCTTTGCCAAAGCCCGCGAGGTGGGTGCAGATTTGATTCTGGCAAACGACCCAGATGCAGATCGACTGGCCATCGGTGTTCCAGATAGCGGCGCGAAAAAGGGTTGGCGCCGCCTAACCGGCGATGAGATTGGCCTGTTACTGGGTCATGAGATTGCCAAGCGAGCGGTCGCCGAGGGCCGGAATGGAACGTTGGCCTGTTCGATTGTTTCAAGCTCCGCACTTTCAAAAGTTGCAGCGCACTTTGGGCTTGGCTATCGCGAGACGCTCACCGGCTTCAAATGGATTTCCAAAGTGCCCGGCTTGCTCTTCGGCTACGAGGAAGCGCTGGGTTATTGCGTTGATCCCCAGCACACGCCAGACAAAGATGGCATCTCGGCTGCACTAATCGCCACCAGCCTCGCAACGCAATTACACGCAGCCGGAAAAACCCTGACTGACCAACTGGCTGAGCTCGGCGAACTATACGGTCACTATGCAACCGGACAGATTTCGATTCGCGTCACCGACCTGTCGGTGATTGCCAACATTATGCGGAATTTGCGAGAAAACCCACCTGCCAACATCGATGGCGTTGCCGCCGCGTTTACAGACTTGGCCATCGGAACTGCAGATTTAGGGCCAACCGACGGCTTGCGTTTTGATCTTGCCGATGGGCGCAGGGTAATTGTTCGACCTTCAGGAACCGAGCCAAAACTCAAGTGCTACCTGCAGGCGGTTGGGGATTCAAAGCTGGCGGCAAGCACCGCGCTAGCATCGCTCAACGTGGCGATGACTGAACTTCTAAAGTAAAGAAGCCGAGAGCTTCTTTGTGATTTCTTCTAGGTCGAAGAAGTGCTCGATGGTGATTACCTCTGAGGGTAATCCGGTGAGCAGCTGCGCTAAATCGGGTGTGGTCAAAATAACCTGAGCATCGCGGGATTCACGCGCGGTTTTCATGTCTGTCGCCTCAACTGTTGCATCAATGCCAAGTTGAGTTAGAACCTTTTCTGCATTCATCTTCAGTAGTACCGATGTTCCAATGCCCATTCCACATACCGCGATGATCTTCATAAGACCATTCTGCCTTGTGGATCTAGAACAGCGAGCGAATCTGTTCGGTATCCCCTGCATTTAACAGGATGTTTACAGCATCGTTATCAGATAGCAAGTTTGAAAGCTCAGCAAGCATCTCGATGTGTGAATCGTGATCGCTTGCGCATAATCCAAAAACTAACTGAACCGGGTCGTTTGCTTCATTGCCGAAAACTATTGGCTCGGCGAGAGTCACCAGACTCATTCCAGTTGCAATTACCGAATCAGCTGGTTCGGCATGGGCGAGTGCAATACCTGGAGCAATAACAAAGTATGGGCCGTGAGATTCCAAGACCTCAACCATTGCCGAGGTGTATTCAGGTGTCGCCCGGCCGCTTGCCACAAGTAGGTCGCCCGCCAACTCGATCGCGTGTTCGCGATCAAGCGCCGCCGCCCAAACTCTTATCGAGTTCTCGGCGAATGCATCAGCAAGTTTAGGAAAACCCACTAACGACCAGCCTCAGAGAATCCCTGATTGATCATTTCGATTAACTCTTCGCGATCATCAATCGCCTGGAACGCTCCTTCGGCAGCATTGATCTGGAAAAGTTCTAGGTCTTCGAGCCCGTAGCCAAAGGTGTCAACCAGCAGTTCCATTTCGCGAGTCAGCGAAGTTCCACTCATCAATCGGTTATCGGTGTTGACGGTGACCTTGAAACCTAGATCATAAAGAATGTCGAACGGGTGGTCTGCCATGGTCTCGCCGAGTAGCGAGATTGCCCCGGTCTGCAGGTTTGACGAAGGCGAGGTCTCGAGCACGATTCCGCGGTCGTGAACCCACTCTGCTACCGGGCCAAGCACAACCAGGTCTGTCTCGCCGTCTGTGCGACTGAACATGATGTCCTCAACGATTCGCACTCCGTGGCCAAGGCGAAGGGCGCGACCAGAGACAATGGCGTCTTTAATGCTCTCTACTCCGTCTGCCTCACCCGCGTGCACGGTCACCGGAAAGAATTCGCTCGCCAGGTAATCAAAGGCCACCTTATGGCGGCTCGGCAAAAATCCTTTTTCGGCACCGGCAATATCAAAACCAACCACTCCGTTATTGCGATGACGCACCGCAAGTTCGGCAATTTCAAGACCGCGATCATTGTGACGCATTGCGGTTACCAGCTGGCCGGTGCGAATAAAGCCACCCTGCAGCTCAACCATTTCCATACCTTCTTCAAGGCCGTCTTGAACCGCTTCAACTGTTTCATCAAGAGTTAAACCGCGTGTCAGGTGCTGCTCTGGAGCCCAACGGATTTCACCGTAGATGACTCCATCGTTGGCTAGGTCCAAAACAAATTCTCGAGCGACTCGTGTGAGGTGCTCTCGGGTTTGCATCACTCCGGTTGTGATATCGAAAGTTTTTAGATACTCAACCAGAGAGCCAGAGTCGGAAGATTTCTCAAACCACTTACGCAGATCTTTGGCATTGTCTACAGGAAGCGCAAAACCAATTTCGTCGGCCATCTCAACGATGCTTTGCGGGCGTAGTCCGCCATCAAGGTGATCGTGCAGTGAAATTTTTGGCAACGAACGGATGTCGAAGTTAGCCATGGAAGTTGCCTCTATTTCTATTTGACGCGCTCGAGCACAATCTTGCGCTCGGTAGCTGAAGATTCAATCTTAAACGAACCTTCGAGAGCCTCCAAGGCGCGATCGAAACGCTCTGGTTCATCGGTGTGCAATGTCATGAGAGGCGCCCCGGCCTCGACCTTTTGCCCCTGCTGCGCGTGCAATGTAATACCCGCACCAAATTGCACGTCGTCTTCTTTGCGGGCGCGTCCGGCGCCCAATCGCCACGAGGCGGTGCCTACCTGAAGCGCGTCCAGCTGCGACAAATACCCCGATGCCGGTGCCTTCACAACATGCTGCTCCTTTGCCTCAGGCAACTTGGCGTCTGGGTCCCCACCCTGGGCAGAAATCATTTGGCGCCACTTGTCCATAGCCCGGCCGTCTTTCAAAGCGGCTGCAACATCCACGTCACCCTTGCCTGCCAAGCGCAGCATTTCCTGCGCGAGTTCAATGGTGATCTCAACCACGTCTGCAGGGCCACCGCCAGCTAGAACCTCTAGTGATTCCTTTACCTCTAGCGCATTTCCAATTTCTAGACCCAGTGGCGTTGACATGTCGGTCAGGATTGCCGAGGTGTTTACGCCGGCATCTTGACCTAGCTGCACCATAACGGTGGCAAGTTCGCGAGCACGATCAATGTTTTTCATGAAAGCACCCGAGCCAACTTTTACATCAAGAACCAGCGATTGGGTTCCTTCAGCGATTTTCTTGGACATGATTGAAGATGCAATCAATGGAATCGCCTCAACGGTTCCGGTTACATCTCGAAGCGAATACAACTTGCGATCAGCCGGAGCCAAGCCCGAACCGGCAGCACAGATAACCGCACCCACATCGGCGAGCTGCTTGTGAAACTCGTCATTTGAAATTTGTGCGCGCCAACCTTTGATTGATTCCAGTTTGTCTAGCGTTCCACCTGTGTGACCTAAACCGCGACCTGAAAGCTGCGGGACTGCAACACCGAATACGGCAACCAGCGGTGCAAGCGGCAATGTGATTTTGTCGCCAACTCCACCGGTCGAGTGCTTATCGGCGGTTGGCATTCCAAGACCTTCGTAGCTCAGGCGCTCACCCGAAGCAATCATGGCCAGGGTCAGATCCTTAATCTCGCGCCGACTCATGCCATTTAGCAAAATAGCCATCGCCATTGCAGACATCTGCTCGTCAGCTACTGTTCCGCTGGTGTAGTTGGCAATCAGCCAATCAATCTGCTCGGTGGTCAGTTCACCTTTGTCGCGCTTGGCAACAATAAGTTCTGGTGCAGAAAAGTTTGTCATTAGTAGCTTTCTTTTTGCGCCTAAAGGGCACGTTCATCAAGGTCGCGAGGACCAAATGCATCCGGAATAACTTCATCGATTGTTTTGAACCCTGAAACGGTTTCCAAAATCATGCCTTCGGCTGAGTGCTCGAATAGCAACTGTCGACATCTGCCACAGGGCATCAAAATATTTCCGTGTCCGTCGACACAGGTAAAGGCAACCAGCTTTGCCGGGCCAGCACCTGCAGCAGCGCTCATGGCGAGTTCGCTTACCAGCGAGCACTCTGCACACAGGGTTATTCCGTACGAGGCATTTTCAACGTTGCAACCAGAAACTATGCGACCATCATCGGTTAACGCGGCAGCACCTACGGGAAACTTGGAGTAAGGAACGTATGCCTTTTTCATGGCCGCATTCGCAGCCTCGCGAAGACCAGCCCAGTTAATTTCAGACATACTCGCCTAACTCTTTATGTACGGTTTACCGGTAGCCGCGGGCCCGGAAACCTTGCCGACTAGTCCGGCTACGGCAACCACGGTGAGTGCGTAAGGAAGCATCAACAGGAACTGGCTTGGTACATCTGAACCAATGATGCTCAACACCGATTGCAAGTTCTGCGCGAAGCCGAACATCAGTGCAGCCAGGGTTGCTAGCAGAGGGTTCCAACGACCAAAGATGAGCGCCGCCAGCGCGATGTAACCGGCACCCGAGGTCATTTCCTTACTGAACGAGCCAACGGCACCCAGCGTGAAGAATGCACCGCCAAGGCCGGCGAGTGCTCCACCGAGCATGACGCTGATGTAGCGAGTGCGGTAAACCTTGATGCCAACGGTGTCAGCGGCCTTAGGGTATTCGCCAACAGCGCGAAGGCGCAGACCCCATCGGGTCTTGAAAAGCGCAACGTAAACCACTGCCACTGCCACGTACATGAGGTACACGATCAGGGTCTGCGAGAACAAAAGCGGGCCAATGATCGGAATTTGCGAAAGCAGCGGAATATCTATCTGACTAAATCGTTCAGGTTGGTTCAAAGCAATTAGGTCTCGCGCCATCACGGTCGAATAGAAGAAGCTGGTAAGGCCAATCACCAAAACGTTCACCACAACACCCACAATGATTTGATCAACCACGTACTTGATGCTGAACACGGCTAGCACACCGGCTACCAGCGCACCGCTAATTGCGGCGGCAAGTAGGCCCAGGGTCAAGCTGTGAGTGATTGAAGTAATCAGCGCAGAGGCAAAAGCGCCGGCAAGCAGCTGGCCTTCAATTGCGATGTTCACAACACCCACTCGCTCAGAGAGCACACCGGCAAGAGCACCAAAAATCAACGGCACCGCAAGAGCCAGCGAACCCTGAAGAGTTGTTGTGATTGGGAACATTTGCCCAACAAACAACACGATCAAAATTTGCTGAACTAACACAAATGCAAATATTGCTGTGATCCATAAGGGTGTCTTTTTGCGTTGCAGCGAAAGCCACCAAGAGAAACCAGTTGCTACGAGCGCAACTGCAAAAACAATCCAGCAGGCTCCGGCAACCGGAATCGCAACGTCAGGAATTGCAAAAAGTTCTTTTCCGGCGTTGAAGCTAAACAAAGTAGTTCCTGCCGGGGCTGTCACTGAGAGCCAGAGGCTAATCAGCGTGAAGATGCTGAAGGCAATGGATGTTTTGAATGAGCGCTTCATTATGCAGTCGCTCCGCTCTTTGCCGCAGTCTTAGCTGCCTTCTTTGCTGATTTCTTCTCTGGGTCTGGCAACCCAAACATCAAGCGAACCAATGGTGGTGCGGCAATGAAGAGCACAACCAGAGACTGAACAATCAAAACGATATCGATTGGCACCTTCTGGTTGGCCTGCATGATTACCGCGCCCGCGCGCAGCGCACCAAACAAAATTCCGGCCGCCAAGACGCCAACGGGTTTCGATCTGCCAAGCAACGCCACTGTGATCGCGTCAAATCCAAAGCTCGCGGCCACGCTAGGTGTCATGAATTTTTCGGCACCCAGCACCTGAGAGGTTCCGGCTAGTCCGGCAAGGGCGCCAGAAATTGCCATGACCAAAATGTAGGTGAAGCCAATGTTGATTCCGGCTACCTTGGCCGCGTTTGGATTGTGACCCAATGCGCGGAATTGGAAACCAACCGATGAGCGGTTTAGCAACCACCAGACTGTCGCAACCATCGCAAGCATCACAAAGAAAGATGCGTTGATGCGGAAGTTGTCACCCATGAATCGCCAGTATTTTGCACTCTGAACAATCTCTGGCGAAATCGGATTAGTCGCTCCAGGCGCCTGAAACAATGGCGTAGTCAAAACATAGAACAACAGCAATCCGGCGATGTAGTTCATCATGATTGTCACGATTACTTCATTTGCACCGGTGGCAGCTTTCAAGAAACCAACGAAGCCACCGAACAGTGCAGAAGCAACTACTCCGGCTAGAACTGCTAGCGGCAAGTGAATGAAAGCCGGTAGGTCAAAAGTGAAACCAACCCACGCGGCTCCCATCGCTCCAAAAATAATTTGACCGGTTCCACCGATGTTGAAAAGCCCAGAGCGGAAGGCAACGGCCATTCCAAGTCCAGCCAGAGTAATCGGTGTTGCGTAAGAAAGTGTCTCGGTAATTGGCTTGATCATGCCAACGGTATCGAGTGCCTTGTAATTGAATATGGCTCCTCGGAAAAGCGCATCGTATGCGCCAAAAACCGCGTTCCAAACTGCCAGGAAGAAATCTCCCGGTCTGGCGAAGAGGTACCCGGCTGCCGTTTGCACATTTTCATTTGCGAACGCGATAAGCAATCCGCCGATGATAAATGATGCCAAAATCGCGAGCACGGTAACTAGCGCGCTCGGGTTGAATATCTGCTTGATTAGCTTGTTCATGCGCTGATACCCGCCATCATCTGCCCCAACACCGATCTTGAAGTGTTCGACGGCACAACGCCAACGACCTTTCCTCGATACATAACCGCGATGCGATCACCCAACTGGGTGGCCTCATCAAGCTCGGTTGCCACAATCAAAACTGGAATACCTGAATCGCGGGTTGCCACTATCTGCTCGTGCACAAATTCGATAGACCCAACATCAAGCCCACGAGTTGGCTGCGAAGCAACCAATAGGCGAAGTTCCCGGGAAAGCTCTCGAGCCAAAACAACCTTTTGCTGGTTACCGCCAGACAGCTGAGATGCTGTTGATTCAATTCCCTGCGCGCGAATGTCGAACTGCTTCAATTTTTCCAATGCAAATTTCTTCAAGAAATCCAGCTGCAGGCTGATGCCCTTTGCAAACGGCTTCCGGTCGCTTCGGTCAAGCATCAGATTTTCAGCGATGGTGAACTCTGCTACCAGGCCGTCTTCGGTGCGGTCTTCGGGCACGAAACCGACACCTAGGTCTAGTACCTGCTTTACGTTCTTGCCAATTAACTCTTTGCCATCCAACTCAATTGAGCCAGATGTCTTGCCGTGCATGCCAATAATTGCCTCTGTTAATTCAGTTTGACCATTTCCCTGCACTCCGGCAATCACCAAAATTTCACCCTCGTGAATTTCAAGATTCACATCGTCAAGAACTTTGGTACCGGCATGGTTCCAAGCTGAAAGGTTTGAAATCTTGAAAGTCGCCTTGCCTGGCTTAGCAACTTCCTTCTCCACGTCAAGATCAACCGCGCGACCAACCATCATGGATGCGAGCTCATTAGCCGATGACTTTGGGCTAGCTTCTCCAACAATTTTTCCGAGTCGAATAACAGTGATTTTGTCGGCTACTTCTTTAACTTCACGAAGCTTGTGGGTGATGAAAACAATTGCCTTACCCTCACTGCGCAATTGCTTCATGATTGCCATCAGTTCATCGGTTTCCTGAGGGGTAAGCACGGCGGTTGGTTCATCGAAAACCAAAACCTGCGCATCGCCCATTAGAGCCTTGATGATTTCAACTCGCTGCTGAACACCAACCGGCAAATCACCAACGATTGCATCGGGGTCAACTTCAAAACCGAATCGGTCAGAAATTTCGCGAACTTGCTTACGAGCGGTTTCAAGATCTAGCAGTCCACCAAACTTCGTTGGCTCGTGACCAAGAATCACATTCTCTGCAACGGTGAAAACCGGGATCAGCATGAAGTGCTGGTGCACCATTCCAATACCAGCAGCCATCGCATCACCGGGGCCTGCAAATTTGACGACCTTATTGTCGATAAGAATCTCGCCACCGTCTGCCTGATACAAACCGTAGAGAACATTCATGAGTGTTGACTTGCCGGCGCCATTTTCGCCAAGCAAGCAATGAATTTGACCCGGCTCTGCAACCAGGTTCACATTGTCGTTGGCAGTCATTGCACCAAAGCGCTTTGTTATGCCGCGGAGTTCCAGCTTCATCGCTATTTCCCGTTTCGTGTCTGCGTTTTTTCACGCGTGAATTTCAGTCTAACTGGGCAAAATCAGGCCAAATGCCAGTTAAAAAGCAAAAAAGTTGGGGGCCGATTTCTCGACCCCCAACTTTTTATTTTGCAGTTTTTAGTATGAAGACTTTACGTCAACCTTGCCAGAAACGATGTCAGCCTCAAGAGCTGCAACTTCGTCAGCAATGCCTGCGCCCCACTTAACGTCGTGCTCTGGTGAAACACCAACACCCTTGTTAGCTAGTGTGCCCACGTAGAAGTCCTTGCCACCGGTGAAGGTGCCTTCAAGGCCAGCCTTGATGGTTTCGAATACAGCAACGCTCATGTTCTTCTGAACTGAGGTCAAGATAAGTGACTTGAACTCGTCGAACTTAGGAGCCTTGTACCAGTCGGTGTCAACACCGATTACGTAAACACCCTTAGCCTCAAGAGCTGCCTGGCCTGAACCTAGACCAACTGGACCAGCAACAGGCATGATCACGTCAGCGCCCTGCTTGATGAAGTTAGCTGAAACGGTCTTGCCCTTTGCAACGTCAGAGAAGTCACCGGTCATGGTCCACTTTGAAGCGTCGTCGCCATCGGTTCCAAGAACCTTAACTGACTTGCCCTTTGCAGTGTTGTAGTAAGCAACACCCTGCTTGAAACCATCCATGAAGATGGTTACTGATGGGTAAGGAGCGCCACCGAAAGTAGCAACCTTGCCAGTCTTGGTTGTTCCCGCTGCTACGTAACCTGCAAGGAATGCAGCTTCAGCAGTGTCAAACAAAAGTGGCTTTACGTTGTCAACGTACTTTGGGCTGAAGTCAGGGTTTGTAAGGTTGGTGTCTACCGGTGCGAAGTTAACCTTTGGGTTAGCTGCAGATGCAACGTCAGTAGCTGCACCAAGTGCGAAACCTACTGGAACAACCATGTTGCAACCTTCGGCAACCATTGCGTCAACGTTTGGCTGGTAGTCGGTGCCTGATTCTGACTGAGCTTCAGCTGACTGAACGCCTAGAACAGCAATCGCTTCCTTAAGACCGTTGTATGCCTCTTCGTTGAATGAGCCGTCATCGAAGCCGCCCTCATCCGAGACCATACAAGCCTTGTAATCAACTGGAGTAACGGTTGGCTCAGCTGGAGCTGATGCACAACCTGCAAGGGTTAGACCTGCAACAGATGCAAGTGCAAGACCCTTAAGAATGTTCTTATTCAATTAGATTCCTCCTGGAATAACGACGGGTGGCTCTCACCCGACGCTGCGCAATTAGCCTATCTGTGCGCGGCACGGCAAAATGACGACAAACGCCACTCGAACCAAAAGTTAATCGAGTCGCAACAATTTCGTGATTATTGAAGTTAGAGAACGTCGGAGTGGCCGGTTGCCTTCAAGGCATCGACCAGACTCTTTACCCGCTGGGCATGCTCCTTGGTGGTGACCAGCAGGGCATCCGGGGTGTCCACGACGATTATGTCTTCAACACCGATGAGCGCGATCAGGCGATCGGTGTCCGAAACCAAGATGCCGCTTGAGCTATCGGCCAACACCTTGGCGTTACCTAAGACGGCAAGGTTGCCGCGACGACCCTGAGACTGCAGTTCGGCAATCGCCGCGAAGTCACCTACGTCGTGCCAAGAAAAACTGGCCGGAATCACGGCAACTAAGCCGGCTGCTGCCGCTGGCTCGGCCACCGAGTAATCAATAGCCACCTTCTTTAGGGTTGGCCAAATCTTTTCAATTGCAGCCTTGCGGTTATCGGTGTCCCACTCGGCTGCTAATTCCATAATTGATGCGTGTAGCGCTGGCTCTGATTTAGCCAACTGCTCAAGCAGCAGCGCGGCTGGAGCGATGAACATACCGGCGTTCCACAGGTACTGCCCCGAGTCCACGTACTTGCGAGCCTTGGCAATGTTTGGCTTTTCAACGAACTTGATGACGTGGAGATC
>ERZ650308.1362-NODE-1362-length-12717-cov-13.401437_pt1 | contig 12717 bp, 17 predicted proteins | sample MGYA00376244_ERZ650308 | MGnify/ENA primary metagenome ERZ650308 (study PRJEB26733, sample SAMN07839295) | wastewater metagenome | biome: small river; feature: stream; material: water | place: USA: North Carolina | collected 2016-04-26 ...
CCGCGGGCTTCGACGACATCGCGTCGGTGCTGCGCGTGCCGGCGGCGAAGTACGGACCGTCGGGGCACCTGACAATGCTGGACCCGTGCGCGGGCCAGGGCGAGTCGCTGCGGCTGGCGCGGGCGCTGGGCCGCAAGCACTTCGCCGCGGCCGACGAGGCACGCCAGACCGCCCGCGCCGTGGCGGTCGACGTGCGCTGGTGCGAGATGGAGGACACGCGCGCCGCCGCGTGTGAGGCCGCGTGGGAAGCGGCCGAGCGCGAGCAGAAGGCGCGGTGGTCCCTGCAGCAGGACCGCCGGTACCTGCGACGCGAGGTCTCGTGCGAGACGGCCACGGGCGACGCGTTCCGCCTGCCCCCGCTCGGCGCCTTCGCTTCAGCCAGCAAGGGGAGCTGCGCGGGCGACGGTCCGTGGGCGTCGCTCCTGTACCTAAACCCTCCGTACGATGACGACCCCGAGCACGGACGCCTCGAGGCGCGATGGCTCGACCGCTTCACGCAGCACGTGGTCGACGGCGGCGTGCTCGTGTTCGTGGTGCCGCTCGTCGCGGTGCGATCGGCGGCCGCGACCCTGGCCCGCCGGTGGACCGACGTCCGCGTCGGGCGCGTGCGGGCGGGGTCGGCCTCGGCGGCGTTCGCCGCGACCCAGGTCGTGGTGCTCGCGCGGCGTGTGTGTCCTGACCTCGCCGCCCCTGCTCCTGGGGCCGTCGCGCGGCTCGAGGCGCTCGTCGCCGCGGGGGTCGACGCGTTGCCCGGGGTCGCGGACCTCGAGCCTGTCGACGTGCCCGACACGGCCGCGACGCCGATCCCGGGATGGGCGTGGAAGTGCGACGAGATCGACATGGCCGCGGCCGCGGCCGAACACGTGCCGTGGCATCGATCGGTCCGCAGGCCCGCCGCCGGCGCCCGCCGCAAGCCGCCGGTCGTGCCCGTGCGCGAGGCCCTGCCGACCGACCGCACGTGGGCGCAGCTGTCCTCGCGCGAGTACCCGACGCTGATGCCGCTGAAGCCCGCCTACGTGGCCGACGCGATCGCGTCCGGCGCACTGGACGGCGAGCTCGTAGAGTCGGCCGACGGCGCGTCACCACCGGTCCTCGTCAAAGGCATGTTCGACCGCCGCTTTCGTGAGGTCGACGTCAAGTACGACAGCGCGGGCGAAGCCCGGACGAGCGTGCAGGTGCAGCGCCCGTCGCTGCGCGTGTCCGTGCTCGACCCCGCCGCGGGGTCGGTGCACGTGCTCGGCGACTCCGCGCTGCCGACCGGCGCCGTCGACCTCGCCGGCTTCACCGTCGGCGACCTCGTATCGCGGTACGGCCCGTCGCTGGCGGCCGCGCTGGCGCGCCGGTGCCCGGTGGTCGCTCACGACGCGCAGCTGCGCCCGCTGGGCCTGCGCCGGCCGCTGTACACCGCGCAAGCGGCGGCGGTCGACGCAGCCGCGCGTCGGCTGCTGGCGCTCGCGGCGGACCGCGCCGCCGGCCGCACGTCAGCCGCGCCGGCGGTCCTGCTGCAGGGCCAGCCTGGCACCGGCAAGACGTCGATGTCGCTGGCCATCGCGCGCGCGACCGGGGCGCGGCGGGTGCTCGTGATCTGCCCGCCTCACCTCGTCGCCGAGGAGGCCGCGTGGTTGTCCGACTGCGCAGCGGTGCTAGGGGCGGACCCCGTCGCCGACCGGCCCGACCTGGGGCCCGGGAGCGCGTCCTACGTCGTCTCGAGCGTGCTCGACCTCGCCGCCTACGAGGCCGCGGTCGCGGCGAGCGACGCAGCCGGGGACCTGCGCACCCACGTCGTGGTGTGCTCGCGCGAGGTGGCCAAGCTGGGCCACGGCCATGACGGAGTCACGGGCGGGAAGTGCCCGCGGTGCGGCGCCATCGACCCGCGCGAGCCGACGAAGCTCGCCGCGACGCGCGCCCGGTGCAAGGCCCCCGCGCTCGCGTCGACCGGCCCGCGCCAGCTGCAGCGCGCAGCCGACCTCGCCGCGCGCTCGGTCGCGTGGTGCTCGGCCGAGCCGATCGTCGACGAGCGCCTGCCCGCGGGGTCGTTCGCCGCGCGGTGGCGGATCAAGTCCGGGCTGTGCGACGGCACGGGCGACGACAGGGCCGAGGCGGCAAAGCGGGCGCGGGCCCGCCGCTTCGTCCCGTCGCTCGCGCGAGAGGCCGCGGCGGAGGTCAACGCGTTCGTGGTGGAGGTGCTGCGCGCGAGCACGACGGCGCCGCTGTCGAAGTCTCAGGTACAGGACGTCGACGCGTTGCGCGACGCGGCCGCCGACGTGTCGGCGAGGATGACCGTCTCCAGCGTCGAGCGGCTGCTCTCGATCCTCCGCACGCTCGCGCCCGTCGTCCGCGCCGGTCGCGTCGCGAGGTCCAGGTCGACCGGTGAGGTCGCGGCGGGGCTCGAGTGCGGCGAGCCGCTTTACCAGGCGACGCCCCGCCCGCGCCGGTGGCCGCTCGTGCGCGCGCTCGTCGACGCGGCCAAGCGCGGCGCGTTCGACCTGCTCGTGCTGGACGAGGCGCACGAATACGGCAACTATGACTCCGCGCAGGCGCAGGCGGCCGAGCGCCTCGTCGCCACGCACTTACCGGTGGTGTTCGCCACAGGCACCGCGTGCAACGGGTACATGTCGTCGATGCACGCCTTCTTCCGGGCGCTCTCGCCGGACTACGCCCGGGACTTCGCGCGCGACGACCGGCCCGCCGCCGTGGCCCGCTTCGGGTATCAGCGCCGGCAGGTCGACCTCACCGGCAAGGCGCCGAAGTCGACCGGCGACGACGGCCTCGAGCTCGGCGCCGTGTCGGATCGCGTCGTGAAGGGCGGCGTCAAGGTGACGGGGCAGGCGCCGGGCATCCTGCCCGAAGCGCTGCTGCGTTATCTCGCGCCGGCGACGGCACAGGTGCATCTCGACGACCTCGGCGTCGACCTGCCGCCGATCTCCGACGTCCGCGTCGACGTCGAGCCGACATCCGCGCAAGCGCGGGGACTCGCTCACCTCGCCGCGGCGCTCGTCGAGCGCATTCGGCAGGATCGCACGGACCCCACGAAAGCGGGCAAGCTGTTCGGACAGTTCGCCGGCCTGCCTTCGTTCCTCGACCGCTGCGTGCTCGCACCGGAGTGGGTCGTGTCCTATCCCGCGGACACGCCCGCGGCCGCGAAGCGAGGCGAGCGCGGCGACGAGGTGGCCCGCCTGCCGGTGATGCGCCCGAACGGCGGGGACATCCTGCTGCCGCCCGCGAGCGAGGTGCTCCCGAAAGAGGCCGCTCTCGTCTCGTGGATCGTCGCGCAACTGAAGCGCGGTCGGCCGTGCCTCGTATACGTGTGGCACTGGGATCTGCTACCGCGCGTCGCCGACGCAGTGCGCGCTGCACTTTCTACGATGGACGTGACGCCCGATGGTGCAGTCGACGAGCTCGGCGAGCATCTCTACCTGGGTCCGGGGACGTGGCTCCCCGGCGACCCCGACGGCTCTGACAAGCGCCTCTCGCCGACGACCGTCAACGTGTCCGTGCTCGACCCCGGCAAGGTGCCACCGGTGAAGCGAGAGGCGTGGATCGGCCGCTGCGCGGCGGCCCGCAACGCCGTGCTGCTCACGAACCCCGCCGCCGTGAAGACCGGGATCAACTCGCTCGCGCGGTGGTGGTCCTCGGCGGCGTGGTTCGAGGGTCCCGGGTGCTCGCCCGAGATCCGCAGGCAGGCGACGCACCGGCTGCACCGCGTCGGCCAGCGCAGGCCCGTGGAGGTCGCGTCGTTCGTATACTCCGGCACGATGCAGGCCGCGCTGCACGAGCTGCTGCTGTCGAAGGTCGGCGTGTCCGAGGCCGTCGACGGGCTGGACGCGTCGGCCGCTCTCGCTGCGGCGGGCGTCGGCGAGGGGGACGCGCTCGCGTCGCTCGAGGTGGGCCGTGCTTTGTACGCGTGGTGCGAGCGGGCCGGGTTCCGGGGTTGACATCCCGCGCGGATGTCCCATGCTCCTCTGCATGGAGGTGCTCAATGAGTTGGCTCTTTTCGCGGGCGCTGGTGGAGGCATCCTTGGGGGACATCTCCTCGGATGGCGTACTGTATGCGCCGTCGAGTGCAACGCCTACGCCGCAAGTGTTCTCGTTGCGCGCCAAAACGATGGATGTCTGCCTCCGTTTCCCATCTGGGATGACGTGCGAACGTTTGACGGCCAACCATGGCGAGGCCGTGTTGACGTGGTGTCTGGCGGCTTCCCCTGCCAGGACATTTCCTCCGCAGGTAAGGGCGCGGGAATCGAAGGAAGCCGCTCCGGTCTCTGGGCCGAAATGGCGCGGATCGTCCGTGAGGTGGGACCACGATTCGTCCTCGTGGAAAACAGTCCCCTCCTCACCGGGCGCGGTCTCCACGTCGTTCTCGGGGACTTGGCCGCGATGGGGTACGATGCGCGCTGGGGTGTGCTCGGAGCTGTTGACGCCGGCGCGCCCCACAAGCGCGAGCGGATCTGGGTCCTGGCCGACGCCGAACAAGATGGACGCGCTCGACGGGCCACTCATGTGCGACCCGGAGCATTGGCGCAAGCGAGCAATGCAGAAGCTGGAGCAGGGGATTTGTCTACAGTTCCCGCTACGCATAGCGGTGCAGATGTGGCAGATCCCCGAAGCGGGAATCCCTGTGGCGGCGTCGAGCACACAGATACTCCGCACATGGCCGACCCCGACCGTTTCGGACGCGAACGGCGGACGAGGCCGAGCGTCATCATGTCAGGGCGGGGAGAACCTGCGAACGGCGATTGGTGGTCACATGAACCCGACGTGGGTCGAATGGCTGATGGGGTGGCCTCTCGGGTGGACCGACTTGCGTGCCTCGGCAATGGACAAGTTCCAGCAGTGGCGGCGCTCGCATGGCGTCGTTTGAGCGAATGCTGAAATAGTGTGGCTACACGTCTAGCGCTCTGGACAAACCGCCGTGCGTAACGTGAGCGGGCCGGGTTCCGGGGTTGACGCCCCGCCCGGCCGCACCATGATGGGTCGATGCGAACCGACATCGACGTCCTCCTGGGCCAGCAGCTCAACACCATCTCGGAGGCGGACTCGCGTCGCGCATCCGACGAGGTCGCGGCGCTGGCCGAAGTGCTCGCGGCAGCCGACGAGGTGGCGTCCGCCGCGTCGCGTGTGTTCGGCATGGGCATTCACGTCACGCCGTGCGTGACGCGATCAATCACTCTCAGATCGGCGGTCAACGTCTGGGCGAGCCGGCTGCCCGCGACCGGCGCGGACGTGCTCGAGTCCGACGTCGAGTTCGTGGCGACGCTGCCGCTCGGCGATCCCGCAAACTCGACACACGAGTCGCTGTTCTCGCTCCGCTTGCGGTGCGGCAAGTGGGCCGCGCTCGACGCCGTCAACGAGCTGCACGACGACGCGGTCTCGGCGGCGCGCGGGGCGTTCGCCCGACCCGCGACCGCCGAGCGCATCGCCCGAACGCTGCTCGCGCTCAGGGACCGCGCCTCGCGGCGTTAGGTATCCTCGTCGTCGTTGGGGATCGGGAACATCACGGGCGCCGGGTCGATCCATGGCGCGTTCGGCTGCGAGACGTAGCCTCGCAACGTCGACAGCGCGCGACGCACTTCGTTGGCCGCGGTTTGCATGTCGGTCTTCGGTCGCGTGTCACCGAGCACAGGGTGGCCCGTCGCTTCGAGTTTGGCGAGCAGGCGCTCGAGCCGTTGCTCGACCTGTCGCGCGTGCGACACGCGGCCCTGCAGCTGCCGGTGTAGCGCCGACGCCCGGCTGCACGCGCCGGCCATCGCCTGGTGACGCTTGTCGCTCGCGGTGTCGCCGTGTCGATAGAGCTCGTTGCTCGCGTCGTCGAGAAGTCGGCAGTGCCGATCGTGGTCAAACAAATCATCACGCGTTGTCATCGTCGCTCTCCTCATCGTCAGCCGCACACTGCGGGCACTGGGTCAGGTACTCCGGCTCACCGCCGCCCTCGAGCGCGACACGATGTGCCTCGACATCGCGGGGCAGGTGGCTCGCGCCTCGCTCGTTCACGGGCGTGTCCCATGTCCAGCGCGTCGTGAAAGTCTCGCCCTTGTGGTGGGGGCACACGTTGACCTCGTCGGGCCCGATCATCCGTGACCCGCTCTTGCGAGCGAGCAGGATGCGGTCATCGTCGCCGGCCTCGCCGGCGCTGCAACGCGCGAGCGCGGCGTCGCGGGCCTTGTCGAGCCGGACCTTCGCCAGCGACTCCTACAGTTGCATGATGATCCCTTCGGTCTCCTCCTCGCTCATGCGCAGGTGCGTTTCGCGGCCCTTGAGCGGTGCGCCCTTGATGTAGATGCAGAGGACGACGCGGCCGTCGTCGTGATACCGGGCGGTGTTCGTGTCGGCGTCCGCGTCAACGAGCTGGCCCTTGCCAGTGGCGATGCGTTCGTAGGTGGTGGGGATGACGAGCTGCATGGTTTGAACTTTCGTGGGTTCGGGTTCACTCGGCGGAGGGGATGACGATGTCCATCACGGCGCGCTGCACCGCGAGCCACCACTCGAGGGTCGTACCGGCGCGGTCGCGCAGCATGTCGTCGCAGAGGATCGCCTTGGTCTCGACGAGCTGGCCCTCGGGGGCGAGCCGGTTCCACATCGGGCCGGCGGCCTTCTTGGCACGAGCGACGATGTCGCGGGCCGAGGTGCGAGCGAAGGTGTCGAGGCCGGAAGCAGCGGAGGTCTTGGTCGCGGTGGGCATGAACAGAGGATGACGGAAGTCGGTCGCGGCGTCAATAACTATTTTTGAAAATTCGACAGAAGCCCTCGCCGGATACTCTGCGACCCCGCCTGGCGTGCTTTCGCCGGGGGGGGGGGGGTCACGCGGCGGCGAGCCACCCGGAGATCTTCCCGGCGGTGTCGAGGTCGCCCTCGAGCTCAAGCTCTGCCACCTTGGCGGCCAACGCGGACTTGCGACCCTCGAGGGCGGCGTCGCGCAGCTCGGCCCACATGTACGCCGCGGCGTTCGTGATCTCGGCGAGCGCCTCGCCCTCGAGAGCGACCGAGTCGACGAAGCCGCGAGCGTCGACGACCTGGCGATCGCCGCCCATGTAGGTGCAGCCGGTGGCCGACACCAGGAAGCGACCCTCGCGCGGGGCCCGGACGCCCACGTTGGTGCGGACGGTCAGGAGGAAGGTCCCGACGCGGATGTCGGCGGTGACGACGCTGGCGTGACAGGTGACGCCGGTCTTGTGGCTGGTGACGGTGAGCGAGAGGCGGGCGGCGGCGGTGCTGGTCGGGGTCGGCATGCAAAGGACTCTACGCGCACCTGCAACCCCCGTCAACAACTATTTTCAGAAATCGACATCGACCCCGCGCAGGTGGGTCTAGCTACCCGTCCAGGCCATTTTGCGACCTGGTGCGGGGGGTACGAAGGGGGGGGGGGGGGGGGGGGGGGGGGGGGGGGGGGGGCGGTCGGGCCTAAACCGCGAACCCGGCGAGCGCCAGCGCCTCGGACCGGGTGCGGCAGCCCCAGCCGAAACCGGACGCCAGGAGCACGCGGCCCGGGGCGTCCTCGGCGAGCACCACGCGGTCGGCCCGCTGCGCCCCGTCGCACACGAGCTCGCCGGCCTGGACCGGCTTGCGGACGTCGCGGGCCGAGCGATAGAACCACACGCCCCCGCTGCGCTCGACCGCGCCGACGGTGATCGTGATGCCGGCGTCGTCCACGCGCCGCACGAGATAGCCGTCCGACGTGCGGCCCTCGGCGGCCTCGGCGAACAAGACCTCGATCGTGTGGTCTGCGAAGTACGGCGCGCGCTCCTCGGCGGTCGCACCGTCGGCGCGCTGCATCAGGCAGCGGGTCTCCACGTACGCGCTGCGCATGCGGGCGGGCACGAGGGTCACGGTGGTGAGGCGGGGGCGAAGCGGACGGGGCGGGTTGCGGGTGGGCATGCGAAGGACTCTACTCGCACGTCCTGCGGCCGTCAAGATTTATTTTCGACGTTGACGCGGCGTCGCCGGCGTGCGATCATCAGGTGATGCCCGCGCCCTTGTGGACACACGATCAGCGCTACGTGCGCGACGCACCCCTCGGCCCTCGCGTCGACAGCGGGACGCGCCTGTACTTCTACGACTTGAACGGCCCGCGCAACGTGAACGGGAAGATCCCGGGTGCACCTCACGGCATGATGTGGTCAGCAACGGGACCCATGGCGATGCACAACGGGGATTATGTCGACGGGACCACGCGGTGGCTCGAGGGTTACGAGCGCACGCGTGATAGTATCGACTGTAATGCTCGCCTCGTGCGCGTCGACCTGCGCAGCTTCGCGGTGCCGTGCAGGGTGCTCGTGTGGGGCGGACGGGAGGATCGCGGGGGTACGGGCGCGCGGTGGCTCGTGCTGGCGCGAGGGCTCGCGTACGACACCCCACCTACGCGTCGACGCGAGCCCGCCGAGATGGCCCTGACGCTGGCGAAGCGTGACCACGACTGGCTATCGAGAGCTCACGGCGGCGACAAGCAGTCGCAGCTGATCTGCGAAAAGATCTTCAGCGACGACTGGCGAGCCGCAGCGCCGCACGGGATCCCGGCGCGCCTACTTGACGCGTACAACCTCGCGCCGTGTGCGACCGCCGCTGCGCTCGCTCGTCTCCGCATGCCTCTATCGCCATCTCCGCTCGACATTCACAATCTCATGGGCGCACCCGACCCCACCAGCTGGCGCGCGATCCGCGAGTATCCATACATGATGCCCGCGGTACAGACCGGGGCGGGTTCGGGGTGGGCCGCGGATTATCTGGGCCACCCGACCAAGCCGTGCTCGGCCTGCGCCGAGATGGGGTGGGCCGCGGATTATCTGGGCCACCTGACCGAGCCGTGCCCAGCCTGCGCCGAGATGGACGGCTGGGGCTGTCGAGAGCATCAAATAAAAATTTGACACGCGCACCGGCAACGCGTACAGTCCGGGCATGCCTCGCCTCCGCACCGTCGACCTCACGAACACCCCCGTTACACGTATCTGGATCTGGCGCGCCGGCGATGCCGTGTGCCAGGGCTCGTGGTCCGAGCTGGCCGAGATTCACCAGCACCCGGGCGGGACGTGGCAGGACTGCCCGTCGTGCTCGGGCTGCGACGTCCACCGCGAGACGGGCCCCGGTGCTACCCGCGCGATGGACGCGTACCGCGCCGCATGGCTGGAGATCCTCGGACGCCAGCACCCGGGTAAGGTGCTGCGCGCTTCCGTGCAGCAGCCTCGCACGTCGCCCGCCGGCGAGCGCCTCGCGCGGTCCGGCTCGATGCAGGGCGTGCCCGTCGGACTGCTGGCGAGCTGGGGCGGCCGGGCCCAGAACCGCGACGCGTGACCAGCTAGACCAGGCTGCGCGGCGTTATGTCGATTTCTGAAAATAGTTCTTGACGAGGGTCTGGGCGTCGGGCATTCTCTACCCATGCCCGCCGCCACCCGCACCGAGAAGATCGCCGCCCTCGCCGCTCACCTCCTGACCGCCTGCGTCATGCTCGGCGGGCTCGTCTACACCGTCGCCGCGTAAAAGGTCGACACGACATGGCCACCACCGACCGTCACTACTACCGCTGTCGCTCCTGCTGCTTCGTCGTCGCCCTCGAGGGCAAGCTCGAGTCGACCGTCAACGAGACCACCGGGGGCACCGAGTACAAGCTTCGGTGCGTGTGCGACGGGAAGCTCGAGCTGCTCGGCCGCGTGTGCCGGGCCCGCCGCGGGCTCGTGCTGGACGGTGAGCGCTGCGCTTGCGACGGCCGCTGCACGAACGCCCCGGGCCCCTCGTGTGACTGCAAGTGCGGCGGCGTCAACCACGGGACCGGGCGCATGGTGCCGATCGAGATCGACGCGGGCGGCATCCCTCGTCTGGTCGTCGGCGCGGCCGCCGAGGTCGCCTCGTGCAAGGCCCGCGCGGCCGAGTACGCCGCGGCGATGGCTCCCTTCAGGGAGGCGCTGCGGGCCATGCGACAGGCCCGCGTCATCTCCGGTCGCCGTCCGACGCTCGATGAGGACTCGCTCGCGTCGGCGCTCGGTTCGATCTCTCGCCTGCGCACCCACAAGGGGCGCCTCGCCGCGATCGCGAAGCTGGTGTGATCGTGCTTGACGCGCGTCGCGTACCGTGCGAGACTCACAACATGCACAGTATCAAAATCCTCCCGGGCGTCATGTACTATCCCGACTTCGTAGACGAGGCGTCGGCCACCGAGGCCGACGTGATCGAACAAGTCACGCCCGACCTCGTGCAGCGCACCGGCTCGCTTCGCGGTCGCTCGTACCGCGTGCCCCGCCTCGAGGCGTGGTACGGGCCGCACGCGTATCGCTTCAATGGCGCGAGCTTCCCGGCTCGCCCGTTGCCACCCACGCTCGCCGCTCTCAAGGTGCGCCTCGAGTGCTACCTGCCGAACGTCGAGTTCTCCGGCTGCCTCGTCAACGTGTACCGTGACGGGCGCGACTCGGTCGCGTGGCACAGCGACGACGAGCCCGACATGGGCGACCCCGTCGTCGCGTCGATCTCGCTGGGGGCCCCGCGCGACTTCCTGTTCCGCGCGATCAACCCCGTCGCCGCGGTGGCGTCCGCGCTGCTGCCAAACCGGGCGAAGGTGAAGCTCGAGCCCGGCTCGCTCCTGCTGATGGGTCGGGGCGTGCAGACCACCTACCAGCACGCGCTGCCGAAGCGCGCCTCGGCTGGTCGACGGATCAACCTGACCTTTCGCGCGCCAGGCTAGGCGCGCCGCGACGCTAATCTATGCACACCATCGACCATGCCGACGATCGTTTCCTGGCCAGCAAGCGCGCCGCGTACCACCGGCGCATCTGGCCCGCGGGTGCTCGCGCGACGGCTCGCCGCGCGTGGACCCGGGCGCAGCGCAGGCACAGCCGCGAGCTGTGTCGCCAGGCGCTCGACCGCGAGTCGTGGGCGGACGACAGCGACTTCGAGGAGATGCTGCACCAGCAAGATCTCGCCGAGGACTACGAGGAGATCCTCAAGCGCCGCGCCGAGCGGGTGGCGGACGCGAGGCGCATGCGGGAGATGGCGCTGGCCACGCTCGCGGCCGACGCAGAATTGTGGTCCGGCATCGAAAATAAGTATTGACGCCGACCGAGCTGTCACGTAGAGTCGACCCATGCCCGCCCACACCACCACCTCGGTCCCCTCCGCTCGCACCCCCGGTACCGCCCGCACCATCGCGCGCATGCTCGCCGGGCACACCTGCGACGCACAGGACGCGGCCATCGTTTGCAGCTTCCTCGCGTCGTTTGAGCCGACCACCGCGCTGCGGCTGGCCGTCTCGTGCGGCTCGAGCGGGTGCGGCATCGGCACGGCCCGTCACGCGGCGTGGATGCTCGGCCGCGTCGGGATCGACGTCCCCGGGACCACGGATGCCGCGCAGCTCGTCGCCACCTGGGCGCGCTGCTACGAAGCCGTAGACCGGCGCGGCGCGTGGGTCGACATCACCGAGATGTCTCGCGCGGCCGCGCTCGCGGCGGGCGACGATGAATACCAGGCTTGGCGCCGGGCTTGCTGCGACGCGTTCGACCTGGTCACGCGCCGGGGTATCGGGCAGGACGCCCGCGCCGCCGCGTGGACCCAGGTCTCGTGCCGCGTCGCGATCCTGCACCTGCTCGGCGCGACCGTCGCCGAGGCCGGCGACCTCGCGGCGGTCGTTCGGAGGTGGGTCCCGGAGGACGCTCGCGCCTGAGCAAAAGCTCGCTGGGGCCCAGCTACATAGCCCTGGCTGGGCTTCGGTCGATTTCTGAAAATAGTTGTTGACGCCAGTCCGGGGTCCTGGCATCCTCTGTTCATGCCCGCCACCCACCGCATCCTGAAGCTCCTCATCCTCGCCGCCGGCGCCGCCGCCATCGGCAGCCATGGCGAGTCCCGTGCTGCCATCCACGCCGCGGCAAAGCAGGCTGCCCTGGCGGGCGTCGACCTGTGGGCCCTGTGCGATACCGACGAGCGGTTCCTCCACCTCGACCTCACCTGCACGGTCCCGTGGACCGAGGAGCCGGTCGGCAACGTCTCCGGTTTCGTGGCGCTCGCGCCGGTCCGTTGCGCGGACGACACCGTGATCGCGATCTACGCCGCCGACGAGGGCGTGATGCTCGAGCGCTACGCGAGCGCTCCGGATTACCGCCTCCTCAACCGTGGCTTCTGGCGCGACTGCGAGCCGCAGGAGGCCGTGTGGTTCGCCCGCGAGGCGTGGGGCTGCTAGCCAGCGAGGGCGAAAATAGCCCGACGATTTTTCTTGACGCCCTCCGGGGCGTCGCGTAATGTCCTTCCCATGCCGACCCGCACCACCGCCCGCCCCGCCCCGACCACCGCCGAGCTGCGCGACTTCCTCGCCGGGCTGGGCCCCGACACCGACGCCGCGATCCTCCGCGCCGTCGCCACCGTCGACGCGCTGCGGGCCCCGTACGCGACCGCGTCGCGCCGGGCCCACGTCCGCCGCGTCGCCCGCGAGCTCGTCGTGCTGGCGGTCCGTGGCGAGTCCACGGACCCGCTCGACCTCGGCGCCGCCCGCTCGGACGCCGACGCGCGGCTGTCCTCGGCGGTCGACACCACGATCGACTGCGACGGCTCGACCTTCTACGACGAGATCCGCGCGTGCATCCGCGAGATCCGCGCGACGACCGACCGCTTCCGGCGCGAGGACCGCGCCGACCAGCTGCGCCGGTCCGGCGACCTGTCGCACCTGCCCCGCTATGTCCAGGACTACCACCGCGCGGTGCGCGCCGCCTTCGCGCTCTAGGCCGATTCTCCACCGCGATGCCAGCTACA
>ERZ650308.1366-NODE-1366-length-12697-cov-13.136054_pt1 | contig 12697 bp, 12 predicted proteins | sample MGYA00376244_ERZ650308 | MGnify/ENA primary metagenome ERZ650308 (study PRJEB26733, sample SAMN07839295) | wastewater metagenome | biome: small river; feature: stream; material: water | place: USA: North Carolina | collected 2016-04-26 ...
AACACCGTTAAGGTTTCAGCTGGTTCAAAGCTAAAGGCTGCAGTTAAGTAATAACGGCTTCCTAAGAGTGCCCCGGCTTCGGCTGGGGCACTTTGCTTTAACCCCTACCCTTGATACATGACCGATAAAAAGAAGAGTCAAGTTCTCGTCACCATCCAGTTCATCCTTCTGGCGGTGATTTTCTTCCTGCCAGTGAGTGCGCCAGCGGCGTCAACTCCATCCTGGATTCTGGAACTTGGATCATTCATTGTTTGGCCGGGCCTTGGCATGGTTTTGATTTCTATCTTCAAACTCGGGCAATCACTGACCACGAGCCCGATTCCAAAGGAAGACAGCGAGCTCAAGACCGATGGTCTGTATAAGTGGATTCGTCACCCGATCTACACCGGCCTAATCATCACCACTCTGGGCATCGCTCTCGAGGTTGGCTCGGTTGGCAAACTGTTCTTCGTAGCCGGACTCATCGTTCTGTTCAACTACAAGGCAAAGTGGGAAGAGTCGCTTTTGCTCGAACGTTATCCGGAATACCGCACATACATGTCAAAGACCGGAAGGTTTGTGCCTAGGCTTAATAGGTGAGCAAACCAACCCCACTTTTTAGTCGCGCGAGTGCGGCCTTTGGCCTGCTTGTTTTGGCTTCGGTGGCAGCGGTTGTGGTTGGCATGTTGGTCGGCGGGGCCGCTGCGCCAACCAAGCTAGCCGACGCCGGTGACCTGGTTCGTTGGGGTCTGCCACTGGCCAAGGGCGTTACCAATCTTGGCACGGCAGTAGCAATCGGCAGCCTGGCCTTTGCCGCCTTCGCGCTCTCGGCCAAAACCCCTCAGCTGGGCAAGGCCATGAACCTTGCGGCCTTTGGCGCAGGCATCTGGACAATCTTTGGTGCAATCAGTTTTCTGTTCACCTATCTATCGGTAACCGGCTCGGCATTCTCGACCTCAGATGTCTTTGGTCAAGGGCTCTGGCTTTTTGCTACTGATATCGAACTCGGCCGTTATTTGGCGATGAACCTTATTGTCGGTGCACTCTTGACCATGTTTGCCCTGGCTTTTCAGAACCTTACGGCAGCATTGCTTCTGGCAGCCTTCGGCCTGGTGGGTCTCGTGCCGATTGCCCTAACCGGTCACGCCGCCGGCGCAGCCAATCACGCGATGGCAGTTAACTCGATCGGCCTCCACCTAGTGGCGGTCTGCATTTGGGTCGGCGGCCTGGTGGCCCTAGTGGTGGTTCGCGATAGCGACCCAGAGCGCCAGACCAATCTGGTCAAGCGCTATTCGACCCTTGCCCTGATTTCATTTTTGATTGTCGCCATTTCTGGCATCGCCGTGGCCATCATCAGCCTCGGCAAAATTGAAAACCTCTTTACTCCCTATGGCTGGTTGGTCATGCTCAAGGTTGGAGCACTGTTGCTTCTAGGCGCAATCGGTGGTCACTACCGATTCCGTCTAATCAACAAGATGGCCACGTTGCCTGCCAAGGCCAAGGAATTCTGGCTGATTGTGGTCGGCGAACTTTTGGTGATGGGTGCAGCTGTTGGCCTAGGTACCGCACTTAGCCGCACTGCCCCACCGGCCGACCCACTCGAAAACTTTGTGCCAACCCCGGCTTCAATCTTGACCGGAGAACAGTTGCCGAGCGAGCTACTGCCGAGCACCTGGTTCACCGCCTGGAAGATTGACCTACTTTGGTTGGTAATCTCCCTGGGCGCGATCGCAATCTATCTAATTGGCGTCTGGCGCCTACATCGTCGTGGCGACAAGTGGCCGGTGATTCGCACCCTTTCTTGGCTCGGCGGTTGGTTGTTCCTGATCTACATCACCTGTGGCACACCAAACGTCTACGAGCAATACCTGTTCTCGGTGCACATGACTGCGCACATGATGCTGACCATGGGCGTGCCGTTGCTGCTCGTGCCCGGTGCCCCGGTGACGCTCCTGATGCGCGCTGCGAAGAAGCGCAAGGATGGCTCAATGGGCCTTCGCGAGTGGGCTCTTTGGGCCGTGCACACCAAGTGGGCTCAGCTGGTTAGCAACCCGATCTTCGCCGGTGTTAACTTTGCCGCCTCACTAGTGGTGTTCTACTTCACCCCAATCTTCAGTTGGGCAACTCGTGAACATGTTGGCCACGAGTGGATGGTCATCCACTTCATCATCACCGGCTACCTATTCGTCCAGGCGCTAGTTGGCATCGACCCTGGGCCAAAGCAGCTGCCATACACAATTCGTTTGATGCTGCTGATTGGTACTTTGGCATTCCACGCTTTCTTCGGCCTGTCACTGATGAGTGGCAGCGGCTTGCTGTTGGCCGACTGGTATGGCGCGATGGGCCGCACCTGGGGCGTTGACCCGCTTTCGGATCAGCAGAACGGCGGAGCCATTGCTTGGGGCATCGGCGAACTGCCTGCGGCGGTTCTGACCATGATCGTCTGCGTTCAATGGTTCAAGTCGGGCACGCGCGAGGCCAAGCGCCTCGATCGCGCCAGCGACCGCTCGGGCAATAAAGACATCGAAGACTACAACGCATACTTGGAACGCTTGGCCAAGCTTGAGGAGCGCCGCTAATGGAAACCGTGACGCTCTCAAACGAACAGCAAGCCCTATTCGATTACATCGAGGGTTCTGAGAACAACATCTTCGTGACCGGTCGCGCCGGTACCGGTAAGTCGACCCTGCTCACCTACCTGATTGAGAACACCAAGAAGAAGGTGGCGGTCTGTGCACCGACCGGTGTGGCCGCGCTTAATGTTGGTGGCGTCACGATCCACTCACTATTCGGTTTTCCATTTGGCATCCTCGGCACCGAAGACATTGGCCGCCACCTGAACCGACGCACTCGTGAGGTTTTGGCAGCCATCGATATGTTGGTCATCGATGAGGTTTCGATGGTCAATGCCGATCTCATGGACACCATGTCGCGCGCTATGGGCATTGCCCGCGGCCGCCGCAAGTTGCCATTCGGTGGCGCACAGGTGGTCATGTTTGGTGACCCATATCAGTTGGCTCCGGTTCCGGGCAACAATGAAGAGCGCGCCTACATGGCCGAGAACTACCAGAGCAACTGGTTCTTTGACGCTCACGTTTGGCGAGAAGACAGTCTCGAGCGTTACGAACTGAGTGAGATTTTCCGCCAGCACGACGAGCACTTCAAAGAAATCCTGAATGCCATCCGTGACGGTTCTTGCACTCAAGAGATGCTCGACTACATCAATAAGTGCGGCAACCGGTTCCCTCCGCATGACGACGTGATTCGTTTGGCCACCATCAATGAGAGCGTCAACTCGGTGAACCGTCACCGCATGGCACGCCTAGAAACCAAGCCAAAGACCTTCACCGCAGTTTTCAGTGCCGCGGATGAAAAGGCCTTCGGCCGCACCTTGCCGGCCGAGCCAGTTCTCGAATTGAAAATCGGTGCTCAGGTGATGTTCATCAAGAACGATGACTCGAGCACCGTGAAGAACCCGAACGGCACCGGTGTGCTCAAGCGCTGGGTAAACGGAACCATCGGCACCGTGATTGACCTGCCAAGTTCTGGTGGCGTCGTGGTCGAGGTTGACGGCGAAACCTTCGATGTTGGGCGTTCGACCTGGGAGAAGGTCCGCTACGAAATCGACGAGCAGTTCGACGAAGCCCTCGGCCGAGTCAAAGAAGTTCTGATTGCCGTGCCGCTTGCCGAATTCCAGCAGATCCCGCTGCGCTTGGCTTGGGCGGTCACCGTGCACAAATCTCAGGGCCAAACCTATGACGAAGTGGTCATCGATATGGGTCGCGGCGCGTTCAGCCCAGGTCAAACTTATGTGGCGCTAAGCCGCGTTCGTTCGCTCGAAGGGCTCTACCTGACGCGTGCAATTCGCATGAGTGACATCATGGTTGACCAAGATGTGCTGAGATTCATGTCCTCGGCTTCCCACAGCTCGGTTGCAAAGTTGTTCTAAAGGCTGACAGACTCGTTAAATGAAGAGATTAGGCAACGCCGTTGTTGCCCACAGCAAGGTGTCGCTGTGGGGCTTCATTGCACTGATTCTCATCTCAACGATCTGGGGCTTTCAGGCCTTTGGCGGCCTTAAGGCCGGTGGCTATGACGACCCGAATAGTGATTCGGCTCGGGTCTACGAAATTCTCAAAGATGACTTCAACCAGGCTCAGCCCGAGGTTGTCATCCTGGCCGATTTTGCCGATGGTGCCGACCAGCCAGCCAGTGCAATCACCGGCAATCACTTGGTTGAAGATCTAAAGAGTTATGACGGCGTAGCCAAGGTCAGCAGCTATTTCACCCTCGGCAGCCCGGTCTCATTGCGCAGCGATGACGGCAAGGCCGTCTATTTCTTCGTCGACCTCAAGGATGATTCGGCCCAGGCCGATATGGCCGGCAAGATGGCCGATGACCTAACCGGCAAGTATGAAGGCGCAACCCTTTATGTGGCCGGCTACGCCGCCATGGCGCACTCGATTAACTCGGCAATCTCGAATGACCTGGCGGCGGCAGAATCCATCGCGATTCCGATGACCATGTTGCTGCTCATCTTCGTCTTCGGCGGGCTCGTCGCAGCCGGCTTGCCAATGATGGTTGGCGGCCTGGCCATCCTTGGCTCTTTCTTCTTTGTTTGGGTATCTACCCAACTCACCGACACCTCGGTGTTTGCCTTGAACCTCATCACGGGTCTTGGCCTCGGCCTTGGCATCGACTATGCGCTGCTCATGATCAACCGGTTCCGTGAGGAGCGCAAACAGGGCGTGCCAGTTGAAGACGCAGTGCGCGCCACTTTGAGCACCGCCGGCCGAACGGTTCTGTTTTCTGGTCTAACCGTCGCCATCGTGCTCGGAGCGATGTTCTTCTTCCCGCAGTATTTCCTAAAGTCATTCGCCATTGGCGGTGTTGTTGTGGTCTTGCTCGCAGTAGCCGGCGCGCTCATCGCCCTTCCGGCGCTGCTCAACATCCTTGGCGATCGAGTAAACAAGCTCAAGGTGATTCGTGGCGAGTTGGCCCCGAAGGACTCGGGAGTTTGGGGCACCATTGCCCGCTTTGTGATGCGCCGCCCACTGGCAGTGCTTTTGGTCACCATGATTGCGCTTGGCGGTCTGATGAGTCTTTCGGGCAGCGTGGTCTTCGGCCAGGTCGATGACCGAGTGTTGCCGGTGAAGGACCCAGCCGTTATCGCGAGCAATGTGATTCGCGACCGATTCAGCGCACGCGAGGGTTCACCGGTCGATATCGTCATAGATGGTGCGACCCAAGACGAGATCGTCGAATACACAATTGCGCTATCGAAAGAGCCGCACATTGTGCGCGTTCAGAGCAGCGCGGGCATCGCGCAAAATGGCAACTTGGATGAGGGCTATGGCCCAGCCTTCAGCGACTATGTCGATGGCAAGTATCAGCGCATCGTGGCGATTCACAACATCGATTCGCGCTCAACCGAAGGTCTGAACTTAACCGGTGAAGTCCGCAAAATAACCTCGGGCGATAACCGAATTTACGTGGGCGGCTCCGCCGCAAGTTATACCGACGCCCAGCTCGGAGTTGAACGCAACCTGCCGATCGCAGCCGGCTGGATCATTGCCTGGACGTTGATCTTGCTGTTCCTTTTCACCGGCTCGATTCTGCTGCCGATTAAGGCCGTGCTGCTAAACATCGTCTCGCTTGGTGCCACGCTCGGATTCTTGACTTGGGTCTTCATCGGTGGGCACCTCAAGTGGTTGATTGGTGAATTCTTCGTGACCGGCACGATCGACACATCCTCGGCGGTGCTGATTGCGATTGTGGCCTTCGGCCTATCGATGGACTACGAGTTATTCTTGCTTAGTCGAATCAAAGAACAGCACGAGGCTGGGTTGGGCACCACCGAGTCGGTTGCCGTCGGTCTTCAGCGCTCCGGCCGCATCATCACCGCGGCGGCTCTGGTTTTGGCTTTCAGTTTCATCGCTTTCGTTACCTCTGGCGTCACCATTATGAAGATGCTCGGTCTAGGCATCGCCTTCGCGATTCTGCTCGATGCAACCATCGTGCGCGCGCTGCTGGTTCCGGCACTGATGCGCCTGCTTGGCGACCTCAACTGGTGGGCACCTAAGTGGATGAAGCGCATCTATAAGCGCATCGGGCTAGACCACTAATCTCAATTTAATTCGAGCGCCTTCGGCGCTGGATGGCCTGCCGCTAAACTTAAGCCATGCTTATGTCAGACCGCGATATCCGCGCATCAATCGAAGCCGGCCAGATCGGCCTCGAGCCACTAGACATGTCGCTCTTGCAGCCTTCGTCTTTCGACGTGCGCATCGACCGCTTCTTCCGCCTCTTTGATAACCACAAGTATGCGTTTATCGACCCAGCAGAGCAGCAGGATGACCTAACCCGTTTCGTCGAGGTTGCTCCGGACGAACCATTCATTCTTCACCCGGGCGAATTCGTTCTTGGTTCAACCTATGAGTTCGTTAAGTTGCCAGACAACGTCGCGGCACGCCTCGAGGGCAAGAGCTCACTCGGCCGCCTTGGCTTGGTAACCCACTCTACCGCCGGTTTCGTAGACCCTGGATTCAACGGTCACGTGACCCTCGAACTTTCAAACATGGCGACCCTGCCAATCAAACTTTGGCCGGGCATGAAGATTGGTCAGCTCTGTTTCTTCCAGCTCAGCTCGCCATCGGAGACCCCATACGGTTCAGAGAAGTACTTGAACCGCTACCAGGGTCAGCGCGGCCCAACCGCCTCACGTTCATACATGAACTTCTACCGCACCGACGTCGGCAACGAGCCACTCGAGCAGTAACAATAATTAGAGTTCCTCGCGCCCAGCTGTGCGGAATTTGAGTTCTACTGTTTGTAGAACTAGGCTTGTTCTACAAAACGTAAAACAAACCAGGAGTCAAAATGCTGCGGTCGAGATTAATTGCCATTTCCTCTGTTTCAGCTCTCCTAATCGGGGCAGCACTGCCGGCGGCGGCGGCCCCAACTGAGGTCGGGGTCAGTGGCGCATGGGTGAAGGCGTCCCAGTATTCCGATCACCTAGATGGCATGACCGGGGTATTCGGCAAACTCACTAATAAGACAAACCGGACCATCACGCTCATTGGTGGCACCTCAAACTTTGCAAAGTCGGTTGATGTGCATCAGGTGGTAAATGGGCAGATGAGCCACAAAGATGGTGGCATCAGAATTGCTCCGGGCAAAAGTGCCGTCTTGGAGCCAGGTGGCCTACACGTCATGCTCATGGGATTAAAAAAGAAGATCCTGCCTGGAACCAAGGTAGAGATAAGACTCACCTTCAGAGGCGCGAAGTCTGTGTTGTTGAAGTTGACAGCCAAGGCTGCGGCTGCGGGCGACGAGACCTACGCACCATCCCCTATGACTAGCCCGAGTTCAAAGCCAACCAACTAGCAATGGTCTCTCGTCGTCAACTATTACTTGGTGCTGCCGGCCTCGCCGGCGGGTCGGCTGTTGCCGCTGGCTCTGGGGCGTTGGCCGCGCAGGCATACAAGAATGGCTTCGCCGAGGCTGAGGCATTAGGTCACTTGACGGTTGCGCGATCAAAACGGCCCTGGTCGGGAGAGCATCAGGGCGGCATAGAGTCGCCAGCCCAGTCTCATGCCAAATTCATCGCATTAACCCTCAAGTCGGGCATCACTCGCGAAGACATGTTGCGTTGGATGTTGCTGCTAACCGAAGACATCGAGGCTTTAGCCAATGGGCATGCGGTGTTGGCAGATCCATCACCAGAGTTGATGATTGGTGCCGCAAACCTATCCGTCACAGTCGGCTTCGGCCCGAGCCTATTTCAAAAACTCAAGCTAGAAAACCAGATTCCGCATGGCTTTGCCGAGTTACCCGAGTTCAAAATTGATCGTCTACGAAGCGATTACTCCGGTGGTGACGTGCTCATCCAAGTTGGCGCTGATGACCTACAAATACTGACCCAAGCCACACGGGCCCTGCTTCGAGACAGTGAGGCATTCGGTCATGTGAAGTGGGTTCAATCTGGTTTCACAAACGCAGTCGGCAGCAACCGACCGGGTGTGACGCAGCGAAACCTGATGGGGCAAGTTGATGGAACAGATAACCCCGAATTCGGCTCAGAGAATTTCGCCAACCAAGTGTGGATTACTGAGGGTCCGAATTGGGCCATCGGTGGCACCCAAATGGCGCTTCGTCGAATCAAGATGAATCTAGAGACCTGGGATAGCCTCGGCCGTCGGCAGAAAGAACAGACCATTGGTCGCAATCTGCACAATGGTGCGCCGTTGAATGGGCTCGAAGAACGGGATCCCATCGACTTCAACGCTGTCGACGAAAATGGCCTCAAGGTGATCCCTGAGTTTGCCCATATCAGACGTGCATCGGCTAAGAACATGGATGAATTGTTCTATAGACGCCCGTTTAACTATCAAGATCTTTCAACCGAAAAAGACGCTAAACCTGGGCAGTTCGAGTCGGGACTGCTCTGGACTGCATATGCCAAGAACTTGAGCAAGCAGTACGTTCCAGTTCAAGAGCGCCTAGCGAACTTCGATCTACTAAATAAATGGACTACCCCTGTGGGTTCGGCCACATTCGCCATCGCCAGGGGGATAAATCCTGGTGAGATTCTCGCCGAGGAGCTATTCGCCTAGGAACTAATGAATTTCGCCCGGGTTGCGCGTAGCAACTCTTCAGCAACATGGCGAAGGGCAAATTGATCCGCATCAATCTCACTCAGGCGATCCACTTCATCAACCAGGGCGCGAGACGCTACTAGCCAGGGCGACAGAGCTCTAACGAAGGTCGCCAGCATTTTCAATCGGTTGTGTTGGCCGCGCAGATGGCCGACTTCATGCCAAAGCACGGCATGAAGCTCGCTCTCACGCAGACTTCTGGCAGCAGTCGTTGAAACCAGAATCTTGCCTCGGGCGACGGCGGCGAACATCACAGGTAGTTCGATTTGCATCACTCGGTGGCCATCAAAGTTCATCCATGGGCGAAGTGCGCTGTCGAGTAAGGGGGTGGTGGAGCGAGTGCCGGCAATTAGCGGTTCGATGCGTTGGTTCACTAGAGCCAAGGCGATGCCAGAAATTGCCAGGATGACCCACGGCGCGAAGCTAATGCCAAACGTGGCAAGCCAGCCCGATGTGCCTGGTGGGTTTGCAGCAAGCGTCAGGTAAGTGTCATGAATCGACCAGATAGCGACGCCTAAGGCTAAAGCTGTTGCCATCCCGCTAGAGAGCAAGGCAGCAAACCACACAACAAGACCCAGCTTGGGTCTGCGATCAAACCGGCCCACCAGCATTAGCGGAGCCACAGTGGTCACCAAAATTACCCATTCGAGGGCAATAGGGATGATCAGTGGCGACACCCTTTTAGGTTAGTTCTCTAACGACTTACGCAAGGCAGCCAAATCACTTTGGCTGAGCCCCGAGGCAAAGTGGCTGAAAGCCAGTGCAGAATTGCCGGCGCCAGAAACAATCTTGAGCATCAGATCGGCAGTGTGCTGCTCGCGAGTTTGAACGGCGCTAAACATCAGTGATCGGCCTTCTCCAGGCTCGCGCGAAACCAAACCCTTCTCGGTGAGGCGAGAGAGCACGGTCAACACGGTGGTTAGAGCAAGTTCGCCATTCGGGCTGATTCGCTCAAGAAGCTGCTGTGACGAAACTGCGCTCGCCGAATCCCAGAGGGTATCCAGGATGAGTTGTTCCAACTCACCTTGTTGGCGTCCACGCTTAGTCATAGAATCATTCTACAGATTGTCGAACATGCCTGAAAGGCCGAGATGAACAAGATCGCCAGAACTTTCGCCGCGCTAGCCCTTGCGGTTGCTGCCCTGATTCCAAACCAGGCTGCGTTTGCGCACGCCGAGCTTGAGACCTCGAACCCTGAAGCGAACTCGGTTATTGGCGCAGCGCCAGGCGTGGTGTCACTAACCTTCGGTGAAAAACTCATGGTTATGGAAGGCGAAGAAGCTGCAAACCAGGTGCAGGTTACCGACAGCAGCAATGCCCGCGTGGACAGTGGAGACTTTCAGGTGACTGGTGAAGTGCTGACCGTTTCGCTAAAGCCAGACCTTGCTGATGACACCTACAAGGTCACCTACCGCGTGGTTTCAGAGGACGGCCACCCGATCGAGGGCGTCTATGAATTTGATGTGAACGGAATGGCTCGCTCTGGCGAGGCAACCCCAATGGCCATCGATGACTCACCCGTGCCAACCCTTTATGCCGTGGATGATGCCGCCGCTTCAAACAACGGTGTGGCAATCGGAATCGGCGTAGCCGTAGGTGCCGTGCTTGTTGCCGGCGGAATGTTCTATTTGTTCCGCAAGATTCGCGCTGCCAAAAAATAATTCGAGCGCCTTCGGCGCTGTGTGTCCCAGCCGACTGTTTTTTCGGACTAAATCTCGCTGAAGATCAACGCAGCGATTGCGGCGAAGGCTACGGCGCAGACCACATCCATGATGCGGTTGAATCGTGCAGACTTCAGGGTTTCGCTCAGCTTGACCGCGGCATAAACGATCACGATCTGCCAAACCAGCGCCATGCCGATGAAGATTGCCGAAAGCACACTCAGCTGAAGTGGCACGTTGCTGGCCTTGCCGATGAAGAGCGGGAAGAAGGCTAAGTAGAAAAGCAACGGCTTCGGGTTGGTGATGTTGCTGATCAAGCCCTGCATGAACGGCGAAGATTTTTTAACGCGAGCGCCTTCGGCGCTAGAGGCATTCGGCTCACCACTCGCGTTGGCTTCTGCAGATTGGTCGGCCGGTTTGAGTGCGGCACGAGCGGCCATGATCGCTAGGTAGCCCATGTAGATTCCGCCAAGAATCTTGAGGATCAGAATCGCAACTTCGATCTTGGAGACCACGAGTCCGACACCCGAAATCATCAGCAGCGCTTGCGTGGTGTTGCCAAGGTTGATTCCCCAGAGGGCAGACATGCCATCCTTGACGCCTCGCGAGTGCGAGATGCGCAGCAGCACGAACGAGTCGGCGCCGGGCGACAAGATGATGATTAGTGAGGCCAGGCTAAATGGCAGCAACTGGCTGAAATCGAGCATGTGTAAAGTCTAGAGAATCGTCGAGAGGGCGACTGTGTTCTATTTGCCGTCGAGAACCCGAGGGTTCGGGTTTACTCGAAGCAACAGCACTAGGCCAACAATCAGAATCACCATCAAGCCAAGGATTCCAAAGACTGTCGCATTTTCGACTCCGGTGACCGCATGGGCAATCGAAATCGATGCGGCCCAGAAGGTGCCCGATAGGAACGAAACCGCGCGACCGGTGGTCTGGTAGAGGCCGAAGACCTCGCCCTCGCGACCGTGCGGGGTGAAGCGAGAAACGAAAGTGCGGCTCGAAGCCTGAGCCGGGCCAACGAATAGGCAGAGCAGTAGTCCGCCGATCCAGTAGGTGATCACGCCTTGGCTAGCGAACAGGAATACGCCCATCCCGGCCACAATCAAGCCCAGTAGTGAGCCGACGATGACCTTGCGACTGCCGAGGGCGTCATCGAGGCGGCCGCCGATGGCGGCACCGATGCCGGCCACGATGTTGGCGGCGATGCCGAAAAGGATGATTTGTGTTTGGCTGAAGCCGAAGGCCAGTGAGCCGAGAACGGCGCCGAAAGTGAAGACTCCAGCCAGGCCGTCGCGATAGATGGCCGATGAAATCAAGAACTTGAAGGTGTCCGGTGCCTGACTGCGCAGACTCTTCAGCTGACCCCAAAGTGACTTATATGACTGCAGGATGCTCTCTCGGCCCTTGCCGCCATCCTTGGCTTGAATCTCTGGCACTTGCAACATCAGTGGAATCGAGAAGATCAGGGTCCAGGCTGCCGCGAATAGGAACACGATGCGAACAGACATGCCGTTTTCACTCGGCGCACCGAACACGGTGCCAGGCAAAATGAAGCCAAACAGCGAGATGCAGAGCAGGATGATGCCGCCGGCGTAACCCAAGCCCCAGGCGTAGCCAGAGACGCGGCCGATGTTCTTCTCGGTGGTGACCGACTTGAGCATTGCGTAATAGTTGATGAAGGCCGATTCTTGCACGACTGAACCAACGCCATAGAGAACTAGACCAAACAAGAAGTACTCGGGCTTTGGCTCGATGAAGAAGCTGGCAGCCATGATGGCAACCAGGATGTAGGTGTTGACCATGAGCCAGAACTTGCGGCGGCCATTTTCATCCGAGCGGCGGCCAAGCACCGGGGCGATCAGGGCTAGGAGCACACCGGCGATTCCGGTGGCGACGCCGAGTTGGGCATCAGCGTGGTCACCAGCAGTGGCAACCGCACCGGCTAGGTAGACCGGGAAGATGAAGGTCTGCATGATGGTCGGGAAAGGCTGCTCGGCCCAGTCCCAGAGTGCCCATGCGAAGGTGCCACGTTTCTTTGTGCTTGCGCCATTGGAAGTCATATCGAAACTCTAGTGTGCGGCGGTGCGCCGATTGCCTTGCTTCGACTGGCGTGGCTGCGTTCAGCCTGTCGGAATTCTTCGATAACTTCGAATAATTTGCCCGCCATGCTGTGAACTTGCTGAAAGTTGAGTCAACCTCACTCAACTTGCTTGACAGGTTTTGATGGTCATGCGAAACTTGAGTCAACATCGCTCAAGTTCGAGCGAAAAGCAATAAACAGGAGGGCCCTACGGGCCCAAGAGGAGAAACAAAACATGGCACGTGCAGTAGGCATCGACCTTGGAACCACCAACAGCGCAGTTTCTGTACTAGAAGGTGGCGAGCCAACCGTCATCG
>ERZ650308.1367-NODE-1367-length-12693-cov-20.478873_pt1 | contig 12693 bp, 11 predicted proteins | sample MGYA00376244_ERZ650308 | MGnify/ENA primary metagenome ERZ650308 (study PRJEB26733, sample SAMN07839295) | wastewater metagenome | biome: small river; feature: stream; material: water | place: USA: North Carolina | collected 2016-04-26 ...
ATATAATTCTTCATTGTAATAGTATTTATCCGACACCACCAGAGCAGGTTAATTTACAATTAATTCGAAAGTTTAAAGAAATCTATAAAACACCTGTTGGATTCTCTGATCACACAAATGGTACACACATAGCTTGTACTGCCGTTACATTGGGGGCCAATGTTATTGAGAAGCATTTTACCTTAGATAGAAATCTTGGCACTCCTGATAGCAATTCATTTGCATGTGATCCTGCAGAACTAAAAATTTTAGTTTCGAATATAAGACAAATAGAAAGTGCACTTTTTCCAAGTAGCAACAGAAATCAAATTCAGGTTGAAGAAATGAGTTTTAAAAATCAAATTTTGTATAAATGTATTGCTAATAGAGATATAAGTAGTGGTGAAATTATTACAATAAATGATATTGATTTTTTAAGAACAAATTCTGGTTTAGATGCTAGAACCTTCATGGAAATGGGGAATAAAATAAAATTAAAAAAAAATTTTATAAATATTAAGAAATCTACAAATTTAATAATATCAATAATTATGAATAATTATTTAATGAAATTAAAAAAAATCCACTATATTTACTTGGTATGGAAAAAAACCCCACAAAATAGACTTTTGATGAATAAATTCAAATAGAGTATTTGAATAAAAAAATTCATTACATTGAATCAGTTTCTTAAAAATGTGATACAATATTAAAAATGGATTATATTCAAAAACATCATGGTGGTTTATGTTTTGATTATACAGATAATACACAAATCATTATTAATAAAAATACAAAAGTTTCTGAAAATTTTAGAACAAAAAGTTTTGATGCGGAATATTATAGTAAATTTTTGGAAACACGATGTTATTTTTTTATGAAATATATTTCATAAAAAGGTGGTTCATAAGATAATTAATTTAGAGATTTATTACACTTTTTAAATATTTGTAATAAATATACTATGTAAAAACAATAATAAAAAAGTTTAAAGGTTTGTTAAGATGAAAATATATTATTTATTATAATATACGATGGAGATTATTTTACAGAATCAAAAGTATCTCAAATGAACTTTATAAAAAATAATCCATATATAATAATACAAAATAGTAATTAGTGTATAATAGTGTGAATATTAATAATATATTTAAAGTTCAAGTATAATATAAAATCAATTGTTGTATTAATTTTAAAAATAATATTAATTATAAACTATTTATATTATTTTTAATTGAATATGATTGTTATTATTGTTATTAATGATATTAATTTTATTAATTTTATATATTTGTTGATTGATTTGGTTTAATTATTTATTTATTTATATTTTTGTATGTAGATACTTTTATTGTTTCTTATATTTAATTTTTTTAATTTTCTGTCTAAATTATGTTTTTAATTTTTTTTTGTTATTTATTTATTTAAAATAATTACTTCCATTGTTATTATTATGATACATTAAAATTATTATAGAAATCATTATATTCTTCATTAATATTAATAATAAATCCCACTTCACACATCATTCCTAAACTATCTTATGAATTAAGTTAGATGTTTTGTATATTAAACGATTAAAAATTGTTATTATATATTTTTTATTTATTTTGTTTTATTTCAATGTATGATTATTTTTAATTATCTTAAATAATTTTATATTCAAAAATTTAATTCCAACAATAAAATTTTTATTCTTCTTCTTTTTCTGGAATTGGATATTATATTCCTGATAAATTATTTTAATAAAAATAATTTTAATTATTAATTGTACTACGGAATGTAATTAAAGGTTGTCCGAATATATATACTGGTACCAATGATATAAATTTAATTAAAAACATTCTTAAAAGGTTTTTACATATATATAATATTAAAATTAACTTAAAATTAACTTAAAACAAAAAACTATATATTTACTTAATTTTTAAAGGGGAAATAATCAATTACTGTATGCAATACCCCCCATACCGGAAAGAATTCTTAGGATATTGTAGTTAGTAGCAAATACTTTGCATACACTTGTTTCCCCATCAGGGAAATTTCCTTCAAAGTTCAATTGAGCATTGTCAATACGACTGAAGTTGCATGTTCCAGATGGTTGATGTTCTTCTGGTTTAAGAGCAAAAGAATATACATATAAACCATTACCAGATGGTGGGCAGCGACTATGATGTTGGAATGGTTGAACAAGATTAAAATATTTACCGGGACGAGCAGCAAACCTATCATGACCATTAAGTTTAAGAGATACAGAACTGACTGGACATGCTGCATCGGAAAGCCAAAGACCTACTTTGTCTTGGTTTGAATTGAGTTTAAATACCCAAATAAGTTCTTTGACGGGGTGGTTAAATGACAATAAACTACTATGACGGGTAGCACTATCTGTTATGGAAGAAGAACCTACAAATTGAAGTTAATCAATTAGGTATTCGTGTGATACTTGTGCAAATCTCTTACGTTCTTCTACATCAAGATAAATATAATCTGCCCAAAGTTCAATTCCTGAAATGGGTGTTCCAGTGGGAGAGACTGAAACAGTTGAAAGTTTAGTGTTTGTTGCATGTACAGAAGATAAAGTAACAGCAGTTGAACCAGTTGCGATTGTTGCTACAAAATCATCAGTATCCAAACCCAAAGTTGTAGCAAGAGTTTCTGAATCACTATAAGATAAATCTGTCAAAGAAGCAAGTTCAATATTTACTTTAACTTCATGATATTGAAGAGCAATTAAAGGAAGTGCAAGTCCAACATTACGGCAAAACCAAAATTCAAGAGGAATATACAATTATTTGGTTTCGGTAGTTTATGCAGTTGTAAGTCCTGAAATATAAGTCAATACTTATGCAGATGTAGTTTAATTGTTAACAATATCTTTACCAAGGGTACCACTTGAAACTGTAAATATATTAGACGCAACTGTTGGAAGAATTGTTACATTGAAATTTGTTGGGTTTCCACTGGCATCGGTTAATCCAGATAATTCATTTCCAGCAACAGATTTGGTTTCAGCGGTAGTCAATTCAGACCATACTTGTAACCAATCGGAATATTGACGATCAATTACTTGACCACCAATTTCAAGTTCAACTTTTTTCAAAAGACCATATCCTACATTTTTTACAAATGATGAACCCTTTCGGATTACAATTTTATCACTATCTGTTGCATTTGTGTAAAATAGAGTTTTTGGGGTAGTTATTGTAGCAACAACCCAAAGTTTGTGTAAAAGATCACCATTGCGTGAAATGGTGCTTGTGATTCTGTTTCCAAGATTTGATTAACCATTAAAGGTTTGTTGGATGGATTCCATGGAGAACATGGTGTGGCGCCTATATACAGTCTTGAAGAAAGTAATTTGGGGTTGGCCAGTAATGTAAAGATCTTGTGCACCGTAAGCGACGAGTTGAAGAATTCCACCAGACATAATAAAATAATTTTTTTTATTTTAATATAAATCAAGAAAAAAAGTTGTCCATTTTTATCAGCGACGATTTGTCCATATATCTCCATTTTTGAAAAGTTTTTAATATTCTTAATCTTATGTGTTTAAAAAAACACTGTCAAATTATTTTTATGGTATAACTTTATATATAATTTCTTTTGATTCTAAATCTTTTTATTATATATTTAATCCATTAATAAAAAATATAACACCCAATAATAATATTATTACACCTATTAGTCGCATAATTGTATTTTTTTATTATTCTTTTTATAATATGTTTTTATATTATTTTAATCACTCAAAAAGTATATTTGATATTATTTTATTTTTTGGAAAAAGTAAATTAATTAAAGTAAATTATTAATATGAAATTATATGTTTAAATTCCTAGTTTTATAATGTTTTTTATAAATGTTGTATAAAACATTTTGAAATTTATGTATTTAATCCAAATTTATATTATGTTTCTTTACAAATCCAATTTCGTGTAATTAATATTCCAATATTCTAAATTATTTTTTCTATATACATGTCCTTTATATTTTTCTACATATATCCGATGATTGAATATGTCCTATATAAAATTTTTTTATCAAAATATGAATATGATAATACAAAAATATTTTTTTATGTAATAAATATTGTTGGATAATTATTGTCTATATAATATTTATATTACTATTTTTGTGCTTAAACATTTTTATAATTATTTATTTTTTTCTAATCTCTTATTAAGAATTTATTTATTTTTATAATATTAAATAGTGAACATTAACTTACAATAAATATTGTTTTTATTATTGGTGAGTTAATAGGGTTTCTTAATATTTCATCATAATTGATAATATTTTTATATATATAATTTTTATATGATAAATTTATATGTTTTTGATTAATATTTATTGTATGTGAAAGTGAAGACACATGGTGTCCATAATTACTTAAAGTTATAAAATTTTTCATTTTCGTGATTATTATTTATTAATAATTTAAAAAAAACTAATTATTTATTATTAAAATTATTATATATATTTCAATTTTTTTGTTCAAACTTCTTAATTGGTATCAACAATAGTTGTTTATTATACTTCTTCAATAATGTCTTATAATTCTTTGTTTTATACTTGGGGGGTTTCTGGTTTTTCGGGTGCTTATTCTTTAAGTTAAACAATTTCACGTAGAGATCTTTTTCGTTCTTCATAACTTTATTCTTGTTTAATTTGTTGTTCTTTATAGTTTTTCATTAGGGTATTTAGTTCTTCAATAGCATATTATTGATTTTCAATTTCGTCAGTTGGAGGATTAAATGGCATCCAATATCCCATTTAACCAATAAAGATGTTAAATTAGTCCCCACTATCTTTAAATTTTTTAGCTTATTTCTGCGCTTCTTCAAGAGAACCATATGCTCCTCTTATTTTAAAACCTCGTTCAGAAGTTCTAAATTTATTTAATTTATAAAAGTCTTATTTAAGATTTTCATAATTATCTTTTTTAAAGAAACGATAAGTGTTTTACAATAATTCTGGTGTAAAAAGGTGTCTATATGAATCAACACGCATTTGCTTTAATTTATGTGCAATTTCTGGAATTTAATCTTCAATTTATTCAAAAACATTTGTTAAACTTGTTGAAAAACTGTCCAAAAATTTTCCAAAGCAAAATACTTCTTTGCAATCTAAAACTTCTTCTGGATCAATAAAACTCACTAACATATATTGTTAATTATTTGGAACTCTATCATTATCTAAATGTAATTCAACTTCGTGTTTAGTTAAAGCATCTTCATTTGCTTTAATTTCACTTTTAGGAATTTTAATAGATTCCATTTAATTATCTCTGTGATATTCCGCGACACCACCTTCTTGGGTCATTTAACTGAATAACTCAGAAGGACTTGGATTTGACATATTTGAATTATCTATATTACTCATTTTTTGATATATATATTAATAAAAATTAAAATTAGTATTTAAGATACTAATAATCGTAAATCTTTAAATAAAAAAAATAATATAATATAAAATAAAAATAATTTACAACTATGAATTAAAAATTAGAATTGGTAAAAGCCAGAACAATGGTAATGATGTCCAGACTTTTATCTTATTTGATTGAAGGTCTTGTTATTTATGTTGTTTTATGTGTAATTCCAAATTATAAAGATAAAATTAACACTCGTTAAGCAATTACAGTTTCTTTAATGATTGCATCAAGTTTGGCAATGCTTGATGCTTTTACAGTTATTGGTAGTAGCGCACGTCAAGGTATGGGTTATGGTCTTGGATTTGGAATGGTTGGTTTCCCAAGAACTAATTGATAAATCATACTGATTTGTGAAATGTCCATTGTAAATCTGTACATATGGCAGACCATATTTAATCAACATAATATAACTTATCTCGTGATTTTAGTAGTGGAAAATATGGTAAAAATTCAAATTAACCTTCTAATTCTAAAAATTTATGAATTACATAACTATATGATAAAAAGTTTTTTCTGTCAGCAGGACAAACTTTTAAAAATGGTTCCTAAATTTAATGAAATCTATGTTTAATTCTTTCTTCCAACTATGTGGGTAATGGTTTCATTGGTACTCCATTAATTCTATATATAATATAAGGAATATGTTCATAATACTTATTAACTTTTAATTTTTTAAGAATTTGTTTTATTTTTTCTTTCTTAATGTTTTTAATATCAATTTTTTCTTTCTTTAATTCTGAAATAATTTTTTATATTAAATCTGGTGGGATATATGTACTTTCTTTTCCTTAAACCTAATTTAATTATTCTGTAAAATGATTTATTCTTTTATAAGAATAATGTGAAACTTCCTATGGTGGGTCATTGTATGAAGGTTTTTCAGTTTCAATAATAATTTATTCTATTGTATCACAGTCATTGCATTTTACAATACTATCATGTTATAATACACATACATTTTCTGAACCACAATAAGAACAACATATATCTTATTCGGGATTTTAACTATTATATTTATCATAATTTTCATTTATTTCCTATAAATAAGATAATAATAATTATTATCTTGATTTCCATTTTTATTCTTGTTTTTACTCGGTTTTTTTTGTTTTTATATCACTATGAACAGCTTTAATTTATTTTGTTGTATTATCTTTATCTAACTATACTTCTTTTTCTTTTTAGTAAAAAAAATCTAAAATACTATTTTTAGTATTGTTATTTTAAATTGTATTTTAATTTGGATTCAAATTTTAGTCTTCATCTCCATGTATTCCACCATGAATATTTTATTGATATTCATAAATATAATGAGATGTTTTATTTAAGTAATCATTGTATTCTTATTGAATTTTTTGTATATTATGATGTTTTTTTAAATTATAAATTTTTTTTTCCAATGCTAAAATATCATCTATATTTTTGTTATGTTTTTTCATACTTTCTAATTTATCAGAAAATGATTTAATTTAATTTTATTTAATTTGTGCATATTATAATTATTTTTCATAGTCTTTAACTCTCTATTAATGATGTTATTCCAAAGTGATTTTAATTTAAGGATTTTCGCGACTGCATATTTTTCTCTTATGGTTGATCATCATTTTTAAAAATTATTCTTAATATAAAGAAATATATTTTTTCTATATTTTAGTATTTACATAAAGTATTTTTATGTATTTAATCATAAAATAACTAATAAATTATATAAAATGCCATAATATTAATAAAATAATAGTGGTGTGGGTGGGGGAATATTATCACATATAAAATTAGATATCGAGGACGAATATCTAAATCGTAATCCAGATATTACACTTTTCAAAGGAACATATAAACGATATACACATTATTCTTCATAGGATTTTACACTAAATCCAATATCAATTAGACCAAATAATTAAAATAATATTTATGAATTTAATATTGATAAAATTGGTGATATGTTACATAAAATATATTTGACATTTGAAGTTGATGCAATTGATAGTACAAATGTTTAAAGATATTATAAATAATTTATTGGACATAAAATTATTAAAAGATGTTGGATAGAAATAGATAATGTTTTATATGATTAATTTGACGGAGATTGGCTTTAAATGTGTTATGAACATACCCTTACCGCAGGTAAATAAAAATCATTAATAAGAATGGTTACACATATTGATACCAATGATATGCCAACAAATAGTTTTTCTAAAAAATTAATATATGTTCATTTGCCGTTTTGGTTTTCATAAGATATGAGTTAATGTATCCCATTATGTAGTATGAAATATAGTGAAATAAAAATATATTTAGAATTATCTCCATTTTCTGAATTATCAAATGATGGTTCTGGTAGTTTTTTAAAAGAACCAACACTTTTGGCATAATATATATATTTGAACGAAGATGAAAGAAGAAAAATAGTTTCATAAGATTTAGAATATTTAATTACATAAATTTAAATTGAATAATTTCCAGTAAATGGAAAACATTTTAGATTATATTCTGGAATGGAAAGATTAATAAAAGCTTTGATATGGGTATTTAAATCATAATCCAGTTTGCCTGGTGAATTTTAAACTATGAATATATTTGAATCATTTACTATGTATTTTAATGGTCATAAGAGATTTTAAGAAAGAAATTCAAAATATTTTAATTAAATTTAACCCTTTTAACATTGTGTAAAAGTTGGATAACAAAATAAATAATTTATGTATAGTTTTTCACTATTTCCATAATTAATATAACCGAGTGGTTCTATTAACTTTACAGCAATAGAGGATAAACTTTTTGAAATAAAATTGACTTCCGAATTTAATGGTATTGTAAAATTTTTTGGATATGGTTTAAATATAATGAAAGTAAGTGGTGGGAAATCATCATTAATTTTCAGTTATTGAATTTATTTATTATTATTGTTATTATTGTTATTATTGTTATTATTCTTAATCTTTTCTGTATGAATATGATTCATAACTTTACCGTATTTATCGTAATATAAATTTATTTTTTACTGCGTCAGATTTTCTTTAAATTATTATTCCAGATTTAAATTCAACATTGTTATTAACAATGTTTTCATAACAATAATCTTCTGGAAATAAATTATTTTGTATATATAATTATTAAAGTGTATTGTGTCCTTTAAATGAAGGTATTTTTTATAAATAATTATCAGATAATTATAAAGATATTAAATTTTAAATTTATGCTATATTTTCATCTATATAAATAATTTCATTTTTGAATGCTGATATTCTTTATAATTTTTTACAATATTTTAAATTAGGATTTAATGTTGAAAGTTTATTTCTAAAAATTACTAATTATTATAGATTTTCAAGATTAGATATTGAATCGGGTAAATTATATAATTAATTTTAAAATATTCCACAGTATTTTAAATTGTTTAAATTTCCAAAATTTTCAGGTAATTCAGTTATTTGGTTATTTTATAGTGAAAGTTATTATAGATTTTATAAATTACAAAATTCTTGCGGTAATTGGGATATATTGTTATTACTTAAATCTAATTCTATTAATTTTTTAAGTTATTAAATTTCAGAAGAAATTTCTACAATATCATTTAATTATAAATTCAACGTATGTAAATTTTTTAAATTATATATTTCTTCCGAAATCTTTTTTATTTTTAAATTTGGCAAAATTAAATATTTTAAATTATAATGTGAAAAACTAAAATCAGAATCTGGATGAAATTAACCAATAATATTTATCCCTATTTTTTATTTACTTATTTCTAAAGTATTGTGTATATAATATATTGGGAGTTTGTAAAAAAAATACATTCCCATATTTAATGATAATTTTTCGCGTTTATCAATTGGAATTTTATAAGGATAAATAAACTTATCTTATTTTTTTGTCATATCAATATCAATTTATGTATCATATATTCTTTTAATTAATGCGACAATGTATTCATTTTTAGATTATACTTTAAAAATAGTATATAAAAACTCTTCAAAATACTATAAATGTTATATATGTTTAGATAATTTATATATTGAAAAATTAATAGTATAAGAGGGGTCAAATTATTTTTCTATTGCTATTTTTTAAAGAAAAAATATTTCCAATTCAGTTAAATATTAATTTACATGATTAAATTAAACATTATCTATTGTTTTAAAGTCTTTTTCTATTACATTTTTATCAAAAGTGGAATTATTTATGATATTATACAATGGTTGAACCCATGTATAAAAATTATATTAATAAAACATTTTTTTAAATTTTATTCTTAACCGTTTTAATTTAAAATTATTATATTAATTTATATATTAAAAATTTGAATTTAATATAAAAATGGAATTATAACAATGTATTCAAATTATTAATTAAAGATAAAAATACAATAATATATGTATTTAAGAAAAACCATATTTTGACACAAGTGAAAAAGATATTTTTTTATCATATTAATATTAAGATTATTACAATAATACATATATTAGGTAATTTGGAATGGTATAAGCACCAGAATATATTTAATAGTTAAATAATGTCAGAAACATTGTAATAAGTATTTAAAATAATCCAGAATATTAAAACATTACAATAAATCCATAAGAAAAAATGTAATTTACAACTTCAATGTCTGTAACAAGTGAATTAACTTAATGTATAAATTATTATGAATTGTATGATAAAATGAAAATTTCAAGATATTATCGAAATATGGAAAATATAAAATTTACATTATTATTTAATTTATCATGGAAAGATTTACAAGTAAATGATTAAGATCTTGGTCTCGAAATAATTAATTTTAATAATAATTTTGATTATCCTTAAAGAATTAATTGAAAATTATTATTTTTTTATTTTTTTTATTAATTTAATGCGTTAATTTTTTATTTTTTTAAAAAATTTTTTTTCTTGCGTTATATTAAATAAAAAAAAATCTTTTTGAAACTAAAAAATGTCTGGTGGAATTCTTCAACTCGTCGCTTACGGCGCACAAGATCTTTACATTACTGGCCAACCCCAAATTACTTTCTTCAAGACTGTATATAGGCGCCACACCATGTTCTCCATGGAATCCATCCAACAAACATTCAATGGTACTACTGGATTCGCAAACCGTGTTACCTCAACTATCTCACGTAACGGTGATCTTCTACACAAACTTTGGGTTGTTTCAACAATGAACGTAACAACTGCAACCGCTGCTGCTACTCTTGTACATGTTGGACATCGTCTTCTTAAATCTGTTGAACTTGAAATCGGTGGTCAACGTATTGATAAACATTATGCTGATTGGTTATAAGTATGGGCAGAATTAACTATGCCAGCTGAAAAACAAAGTGCATACGATTCTCTTGTTGGTGCTTCAGTAGTAACAACCGTTGCTACTGAAAATCATGTTGTTTATATTCCTCTTCAATTCTGGTTTTGCCGCAATGTTGGACTTGCTCTTCCTTTGATTGCTCTTCAATATCATGAAGTTAAAGTAAATATTGAATGGTGTTCTACCTCTGACCTTCTTGTTGGTGCAACAAATGGTGGAAATGTAACATTTAATTCTCTATCTGCAGAACTTTGGGCAGATTATATTTATCTTGATGTAGAAGAACGTAAAAGGTTTGCACAAGTATCACATGAATACCTAATTGATCAACTTCAATTTGTAGGTGCAGATGCTATCTCTGGAACAACTGTAAATAGCAAACTTAACTTTAACCACCCAGTTAAAGAACTTGTGTGGATTACTAAAAATTCAAGCGGTGTTCGTTAAAATCAAATTGCTTCAACTGTAAGTCTTAAACTTAATGGTCATGATAGGTTCGCTGCTCGTCCCGGTAAATACTTCTCACAAGTACAACCATATCAACATCATACTTGTGTCCCAGCTGTAGCTTCTGGTGTCAATGTATATTCATTTGCTCTTAAACCAGAAGAACACCAACCATCTGGAACATGCAACTTCAGCCGCATTGACAATGCTCAACTTCAAATAACAGGGGTCGCTGGTTCCGCAACTGAACTTAAAGTATTTGCCACCAACTACAATATCCTAAGAATTCTTTCTGGTATGGGAGGTATTGCATACAGCAATTGATTTGTCTTTAAAATTTAGTTATATGTTTTAAAAATTTTGTAATAAAATAATTTTTTTTTAATTTTGACAAAAAATTGAAATTTATATTTTTAATATTATAACCACAAAACAACCAACGACTAATAATTACTATTAAAGAACAAATTAAAAGGCTCTTTACAATAAATTAGACGACAAGTTTACTATTAATAATAGTAATAATAAAAATGAAATTTAGAATTATTAATTATTTTACATAAAATAATTAATATAATTCAAAAATGAAAAAATTATAATAAATTATTATGGATTAAAATGAAGAAATAAATAAATTATAAAAAAATATTGTGGATTTAATTGAAGAAAAAAACAAATTATAATAATTGTATCAATAAATTAATACAGAGAAACATTTTAGAAATAAAAATCACAAAAAAATTAATATTATTAATATACTTTATATTATACCAATAATTATTATAATAGTTTTACTTTTATAAGGATATAATACAAAATTTAATTATAATAATTAGCAATATAATGACATAAATTATAATATGTCTGATTTTATTATAAAAGATATAAAAAAAGAAAAATTTAAATGCCCAAGTGATATAATGAAATAATTCATATCCAAAATAATAGATGATACAACCTAGGAATATTATAATAATTGTAAAAATAATATTAAGAAAAATATTAAATATTATAATAGATAGTTTAATAATGTTTCATTATTATTTATAAAAAAAGAAAAAATATATGAATTTTGTTCTAAATTAAGTACCAATTAATTTAATTAGAATTATACAAATAATAATATAATAAATAAAGCTTAAAAAATGTGTAAAGATTATGACATTATGCTTCAATAATAATAAAAAGTTTTAAAAGATTTTGAAGAACGTAATATGAAAACAATCGAATATAATAAAGATCTCAAAGAGAGATATAATTATATGACTTCACAAGGTATATTATAATGATGTAAATATAACTAAATTTTATAAAATATTATTATTATAATCAATCAATAATTTTTAATTAATTAATTAAATTTTTAAATTAGTTTTTTATTCAAATATATAGGATTTAAATACCGTTTGCTAATCTAATATATTTATATTTGCGCCCATCTTCATCTTCCATTACTACACCAATTTATGGTTCTGATACTGGTTCAGCAACGGGTTCTTCTACTGGTTCTGATACTGGTTCA
>ERZ650308.1368-NODE-1368-length-12682-cov-8.484755_pt1 | contig 12682 bp, 14 predicted proteins | sample MGYA00376244_ERZ650308 | MGnify/ENA primary metagenome ERZ650308 (study PRJEB26733, sample SAMN07839295) | wastewater metagenome | biome: small river; feature: stream; material: water | place: USA: North Carolina | collected 2016-04-26 ...
GGAACATTAATTAGTATTCAGTGTTCAGTAATTAGTGTTCAGTTAAAAATATAAAAATGACAGAAGAAGTACAACTAAAAATCAATGATAAAAACGGCGCTTTTTATATTGAAGTCGATGGAAAACAAGAAGCCTTAATGACATTCGTTTTTGCAGGTGAAGATAAAATCATTATTGATCATACGGAAGTCAATCCGGGAAATAATGGAAAAGGTTTCGGAAAAAAATTACTTTCAGATGCGCTCAAAAGATGCACGCAGCAAGCGCATCAAATTGGTGCCTGCGCAGTTTTTGTAGAACCCAAGGACGAATCTGCACGTCAATTCTATCTCAAATTTGGTTTTAGAAGCTTACCCGACCAAAACAAGATGTTTATCACGATGCAAAATCTCATCAAGATTTACAGTGTATTTCACTAACTTTAACCAACCAAAACTCAAGTTATGAAAACGCAATTTATTTTGCTCTCTACCCTACTGATCGGGCTTAGCGCTTGCCAGGATGCCAAGACAACAGAAACGGCTCCTGAGCAGCAATCTATTGTGGCTACCGATGAAAATACCAAGGAGCTGCAAGAAAGTTTAAAAGATGTTGCTGCTGAAGAAAGGCGCTTGGCAGCTGAGGCTGCGGCCAACATGACCTCCATGAGTTTTAAAGAACTTTCGCATGACTTCGGAACGGTTATGGAAGACACCAAGCACCTTTACAATTTTGTCGTGACCAACACCGGCAAAAAGCCCTTGTTTATTCAAAATGTAAAAGCATCTTGCGGCTGTACCACGCCAAAAAAACCAGAAAAAGCCATTGCGCCAGGTAAGTCTGATATCATCGCCGTAGAGTTTCACCCAAAAGTTGGGCAACTCGGGCGTCAAGACAAAACTGTTACCGTCATTGCCAACACCAAGCCCGAAATGGTGATCTTAAATATTGGCGCCATGGTTACTAAAAATCCTGAAACAGAAGGTCGTCTTCAGACCAATTAATATGAAATTACACGTACTCAACACCGGTTTTTTTAAACTAGATGGCGGCGCTATGTTTGGCGTAGTCCCGAAAACCATTTGGCAAAAAACCAACCCCGCAGACGAAAACAACATGTGCTCATGGGCCATGCGTTCCTTGCTCATCGAAGACGGCAAGCGCCTGATCCTAGTAGATACTGGTATCGGAGATAAGCAATCAGAGAAGTTCTTTTCGCATTATCACCTCTTCGGCACAGATACCTTGCATGGTAATCTTGCCAAATTAGGTTTTCATGCCTCCGACATCACCGATGTCATCCTGACGCACCTGCATTTTGACCACTGTGGCGGCGCAATCGCTTTTGATACCCAAAAAGAAGCCTACCGCACCGTTTTCCCAAATGCCACCTACTGGAGCTCCAAAGAACACTGGCAATGGGCCACTGAACCAAACCCACGTGAAAAAGCATCTTTCTTAGCTGAAAACATCTTGCCCATTCAAGAAAGCGGACAACTGCAGTTCGTAGAGCGCAACGGCCTGCTTACCAAAGAAGCCCTTCCCGGCATCGACCTCTCCTTTTTTGACGGCCACACCGAAAGCATGATGCTGCCGCAAATCCAATACAAAGGACGCACCCTGGTTTTCATGGCCGACCTCCTGCCAAGCACTGGGCACATTCCGTTGCCATACGTCATGGGCTATGACACCCGCCCGTTGCTGACCCTCACCGAAAAAGAGCGCTTTTTAATCGAAGCCGCTGACAACAACTACGTTTTATTTCTCGAGCACGACTCCGCACACGAATGCTGCACCGTACAGCACACCGAAAAAGGAATCCGCCTCAAAGAAACCTTTGCTTTTTCAGATCTATAAACTGCACCCATGAAAAGCCCCGAAGCCATTGTCAAAGGCATGCTCGACAACGATGCATTCAGCCAATTACTCGGGATGCAAGTCAAAGAACTAGGCCCAGGCTTCTGCACCCTGAGCTGCCCTGTTAGCTCCCAGACCACCAACGGCTTTGGCATTGCCCACGGCGGCCTCACCTACTCCTTAGCCGACTCCGCACTCGCCTTCGCAGCCAACACCTACGGTTATCAATGTGTCAGCATCGATACCCAAATTGCCCACCTCGCCAAAGTACAACTCCACGACCAACTCTCGGCTACCTGCACCGAACTTCATCGGGGCAAAACCACCGGCGTCTACGAAGTACGCATTGAAAATCAAGACCATAAACTCGTCGCCTATTTCAAAGGCACCGTTTTTATCTCCACGCAATTGTGGTAAGCATATTTTTTTTGATTTTTTTCATCCTAAACCTTGGTTTATATCAAAAATTACGTACTTTTGTATCCGCTTTAACGAAAGCATCACACAATTCTGAAGCAACTGTTGTTGCTCACGCAAGTGAAAGAAATTGGTTTGGTAGTTCAGTTGGTTAGAATACCTGCCTGTCACGCAGGGGGTCGCGGGTTCGAGTCCCGTCCACTCCGCCATTTAATATTGCGAAAATCAAACCTTGTTAGGTCAAGGGCGCTTAGCTCAGTTGGTAGAGCATCTGCCTTACAAGCAGAGGGTCATAGGTTCGAATCCTGTAGCGCCCACCACGTGGAGTGGTAGTTCAGTTGGTTAGAATACCTGCCTGTCACGCAGGGGGTCGCGAGTTCGAGTCTCGTCCACTCCGCCAACTTAAAGTATAAAAATTAAAAACAAAAAAGCGATAACTAAAGAGTTGTCGCTTTTTTTATTCATTTACTCGATTTATAAAGGCTCGACTAACATGAAAAAACCTAATTCAAAAAAGACCAATAAGAAAGAAAATGAAACAGCTCTCTTCCCTATCTTATGTATGGCAATTGGAGTTCCTGTTAGCTTAATCTTATTACTTTATTTAGCATTACAATAAATCCAAGCAAAAAAATATTTTACCAATCTAGCTTCCAGATTACAAGGATATGATATGTTATTAAACATTGAACAACGCTTAGCAAATCTATTAAATGTTCAGCTTCACCAAGTTACAAATACTGTTGAATTACTTGATGACGGAGCAACAGTTCCGTTTATTGCACGTTACCGTAAAGAAATTACTGGCGGTTTAGATGATACACAATTACGCTTACTTGCAGAAAAACTAATTTACTTACGAGAATTAGATGAACGCCGTGAAGCCATTCTAAAGTCAATTCGTGAGCAAGAAAAATTAACGCCAGAATTAGAAGCATTAATTTATGCAGCAGACAATAAAACAACCTTAGAAGATTTATACTTACCATATAAACCTAAACGCCGAACTAAAGCACAAATTGCTAAAGAAGCTGGTTTAGAGCCGTTAGCTTTGAGTTTAATCGAAGATCAAACCCAAGACCCACTCAAACTAGCAAGTCAATATTTAAATCCAGAAGCAAATATTAATACTCCACAAGATGCACTAGATGGTGCACGCTATATTGTTTTAGATATTTTTGCTGAAAATGCTACCCTACTTGCTAAATTACGTGAGCGTTTTACTCATGAAGGTATTTTATGTGCTAAAGTAGTTGCTGGCCAAGAAGAAGCTGGCGTTAAATTTAGTGACTATTTCGCACATCAAGAATTAGTAAAACATATTCCATCACATCGTGCATTGGCTATTCTACGCGGTAATAACGAAGGATTTCTAAGTATTTCCATCGAATATCCAGAATTACAAACTTTAGCACGTGGTGAAACTTCGAATTTTGAGCAGCTGATAATTAATGAGTTTGAAATTACAGCGGATATTGCTGCGAGTAATTGGTTACGTGAATGTGTACGTCTAGCTTGGAAAGCAAAAATTTATCCATCACTCGAAAACGAACTGCTTGGAATTATGCGTGATCAAGCTGATAACGAGGCAATTAAAGTATTTGCAACCAACCTACATAATTTACTCCTACAAGCTCCTGCTGGTAGTAAAACTACCCTAGGGCTGGATCCAGGCATTCGTACTGGTGTTAAAGCTGCAGTAATTGATAATACAGGTAAGTTACTTGCAACACAGACAATTTATCCATTCACACGCAACCGTGAAGAAGCAATGTTAATTATTGCCAAATTATGTACATCACATAATGTTGAATTAATTAGTATCGGCAATGGCACTGCTTCACGGGAAACCGAGCAATTAGTTAAAGATGTATGTAAACAATTTAAAGAACTTAATTTACAAATTGTAATTGTTTCTGAGGCTGGTGCATCAATTTATTCAGCATCTGAATTTGCAGCCAAAGAATTCCCAGAACTAGACGTAACATTGCGTGGTGCGGTTTCAATTGCACGCCGTTTACAAGATCCATTGGCAGAATTAGTTAAGATTGATCCAAAATCAATTGGGGTTGGTCAGTATCAACATGATGTCAATCAACACAAACTAGCTACTAGCTTAGCAAATGTCGTTGAAGACTGTGTAAATGCAGTTGGTGTTGATGTAAATACCGCATCTGCTCCCCTGCTTGCACGAGTTTCCGGTCTCAATAGCGTAATTGCCAATAATATTGTAACTTACCGAGATTTAAATGGAAAATTCAATAACCGCAAGCAATTAACTAAAGTTGCTCGCTTAGGTGAAAAAACCTTTGAACAATGCGCTGGATTTTTACGAATTAATGATGGCAAAAATCCTCTCGATAAATCCGCTGTACATCCAGAAAGTTACCCATTAGTTGAAATAATTGCCGCTAAACACGGTGTATTAATAACAGATTTGATTGGCAATAGTCAGCTCATCAATTCAATTAAGGCCACTGATTTTGTTAGTGATGGCTATGGATTACCAACTATCCAAGACGTTTTAAAAGAATTAGAAAAGCCAGGACGTGATCCACGCGGCGAGTTTAAAACAGCACAATTTAAAGATGGAATTAATTCTATATCTGATTTACAAGTTGGTATGGAGCTTGAGGGAATTGTTAGCAATGTAGCAAATTTTGGTGCATTCATTGATATTGGTGTTCATCAAGATGGTTTAGTACATATTTCTGCAATTGCAGATCAATTTGTGGCTAACCCAAATGATGTGCTTAAAGTTGGGCAAATTGTTAAAGTACGAGTCGAAGAAGTTGATGAAAGGCGCAAACGGATTGCATTAACCATGAAAGGTTTAAATAAACTAAATATTCCAGCTAGCGCAAATCAGACGCGAAATAATACAAATAACCGTCTACAGCAAGCACAACGCCCAGCAGCTCCTAAGGCAAGCTCAACAATTGATAATAGCAGCATGGCTGCAGCTTTTGCTAAATTGAAACGCTAATGCACGGCAATAACTTCATCCATGATATGGCATTAATCATGCTCGTTGCGGGCATGGTTACTCTATTATTTAATCGGTTTAAGCAACCAGTTGTACTTGGCTACTTAGTTGCTGGAATTATTATTGGCCCACATATTACGCCTGCACTAATTCATGATACTCAGATTATTAATACGCTAGGTGAACTTGGTGTTGTCTTCTTAATGTTTTCTCTAGGGCTAGAATTTAGCTTAAAAAAAATTGCTAAAGTTGGAGCGGCTGCGTTTATTGCTGCAATTTGTGAAACCAGCCTAATGATCTTTATTGGTTATAATCTAGGGCATCGTTTTGGATGGTCAGAGATGGATTGCTTATTCCTGGGTGCAATGTTGGCAATTTCATCAACGACAATTATCGTTAAAGCGCTTGGTGAGTTAAAACTCAAACAACATAAATTTGCTCAAATGATTTTTGGAATGCTGATCGTTGAAGATATTCTTGCCATCGGGATCATTGCAATTCTATCAGGAATTAGCACTAGTGGCACAATTAGTAGCGATAATATCGTCAGCACTCTTGGACAATTATCACTTTTTATCATTGTAACAATGGTACTTGGGCTAATGACAATTCCACGACTATTAGCCTATATTGCACAGTTCAAAAGCAATGAAATGATGCTAATTACTGTATTAGGTCTATGTTTTGGAATTTGCCTAATGGTAATTGCGCTAAATTACAGTATTGCACTTGGTGCTTTTATGATCGGAGCTATTATTGCCGAGGCTAGACCACTACATTTAATTGAAACCTTAGTCGAGCCGCTTCGTGATATGTTTTGTGCAATTTTCTTCGTAACGATTGGAATGATGTTTAATCCAACCATCTTACTTAATCACTACATCCCAATTCTAATTATTAGCTTAGTCTTAATTAGCGGCAAAGTAATTGGTTGTAGTTTTGGAACATTTGTTTCTGGTCAAGATGGGAAAACTTCATTAAAAGTCGGTATGAGTATGGCACAAATTGGTGAGTTCTCATTTATTATTGCCGCACTTGGTGCCAGTAGTAAAGTTACCAGTGATATACTGTACCCGATTGCAATTGCAGTGTCTGCACTTACAACCTTAACTACACCATATTTAATCAAGCTTTCCGATCCATTAGCTAGCGCAATTGGCAATAAGTCTCCCAAATTTCTAAGTAGATTAGCCCACCTGTATACGACGTGGGTTGCAGACTTACATCCACAAGGTGATAGCGCACTAATTGTAAAAATCATTGGTAAAATCACCGCACAAATTATTGTTAACTGCGCACTGGTCGCAGCAGTATTTATCGCCAGTGTATTTGTAACTAGCCATTTAGATGCGGTTTTTGTTAAATATCATGGTGCAATTGTACATGAACAACTTCACAAAAGCTTAGTTTGTGGAATTTCACTGCTAATTTCACTACCATTTTTGATAGCCGCATATCGTAAATTAAAAGCGTTTAGTATGATCTTAGCTGAAGTAATAATTCATGCAGATGCTCTTGGTAAATACACATATAATGGGCGTAGAGTTATTTTTGAAACCCTACCGCTATTAGTCATTACTGGAATTATGAGTATAATTTTCTCAATTAGTGCACCAATTCTGCCTCGAACTAATGTATTATGGGGTATTATTATCATTACAATAATAATTGCAATCTTATTTAGAAATCAATTTATTCGCTTCCAATCATGGCTGCAAATTGAATTATTTAGCGTTATGGAAGATAAAACAGAAAAATTGTGACCATGCAAAATATAAAACCTCACTAGTACATACTGGTGAGGTTTTATATTAAAAACACACTTCAATTATTTATAACATGCGACCAAACTATTTTCTGCCAATTGGCGAATTTCTACTTCAGATAGTTTTAACGCCTCAGCAATTGCAAAATAATTTTCGTTAACATAACCACCAAAATAAGCTGGGTCATCAGAATTTATCGTAGCAATAACTCCTGCATCCATAAAGTCACGCAGCTGATGTAAGCTTAAATCAGGTACGGATTTTAAACGTTGATTAGATAATGGGCACATAGTTAGGGCTAGCTTATCACGGGCAATTCGACGCACTAATTCAATATCTTGAATAGCATTATTACCATGATCAATCCGATCAACACCTAAAATATCGATAGCTTCCCAAACATACTCAGCAGGACCTTCTTCACCAGCATGTGCAGATAAATACAGTCCAGCATCTTTAGCTTGTCTAAATACATTTTTAAACAAATGCGGTGGAAATCCCAATTCTGAAGAGTCAAGACCAACACCAATAAATAAATCCCGATATTCCATCGCTGCTTCAAATGTACGTATAGCATCACTCTCTGGCAAATGACGTAGGAAACACAGAATTAAACGTCCATCAATACCTAATTGAGTACGAGCATCATTGAGCGCACGGTTAAAACCCGACATAAATGTAGACCAAGCAATTCCACGAGGAAGATGTCCTTGTGGATCAAAAAATATCTCTGCTCGAACAACATTTTGTAAACTTACACGCCGTAAGTAAGCCATCATCAAATCATAATAATCTTGCTCAGTCTGTAACACAGACATCCCACGATAATACAGATCTAGAAATGATTGTAAGTTCTCAAAATTATATGCCTGCTCAATTTGATTCACGCTTTTGTAAGGTAACTGAATTTTATTACGAACTGCTAAATCCATCATCATTTGCGGTTCCAAGCTCCCTTCAATATGAATATGCAATTCAGCTTTCTTTAAACTTTGAATTAATTCCTGCATTTATCAACTTTCTAAACAATTATTTACAATAGATGACTGTATTTTAACTGATATATCCATCTAATACGTAATAAATATAATTAACACTACCAAAATCAAACTTGCTAACTACCATAAAAAAGCCCCAAAATTAAAATTTTGGGGCTTAGGACTTAATCAACTCTTTTATTCGGTCTCAATGACTTAGATGCAATTCGATATGCATGTGCTTCCACTTCACCAGATTTAGCTATCGTTTGAATAATTAACTTTAATGTTGTATAAATTGCTCTCATGTTTTATCTCCTTTAAAACTTACCAGCAGAATTAATTATATGAGAATCCTACACATTTAGGTTTACTATTTTGGCAAGCCGTTACCCATATAATTAAACTAGCAGCACGTATTATAGCATAAAACTACACCATTTACAATTATAACACTTCATAAACACGCTAAATATCGTGCTGGTAGCAAATTTTATTACATAAAACCATGTATAAACGCTACACAAAACCAACACTAGTTATCACTATATTAAGTAATTTCCCCCAATCAATAGCACTACATTATTTTATTGCCTCAGATGCAAATGATTAATAATAAAAACATTAATAGAGTATTTAATTTAAAGCTGAATAATAATTAAAAACCCTCAAATTCAATTTGAGGGTTTATCTTTAGTAAGCATTTTTGCTTGGACGAGATGCTTTAGAAGCTATTCGATAAGCATGTGCTTCCATTTCGCCGGCCTTAGCCATTGTTTGAATAATTAATTTTAATGTTGTACAAATTGTTTTCATAATTTTCCCCTTTAAGGTTAAAAAGTCAAAATTATTTATATGAACCGCCTGCAATCACTCAAGATATTTTTATGCAACAAGCTATTTTGCTCACATAACTAGTCTAACCGAGCAAAATTATAGCACAACGTAACACAGCTTGCAATATAAATACTAAACAAATATTTCTATTAAAGTTAATATAATTTCAATAAAAACAAATATATCAAATTAAATACGACAGATCAAAAGCCAACTGCACATCTAAACAAAATTAACTACACCTATTGACAATAAAACAAACAAAATAAAATAATATGTTGTAAATCACACATTAAGAAACAACTTAACTTTTATTGCATAAATAGACAAATTTTTGCATAAATCCGAGCTCAATATAATAAGCATCAATTAATAATTAGATTTATTTCAGAAAGTTAATTAGCAATTTAGTAAACTCATGGAACAAAAGCATTCCACTAATAGATAATAAATAAATCCCAATAAACCACATCACTTTCTGGCGAGTTGTAGTGGATTTTGCATTAATCTTAATACTTAATTTCTTCATTAACTTTTCCACCAAAAATATGATACGCATACGCCGTGTAAAATAATAATAAAGGCAACAATACAGCTGCACCATAAATCATCAAAATCAATGCTCCATCATCAGCTTTAGCCTGCATAAAGGTTAATTGATGCGGCACAATGTATGGCAAATCATTCGCCACAAAGGCAATATATGCCATGACAAAAATACCAATTAATGCCATAAAAGGTACGTTTTCTATTTGTTTTTTAATTGCAATAACATGGATTATCGACAACATTGAGATAACAATTAAAAACATTATCATAAATGGCGAATTGTGTAACGTACTTAGTACATTTAACTCATTTTGTTGTGGACTATAAAACCCCACAAATAAAACCACTAAAACTAAAATCCATTGCAACCGTGATGAAATCACAAAAAACCTCTTCTGTAAGCTTGCAGTGGTTTTTTTGATTAGGCGCGCCGAACCTAATAATGTGTAGCCAATCACCAAAGCCAATGCACAAAATAAGTTAAACCAGCTAAGCATAGCAGGCGCGACAATTTGCCCAGTGTTATTATCAAGTATAAATCCCTGCGTATAACTACCAACCACAATCCCTTGCGCAATCACAGCCATCAATGAACCAGCAAAAAAACACTTTTCCCAAATATGAACACTCTTCGTTGCCTTATGAATAAATTCAAATGAAACACCACGTAATAATAACCCTACAATTAGTAACATAATTGGCAAATACAAAGCTGTCATCAAAATACCAAAAGCTTCAGGAAACCCAGCATACAAAGCGGCACCAGCAAAAACTAGCCACGTTTCGTTGCCATCCCAAACTGGTAATACAGTAGCTATCATTGTATCACGATCACGACTATTTTGAATCCATGGAAAAAGTAAGCCAACGCCAAGAGTAAATCCATCTAGAATAATATACATAATTACAATAAATGCAATTATTACAATCCAAACTAATGCTAGTGAAATCATGCCTTATCTCCTGTATCTTTATCAATGAGCGCACTTCCCATAAAGCTAAATGGCTGAACTAAATCTAAATTTTCTGGACCCTTCTTAATCGTTTTATCTAAAAAGTAAAAATAAAAATAACCAAAAATCACACCATAAACGACAATCATTAAGCCAAATGACACCATAACATCATGCATTGAAACGGCTGAAACAGCATCAGAGGTTCGAATTAAATTATAAATTGCCCAAGGCTGGCGACCAATTTCAGCGGTAAACCAACCAGTTAAAATAGCGATAAAACCACTTGGAGCCATATATTTACTAAAATAAAGCATCCATTTAGAGGTGTATAATTTATTTCGCGACAACATAAAAACCGCTAGCAAAGCATATAACAACATTAATAAGCCCAGTCCAGCCATAATCCGGAAACTATAAAAAACAATCCATGCTTCTGGTTGATCCTCAGTAGGAACGCTTTTTAAACCGATCAACTCGCCATCTAATTTATGTGTATTTATTAACGCCGCTCCATGCGGAATACCGATCTCAAGTAAATTTTTCTGTTGAGTATTTGATGGTAAAGCTAGTAATAATAAAGGAGCTCCTTTTTGCGTATCCCAGACCCCCTCGATCGCAGCAGTTTTTAAAGGTTGCTTTTCCAATACATTAATTCCGCTCATATCACCAATAAAAATTTGTAACGGTATAATTATCATAACGACAACTATAGCCGATCCCAAGCATTTTTTAGCAAAAGTGACAAATTTTTGTTGTAATAAATAGTATGCTGAAATACTAATAATTACGAACGAGGTTGCTAAATACGCAGCAAGTATCATATGAATGAAACGAGGAAACGTGTAAGGATTGAAAATAATTGCCATCCAATCACTTGCTACAAATTTACCATTTACAATAGAATAACCGACTGGATGCTGCATCCATGAATTTGCTGACATGATCCAATACGCAGATAAGGTTGTACCAAGAGTGACCATGATCGTCGCCAAATAATGTAATCTTGGTCCAACTTTGTTCCAGCCAAAAATTAAAATCCCGATAAATCCAGCCTCGATAAAGAAAGCACTCAAGACTTCATAGATAAATAAGGGTCCCAGCACTGAGCCAATTTCTTTGGAAAATCCAGCCCAATTTGTACCTAATTGAAACTCCATTACGATGCCAGAAACTACTCCCATACCAAAAGTAAGTGCGAACACCTTAGTCCAGAAACGAATGATCTGATAGTAAATTGGATTTTTAGTTTTAAGCCATAATCCTTCCATTACGACCAAAAATGTCGCCAAGCCAATTGAAAAGGCTGGGAAAATGATGTGAAAACTCATCGTAAAAGCAAACTGCAAACGAGATAAATAAAGAGCATCTAACATTTTATTTTTATCACTATTAAAAACTTCAAGACCTAATTGTATCGCGAAATACTAACTACCGCCACTCTTTACATGATATCTAATTGTAATGCCTACTATTAAAAAAACTAAATATGCAATTAATAAGTTGCAAAACACAACACCAGATAAATGACTATTTCAAAATAATATCTTATTCTCAAACTCTTAATTTTGGAACTAAACCAAGTTATTAACTAATGTAATAACTAGATCTAGTGTATAATTTTAATCACATAATTTTATTAGGAATAAAAATGTTTAATCTAAATTTACGCAATAAGTGTTTGATTGGATTATTTTTGGCTGTTGGCGTTATAACACCAAGCCTTGCTGGAGAATGTGACAGCAAAAAACTGGAACCAGTTTTTAATTTAATGGCACAACGGACAATGCTGATGAAAGGTGTTGCCGCATATAAATTTACACAAAAGCAACAAATATATGATGCAACTACAGAATTAAAAGTACTGAATAATGTCCGTAAGATTGCCACAACAAATAAACTTGATGCAAGTGATTTAATGGTATTTGCACAAATCCAAATGGATCAAGCCAAACAAATCCAGCAATATTGGCTTACTTATTGGGATGCGCACACTGAAGACCAACCTGATCCAGGAATAACACCAGGTATTGATTCCTTGCGTCAACAAATTGATGCTATTGATGCCAAGCTCTACACTCAGTTAATTGCAAACTTACCTAATTTACAAATTTGTTCACAAGCTGAAATGCGCAAGCAAATGAATACGGCATACGCAGGAATTCATGGAATCCCAAGTGCACCAGATTACAATGCATTGGTTGTTTCAGCACTAAGCAATATTGCACCTATTGGTCAACAATAACTAGCTAAATGTCGCTACAATTAGGAAATGGCATGTAAATTGCACCATTTCCTAATTTTAATTGGGGCTAGACAATCAAAGCGGATTATTTCTAACCAATTTTAATATTATAGCAT
>ERZ650308.1369-NODE-1369-length-12681-cov-6.236734_pt1 | contig 12681 bp, 18 predicted proteins | sample MGYA00376244_ERZ650308 | MGnify/ENA primary metagenome ERZ650308 (study PRJEB26733, sample SAMN07839295) | wastewater metagenome | biome: small river; feature: stream; material: water | place: USA: North Carolina | collected 2016-04-26 ...
GCGCGGCGGTTTCTTCCCCCGAGCTTTGCCCCAAGTCGCCTCCCGCCCGCTCGCCTTCGTCCGTACCATCGCCGAGGCCTGCGGGGGAAGGGGGTGTTATCTCTGTCCCTGTCCCTGTCCCTGTCCCTGTCCCTGTCCCTGTCTTACCAGTCTCATGTGCGTCTCGTGTAGACGCTCCTGTAGACGGAGCTGTAGACGCATCAAGTAGACGCTTAAGCGTCTCAAGAGACGCGCTGGGAGGCGGCGTGATGCCCTTGTCGCGTAGCTGCTGGGCCATCTCCTTCACGCGCTCACGCCAGCGCTGCTGCCGGCTTTCCTTGTTCGCCTTCGCCTCGCGGAACCCGCCGCGCTGCTCCCAGGCTTCGAGCGCTTTGTCGGCCACGTGCCGGTGGTAGAGGCGGCCGTCGGAGCACTTGACGAAGTGCAGCAGCGCGCGATCGCGGACGCGCTTCCATTCCTTGTCGTCGCACCGCGCGAGCTCGGCCAGCACCTCGTCGTCGTCGGGCAGGCTCGCGGCCGGCACCTGGTGCCAGCATTCGCACCACAGCGACACGGCGGCGTGCGCGACGCGGGGGTCTTTCTTCGCCTTGATCCACAGCGACGACGACAGCAGCGTGCGCACGTCGAGGGGCATGAAGCCGAAGTCGCGCAGGTCGACGTCGGCGGGGACCAGCGGGGCGGGGGCGTTCATGCGGGCACCGCTTGCGCAGGTTCCGTGGCCGACCAACCGCGCAGCGTCGCCACAGCCTCGGCATACGCAAGCGCGGCCATCACTTCTCGGCGGTTTTCCTTGCCCGCCCAATACTTGCGAGCCTCCGCAAGCCGTTTCTCTTGGCAGCCGACGCGAATCGACAGCCAGCCATCACGCAGCCATGCGTGTGCATGCCAGCCGTCAGGCGTGCCGAGATGAATGACGCCATGCGCGCCACGGAGGTCCGCGCCACGGAGGTCCGCGCCACCGAGGTCCGCGCCACGGAGGTCCGCGCCACGGAGGTCCGCGTCACGGAGGTGCGCGCCACGGAGGTCCGCGTCACGGAGGTCCGCGCCACGGAGGTACGCGCCACGGAGGTCCGCGCCGGATTTCACCGCCGCCTCGACGCACAACTTAAAAGATCCACATCCCAGCGAAAAAAGCACCGCGCCAGAAACTCGGTGTTTAATTGTGTAAAGCATTGCAGGCTCCAAAAAAAAGATGCTGAGTGCATCGCCTAGCGCCCCGTTGCCGAGGCGCTGGCCGATGGGCTCAGGATTCCCGCGCCTTCTGGCGATCGCGGATCTGCCATGCCAACGTCGCGTTAGCGTTCCAAGCGGCGCAGCGGGCGCGCTCGGCCTCGATGGTCAAGGCGGGATGGCAGCCGGGCGCCTCGATCGGCATGGCGGTCAACGTGTAGGGCTCAAACGTCACGCGGCCGGCAATGTCCGACAGTTCGCGCTCAGTCTCGGCGCCGCGGCGTGTCACGCACGCGGCCAGCACGGCGTCTCCATTCACGGCGCGCAGCTTCCAGGGTTTTGCATCAGCTTTAAGCATGGGGCGGGTCTCCAACCGTCACCGGACAATCCCGGCAAACCAATTATGCACGCTGCGCGACGCATTGCAAGGGTTGCCGGAAACTTTTTCCGGAAAGGGTTGCAATCCAGAAAAGCCGGGCCTAGAATCAAACCGTCAACAGTGGAGACCGTGACAAATGAAATACACAATCTTCTATCGCTTCTATTCGCCGACGGGCTCCGTCGTCGAGTTCTCGGCCGGCGCCGTGAGTATCGACACCGCGACGCGGATCTGCGCGGCGGCCCGCCAGGTGGAATATCAGGCCGTGATGCCGCATGAAGTCTGGATGGCGCCGCTATGACTACGATCGAGCAAGTGGCCGCCGTCGACGCGGCGGCCGTTCAGCTAGAGCCGGCGCCATTTAATGCGCCGGCCGTGGCCAAGCCGCGCGTCCCGGCCGACTCCGTGCTGGTGCGCGCCCATGACGACACCACCGGGATTGCGCTGCTGATCGAATTGGCCATCAAGCACGGCCGCCCGATTGACGAACTGATCGCGGCCCAGCGAGAGATCATGGCCATGCGCGCGGTGCAGGAGTTCAACCGCGCAATGGATGGATTCCGGGGCGAGGTCACGCCGATCCCCAAGGCGCGATGGGCGAATATGCAGGGGCGCAACAGCGACACGCCGTGGGGCTTTTCCTATGCGCCGCTCGACGTGATCGACGTACACATAGCGCCGCTATGTCGAAAGTACGGGCTATCGCACCGCTGGAACATGATGCCGCCGGGCGCCTCGGTCGTGAACTACATCGAGACGCAGTGCATTGTGCGGCACGTCGGCGGGCACTCGGAAACCTCAAGCTTTTACACGCCGGCCGGAGTGAACGACAAGATCAGCGCGAGCCAGAATATCGCCGCGTCGAATACGTTCAACAAGCGGCAGGCGTTGATTATGGCCTACGGCCTTTCGCAGACCGATAACTTTGACGACGAGACGCTATTGCGCGAGACCAACCAAGCGCCGCCCGCCAAGGCAATAGTTCCGCCGCGCAGCCGCTCGGCGCCGACGGGGCAGGGTAGCAGCACGCAGGGCGGCGCGGTGAGCGCAGGCACAAGCCAAGCCGGCAACGAGAGCCGCGGCGAGCCCGCGCGCCCAGCTGGGGCCGTGCGCCTCGCCAGCGAGAAGCAGTGCAACCTAATCAAGGCGCGCGCCGATCGGGCGGGCGTCGCCGAGTCCGACTTGATCCGGCGGTTCAATCTGGAAAGCCTCGATACGGTGCCTGGCGCATCCGTCGACGCAATCCTCGAATATATCGCGAAGGTGGCGCCATGAAGGATCTGCAGTTCGACGAGGCGACGCACACTTATACCCTGGCCGGCCGCGTGATCCCGTCCGTGACGCAGATCCTTAAGCAGGTGGTCGACTTCTCGATGGTGGCGCCCGACATTCTTGAGAGGAAATGCGCGATCGGATCGGCGTTGCATATGGCGATCGCGCTCGACCAAGCCGACGATCTCGACTATGACAGCCTCGACGCATCGGTGCTGCCGTACTTCGAGGCGTGGCGGAAGTTCGTCGCGGACATGGGATCGAAGCTGTGGATCATGGCGTCCGAACGCCCCATGGCGAGCGCCACGTATCAATACGGCGTGACGCCCGACATATGGGGCAGCGTCAACGGCGAGCGCGCCGTGATCGAGTTGAAAAGCACCGCGGCCATCCATCCATCGGTTGCGCTGCAGACGGCCGCGCAGGCGCACGCGATTACCGAGGGCGAATGGTGGCCGGGCGACGTGGACGGCCCGCCGCGGCGCTTCGCGCTACAGCTGCAACCGAGCGGTAAATACCGCCTGCAGGAATTCACCGCCAAAGGCGACTTTGGCGTATTCATCGCGCTGCGCTCCGTGTGGGGCTGGCGCGCTTCTCACAAACTTGGAGACTGGAACCAATGAACGACACAGCAATGATCGCGAACGGCGAGATCGACAAGGTCATCAAGCCGCATATCAATTCGACCGCGCTCGAATGGGTCGGCCGGGCCCAAGCCTGGCTGAGCAAGGCCAAGGCGGCCAAGCCTATCGAGACCGTCGAAGAACACGCGCAGGCCGTTGCCGCGCGCAAGACGATCGGCGAAGCGAAGCGCCAGATCGAAGCGGTGCGCACCGAGCACGTCGCGCCGTATCTCGCAGCGCAGCGGGCGATCAATGCCTTTTTCGGCACGCCTGCCGAGCAGGTGGCCGAGACGCTCAAACTGCTGGACGGCCGGATCCTGACGTTCGAGAAGGCGGAGGCGCAGCGCCGCGAGGCCGCCGAGCGCGAAGCCCGAGCCGCGCGTGAAGCCGAGGCCAAGCGCCTGCGCGAGGAAGCGGCACGCATCGAACGCGAGACGCGCGAGCGTGAAGCGGCGGCGCTGGCAGAGGCGGCGGCACTTGAGGATGCCGGCAAGGTCGACGCGGCCGAGGACGTGATCGACGCCGCCATGGTTGAGACAGCCGGCAAGGAATCGGAGGCGCTGAATATGGCGGCGCTGGCCGACATCGTCGAGCACGCGCCCATTCATTCGCTCGCGCCGTCGCTGTCGACGGGCGGCACGTCGCGCCGCAAGCACTACAGCGCCAAGATTGTCGACCCGCGGCTGGTCGTCGAGGCATGGCTGCGCGGTGAATTGCCGACGGTCGCGGTGCAGATCAATGAACAATACTTCAACGCGCAAGCGCGTCTGCTTAAAGAAGCGATGAGCTTCCCTGGCGTCGAGCTTGTTGTCGACACGCGGATCGGGGGCTGATATGAAAATCATAGGACAGGCTAGCGCCGACGGCCGGACGTGGATAGTTGAGGCTACAGATCAGGAGCTTGCTAGGGTGGCGGGCTGCGCGTATGCGCTCACGTACAGGGAAAAGGGCGGGCGATTCGCCATAAACGCCGAGATCGACGTGAGCAAGCTATTCGAGCGGCTGGAAGGGATCCGCGCGTGCGAGCGCCAGCTGGTCGCGGCACAAAACACGCTGCGCGCCGTCGCTGATTTGATCGGCCCGGTGGCCGCGTACATCGATCAGGCGGCGAGCCTGGGGCCGGAGGAATAGCCACCATGCGATTAATCGGACTGGATCTAGAGACCACCAGTAAAGAGCCGGGCGCCCGCCCGGTCGAGATCGCCGCCGTCGAAGTGACGCCCGGCGCTTGTCTGACGCTGCTCGATGAGCACTGCGATCCGGGGATGCCTATCCCGGCGCAGTCGACCTTGATCCACGGATTCGAGGACGCCGACCGCTTCACCGCGCACGGCCTGCACGACGCGATCGAAATGCTGATCGCCGTGCTGCCGCCGCCCGAGGCGGGCGACTTCGCGCTGGTCATCCACAATGCCCCGTATGACTGCGGCGTGCTGACCTGGGCGGCGGCGCACTGCGGGATCACGCTGCCGGATTGGCCGGTGATCTGTTCGCTTGAGGTAGCACGAGCGCATCGCGGGCCGAAGGGCGGTAACGCCCTTGACCGGCTATGCGAGGAATTCGGCCTAGAGCGGCCCGGCGGCGGGCATCGGGCCTACGGCGACGCCTGGGCGGCGGTCGAAGTGTTTCGCCGTTTCCCGGTCGATCCGGTGGCGGCGCTGGCGCGCCCCTTCTCGGCCTGGGCTGCCGAATGGGACGGCGCCTATACGCGCGACTTCCCCGAGGGATTCGAGGCGCTGCCGGACTTGGTCGATCTCGGCGGCGGCCTGACCTTCGACTATCGCGACGCCAAGGGCAACGAGTCATCGCGCACCATCACGCCGCACGGCTGGGCGATGCGCGGCGGGGTGCTCCATTTTCATGGGTTCTGCCACAAGGCGCAGGACGCCCGAGCCTTTCGGGCTGATCGCGTCGTTGCGGTGCTGGGTTCTACGTTATAGCTTTACGGTCCGAAGCCGGCGCGGAGCAAACCGCGAAACCCTGTCGCGGGGCGTTGGTCTCCAGCCATCCGCGCCGGCCTAGGGCCTCCACAATTGGGGGTACTTATGGGACTTAAATCGATTCTCGCCACGATGGTGGCCATCGCTGCGCGGGATCCTGCGCAGCTGCAAACGTGGCAGCGCGCCTATACGCTCGGGCCTGTCCCGAACCGCTACAAGCCGCACCAAGGCAAGCGCGAAATGGCGCGGCGCGTGCGCCAGCTGCGCCGAGGCATCATCCAGTGAGCGGCAACCCGAACCACACCCGCGCCGCCCGCCGCTCGCAGCTGGCGACGCTGATCGAGGACGCGTGCAGCCGGCGCGGCGACACGCTCGAACACCGCCGCGCCTGCATCCACGACACGATCCGAGAGCCCGAGGATGATTGGCCGTGGTGGCTCGACTACTGGCAAGGCGTCATGGCGCGCGGGCGGGAGGCATGAACATCACGCCCAACCTCGCGCCCGCGCCCTGGTCCGTCCGCCATTTCCAGCCCGCCGCGCCGGTCGGCAAGAAGTTGTGCGCCGTCTGCCGCAAGCCGATGAACGCGCGCGACGAGCACGCCCGCTGCCAGTCTTGCCGCAACGGCGGCGGCTATCTCGCGGTCAAATATCGCGCCATCTGCGGCGCCTGTCGCAAGCCTTTCATCAAGGGCAAGTCCAGCCAAAAAGGCTGCACGATCTCGTGCGGGCAACTTATCCGCGGGGCCGAAGCCCGCGCCAAACGGGGGCAAGCATGACCTGCATGAACACCTTAACCGGCAGGGCGGCGGCGCTGGCCGACGAGATCGAGCGGCTAGAGGAATTGGCCGGCGCCAGCCTTGAGGATCAGCGCGAAATCATCCGCGCGGAAGTCCGCGCCGAACTGCAACCTGCCCTCGACGCCGCACAAAACGCGGCCGAGGCGTGGCACCGCGCCGCTATCAATCACAAGCTGCGGGCCGACGCGCTCGCCGCCGCCATCTTCGGAGACATCGCGATCGACGGTGTCGAAGCCTTTCGCCGAATGATCGACGGTCAATTGCTGGCCGGAGAGTATGCGGCCAAGCTAACGCAAGAGCGGGCCGCCGTGGCCGAGCTACGCGCCGCAGCGAAGGAAAACGCAGACGCCGCCGCGCAGGCCGATCGCCGCGACAGGTGGCGGCAAGAGTCCGAGGAAGATCGCATGGCCGATCTGCTGGCAGTGCGAGAAGCTATCAACAAGGCGATCAGACGGGAGCGCGGCCGGTGATCGGGATCCCTTATCGGCTGGCCGCGCTGGTGCTGGCATAACCACACCTCCCCGTTAGGGGGTAAAAGAACGCCGGATCGTTCCATGTGGAACGCGGCGACATATACGATCAGGGGGTCGCGCGCGCGTGCGCGTTTTGTGCGACGATCTCGCCGTCCCAGGAAGCGGGCGCGCTACTCGTTCCCCTTAGTTCAAAGCAAAGAACATTCCGACCCGTATAGCCGGCCCGCGGAAAGGTTTCAGCACAGCACCGAAGTCTGATCGGGGGCGTCGCAAGACATAAGCGCGCAACGGGTGCCCCGGACACTCAACGCGGCCAAGTGCCGCCGGCATTGACTCCGACAGACAGCGCGCCGCAATCTATGCGCGAAAGTCGTCCACCAAGGAGCCCGCCGCATGTCCCGCACCGCTGTACAGATCCCCGGCGACGCCGCGCCGATCACCGATGTCAAATTGCCCGCCCTCAACAATGCCGACGCCGATCCCGATCGCGTGGCCGCCGAGCGTGAGGCGCTGACGCAGTCGCGTGCCGCATCCGCCGCCGTCGAGCGTGGCGACCTGGCCGGCGCGCAGAAGATCCTCGCCGACGCGCAGGCCGCCATCGCCGCCGCCTCTGTGCCCGAGGTCTATGTCGAGTCGCATTCGGTCGACCTGTCCACCTTCGGCGAAGGCGTCATGGCTGTATCGGTCCCGGTCGTGCGTCGCTCGGCCATCGTCGAGAAGTTCGGCCATGAGTTGCCGTGGCCGGAAGGGACGCCGCTGAACGAGAACAAGCAACCCTGCGCCGGTGGCGAAACCGCGCACTTCGTCGTCGGCCGCCTGCTGACGCCGCAAGGCTGGGTTATCGGCCGCGCCTGCCCGCTGTCGGCGCCGGGCGCCTGAATCAACAACCGCCGAAAGGCAAAGGATACGCAATGATCGAAAAACCCAAGATCGAGCCGACCGTCGGCCGCGTCGTGCATTACGTCAAAGACGGCGCGGTGCTGGCCGCTATCGTCGCCGCCGTGCATTCTGACGAATGCGTTACCCTCTCCGTCATCGACGCGAACGGCAACCCCCGCGGCGTCGGATTTGTGCAGCATGAGGACGCGATCGTTACCATCAAGGACGACGAGAGCGGGCTTGTCACGAGTCCGGCACACGCGACGGGCGATGGCTGCTGGCGCTCGATGCCTTACCAATTAGGGCAGGCGGCCAAGACTGAGGCAGTGATCGCAGCGGCCAAGCCGAAAGCCTAAGCCATGTCCCGGATCCCCGTCCCGGTCGCCACCGTCAATGCTCAATCGCTGGACTTTACCAAGCCCGGCGCGGGCGCTGCCGGTTATGGCTGGGTCGTGGATAACGTCGGCGCCGGACTGACCAAGCTATACGGCGCCCGCGCAAATGAGGCGGGCGGCAGCAAGGTCATATGGGACAAGATGGTATCCAACACGGCGCAGAGTCTCGCCCGCTCGCCGAATAGCGCGATCTCGAAGCAGTTCAAGGCGTTTCTCGACACGGGCAAGTTCCCCGACAAGCCTTCGCCCCACTTCCTGAAATACGCGCTTGAGTCGCTGGACGTGGGATTGCGCGAGGCGGCCCGCAACCAGCAGCACAAAGAGGGATTCTTAGATTCCTTCCTGGGCAAGCTGCTGGTAACGGCGCTTGAGGTCGGCGCATCCTTCCTGCCCGGCGGCCAGTTCGTCGCGGCCGGCATCGGCGCGGCCACCGGCGCCATGAATGGCGGCGGCATCCTCGGCGCCGTCAAGGGCGGACTCGCGGGCTACGGCATCGGCAAGGGTACGCAATGGGTGGCGAATGGCGGGCTGCAGGGCGCGGTCAACGCGATCACGGCGCCGGCCAATGGCGCCGGCATCACGGCCACCGGTGGCGGTGGGCTGGCGTCGATCGCCAATGGCGCGACGAACATATTCACCGGGATCACCAGCGGATCGGCGCTGCCCGGCCTGCAGGCGTTTGGCGGACTGGTGACGGGTGTCGCGTCCAATGCGGGCGGCGTCGCGGGCCCGGTACTGCGGCGCCCCGACGGCACGGTCGACCCGACCAAGGGCGGCGGCGTGCAGCTGGGCGGCAGCAAGGCCGACACTGTCGACCCGAGCAAGCAAGCGACCGACAACGCAGGCAAGGCGCGCATCGCGTCGTCGCGCCTGGCGCGCACGAATTCCTGGGTGCTGGCCCAGCGCGGCAACCGCGGCGATCCGCGCAAGCTGCCGAACAACCAGCCCCGCGCCCGCTCGGGCGCTTCGATCATTCCGATCGCTGACTACACCCCGACGGGCCGCCCGGTGGCGCGCTCGACGGTCCGAAACGGCGTAACCACGGTGCAGATGGTCGCATGAGTGATCCAGCCTTCCACATTCGACGCTTCACCAAGGGCAAGAGCGACCGCGATGCGCTGGCCTGGATCTGGCGCGACTGCTACGCCTACACCTTCCCCATTCGGGGCGCGCGCTTCTCGACGGGCGGCGCGGGGGTAAGCAACCACGGACAGACGGAGACCAGCTGGGCGGCCACCGCTCAAGCGGATCTCATGGACTCGACCGGCACCGACTCGGCGCGCATCCTGGCCGCCGCGCTCAAAGATGGCGGCATGCCGGCAACGTCGCAATGGTTCGAGATTGAAGTAGACGGCGCCGACGATGCGGCGAAGCTGTGGCTCAATCAAGCCTCGCGCAAGCTATGGAAGCTGATCCACGGATCGAACTTCGATGCCGTCTCGTTCGAGTGCCTGATCGATGAAGTCGCATCGGGACAGTCGGTCATGTTCGTGACGGAGGGCGACGCGGGCGGCTTCCAGTTCGAGCAATGGGAATTCGCTGATAGCGTGTTCTATGCGTCCAAGGCGGGCGGCCCGGTTGACACGATATACCGCGAGTACACGCTGAGCGCCGAGCAGGCGATCAACGAATTCGGCGCCGGCCGTGTGTCCGACAAGGTGCGCGAGGCCGTGACGGTCGACCCGGCTAAAGCCTTCTGCTTCGTCTATTGCATCTATCCGCGCGGCGGCGACAACGTCGGGCCCTTCGCCCTCAATATGCCGTTCGCCGAGTTGATCATCGAGCGCGATACGCAACACGTCGTGCGAGAAGGCGGCTTCAACGAGTTTCCGTGCATCGTGCCGCGCTGGATGGTGCTGGCCGGCACCGCCTACGGCATCGGCCCGGCCTATGTCGCGCTCCCCGACCTGCGCCAGTTGAACAAGACCGTGCTACTGCAGACGCAGGGCATGGAGATCCACGCGGGCGCCGGCACCTATAAGGCCGTCGATGATGGCGTGTTTAATCCGCACAACGTGCGCCTCGGGTCGCGCAAGGTGCTGGTAGTCGGCGACATTGACAACCTGCAACCGCTGACGCAAGCCGGCAACCTGCAGCAGACTTTGATCGACATCGAGCGCCTACAAAAGTCCGTGCGCAAAGTGTTCATGGCCGACGCGCTTGAGCCCGCCAACAGCGGCCCGGCGCGCACCGCCACCGAGATTAACGTGCGCGTCGATCTCATTCGCCAGCAATTGGGCCCGATGTACGGGCGCCAGCAGGCCGAGCTTCATATGGCACTGATCGCGCGCTGCTTCGCCATGGCGCTGCGAGCCGGCGCCCTGGGTGCGCCGCCGCGCTCGCTGATCAACGTCGAGTATCGCGTCAAGTTCACGAGCCCGCTCGCCCGCGCGCAACAGCTGGCCGACGTGCAGGCGATTGATACCTACCTCAACGCGACAATGGCGCTCGACGCGGTCATCGATCCGACGTCCGCCGATAACGTCGACGTGCCGAAGCTGAACAAGATCCGCGCCGAGCGCCTGGGCGTGCCGCGCGAAGGCATGCGCCAGCAGGCCGAGATCGAACAATTGCAGGCCGCCCGCCAGAAGGCACGAGCGGCGCAGGAAGCCGAGCAAGCGGGCCTCATGGCGGCGCAGGCCAAGGACGCAGGACAACCCACCACCGCGGCGGGTCTCGCCGCATCTGGCGGCGCGCGCATGAGCGTCGCCGCGGGGCAATGAGGATCAGGTAATGGCTAACTCAAGCACGCTTTCATCGTCACTCGCCACGCTCGGCGCCTCGGGCTGGTCAATCGCGACGCCCGGCAATCGCGTGGCCAGCGTCGGGCAAGAGCCGACCGTCGAGACCGGCGGCGTCTGGACGCGCGAGCAGATCGTGTTCGCCATGGAGCGCAACCGCGGCCTCGCCAATGCCTTCGGCGTCATGCTGCCGGAGTGCAACGCGGCCGTGCTCAACGTCCACAGTTCGGCGGCGCTCGGCACGGCCACGGCCGGCACCGCGGGCGCGACCGAGATCTTGGCGTCGGCGGCGACGTGCCTCGTGTTCGGCGTGCTGTTCGCGGGCGACTGCGCGGCGGGCTCCATCCTGCTGTACGACAAGAGCGCGCTTGCGGGCGGTGCGGCGGTGCCGGCGGAAGTCGTCACGTTCAACGCGGCGCAGCTGTTCGTGCCGCTCTACGGCCGCATCTTCAACAACGGCTGCACAGCCATCGGCACGGCCGCGGGCGTGGCGGGCACGATCCTCTATCGGCCGCGCTGATGGCGTTTCTCTACCAGGCCGGCCTCGCATGCAATTCTGCGTGGCCTATTCGCGTCTTTGAGGTCGACGATCAAGACGCGCTGTGGTGCTCGACGCAGATCCAGCCGCTGAGTCTGTACCGCCTGACTAATCAGGACTTCGCGCGCCTCAACATTGGCGGCAGCCCTTACGGCGTCGGGCAATCGCTCGGCACCTTGCAGCTGATGCAGGATGGCGCGACGGACATTCCGGCCAATGAGAATTGGCAAGGCGTCAAGAGCATGGGCGGCGGCATCATGCTGGCCTGGCTGGCGTCGAGCGCGAGCGGCAAGTTTTACCTCATGCGCTCGCACGATCGTGGCGTCTCCTGGGGAAACGCCAACAACAACAACCACGCTGCGGTGCTCAACCTGGGCGAGCCGACCGGCACCGGGCTGCATGACGGCACGTTGCAGTTCACCGATATTCAGATATTGGGCACGCGCGGGATCTCGCCTGTCATCATTGGCGGCGCCAGGGTCTACCTGTTCGGTGAATACAACGTCAATGCGGCGTCCGGCACGACGGCGGCCGGTGGCGTGTGTCGCATCTGGCGGTCGGATGATCTCGGGATCACGTGGTCGGTCCTGGTGGAGTTCAACACCACCGGCGGCACGGCGCAGGTGCGGCATTGTCATTACGTCGGACAAGATCCGTACAGCGGCTGGATTTATTTCGGCTTCGGCGACTCCGCAACCAGTGCCTTGATCGCGTGGAACGGCACGGCCGCCGCGCCGCCTACCGGCACCTTCCCGCACGACTTCGGCAACTTCCCCGGCTGGCGTGGCGTCGGCATCGGCAACTTCCGCCGCTATGCGCCGGCGGCTGTGACAAACGTCGACGTGTTCCAGGTGACGGATCTGTGCTTCACCAAGGACTGGATCTACAACCCGGCCGACAATGGCGACTCGTCTGCCGTCAACCGCGGGATCTGGCGCTTCCGTCGCGACTTCACCGACATGGAGCGGGTATTCGACAACAGCGCGCGCGCCGGCCATTCGAACTATTGGATCTTGCCGCACTCAAGCGGGATCATTTACACCATCGAGATCTTAGAAGGCACCTCGACGGACGGCATCCTCTACATTCACGCTTCAATCAATAACGGCGATAGCTGGTATGAAGCGGCCAAGTTTCCATTTAAGGCGAGCGGCGTTGGCTCGGTCGATTGCTTCCTTGAGCGCGCCATGGACAAGGCGATATGGGTCTCGACGCGCGATCATAATCTCTGGCCGGCAGCCAACAGCAACAGTTATCAGCTGTTCCCGACGGCGCTACGCTCGCCGATCAATACCGTGTCTGGAGGCTAACATGCGTCGCGCGTCTGCCTTGGCTGTGCTGCTCTTGTTCGCCTTCAACGCCTTTGCCTTCCAGGCCTTTGACGCGACGCAGTTCCGCACCGCGCATCCGACCATCGGCCCGCGCTTGGCGGTGGCGTCGGAGTGCGAGCTTATGGGCCAGTGCGACAACAC
>ERZ650308.1370-NODE-1370-length-12681-cov-5.385950_pt1 | contig 12681 bp, 8 predicted proteins | sample MGYA00376244_ERZ650308 | MGnify/ENA primary metagenome ERZ650308 (study PRJEB26733, sample SAMN07839295) | wastewater metagenome | biome: small river; feature: stream; material: water | place: USA: North Carolina | collected 2016-04-26 ...
TTCACCCCAACCAAGGTTTGCAGGGTCGCGCTCAGCAAGAACCTTGATTACCTGACCACCAACGATGATGTTCTGGCCATCAACTGTTACTTCTTGAGGCAAACGACCAGTCACTGAGTCGTACTTAAGTAGGTGCGCTAGTGACTTTGGGTCACTTAGGTCGTTTACTGCAACGATTTCAAGTTCGGTGCCTTTTGCGAGTGCCGCACGAAGGTAGTTACGACCAATACGGCCAAAGCCATTAATTCCAACACGAGTAGCCACTTAGATCTCCAACGGGGTAAGGGCGCCACAGATTGACGCCATTTTGGGGTAATTTTTGTGCTATTTGCCACGCGTCGTTGGGTGGAAAAACCTTTATCAGACTAGCAGTAGCCCGCCTGTTTTGCTCTGTGCAGCCTCGAAGCGAGCCTCCACATCGGCCCAATTGATGATGTTCCAGAAGGCCTTTACGTAGTCACCCTTGACGTTCTGGTAGTCAAGGTAGAAGGCGTGTTCCCACATGTCGAGCATCAATAGCGGGATGCTTGCTGGCACGACATTGCCTTGCTGATCGTACAGCTGCTCGATAATCAGGCGCTTTCCTAGTGTGTCCCAGGCCAAAAATGCCCAACCTGAGCCTTGAATGCCCATTGCAGCAGCGTTGAAATGGGCTTGGAAGGCCTCAAACGTGCCAAAGTACTCGTTGATAGCTGCCGCAAGTTCGCCCTGTGGACGGTCGCTGTTGGCCGGAGCAAGGTTCTTCCAGAAGATTGAGTGGTTGACGTGCCCACCGAGGTGGAAGGCTAGGTCTTTTTGCAGCTTATTTACCCAGGTGAAATCGCTCTTGGCGCGAGCCTCCTCCAGCAGGTCAAGCGTGGCATTGATACCCGCAACATAGGCGGCATGGTGCTTTGAATGGTGCAGCTCCATGATTCGGGCTGAAATGCTCGGCTCTAGGGCTGCGTAGTCGTACGAAAGCTCTGGAAGGGTGTATTTCGTCATTTTTGCTCCTTTTGTGGGGGTAATTCAAGACTAACTGGGAAAAAGTTCGAACAATTAGTTGATTTGGCGGTTTATTCGTCTAAGTCTTCTGGCAGGAAGGCATCGGTGGCTGGAATACCCAGTTCCTCTGCTCGCTTATCAGCCATGGCCAGCAAGCGCCTGATTCTTCCCGCTATGGCGTCTTTGGTCATTGCCGGTTCGGCTAGATGGCCGAGTTCGTCTAGGCTGGCCTGCTTGTGCTGAAGGCGCAGTTGCCCGGCGTATAAGAGGTGCTCAGGGATTTCAGGACCGAGGATTTCTAATGCGCGCTCAACTCTAGCGCCGGCGGCAACTGCCGCTTGCGCTGAACGGCGCAGGTTTGCGTCGTCAAAATTGGCAAGCCGGTTAGCCGTGGCACGAACTTCTCTGCGCAGGCGCATTTCTTCCCAACGAAGCACCTGTGTGTGCGCACCCATTTGGGTAAGCATTGTGGCGATCGCCTCGCCCTCGCGAACTACAACCCGATAGACGCCTCGCACCTCACGTGCCTTTGCGGTCACGCCAAGACGTCGTGCAACGCCAACGAGGGCCATCGCCGCTTCGTTGCCCGGTGCAGTGACCTCGAGTGCCGCCGACCGACCAGGATCGGTCAATGAACCGTGTGCCAGGAATGCTCCGCGCCAAACTGCTTGCGCTTCGGGTATTGAACCCGAAACTAAATTGGCCGGCAATCCTCGAACAGGGCGACCGCGAGAATCAAGTAATCCGGTCTGGCGAGCAAGGACATCACCCTGTTTAATCACACGTACTTGGTAGCGACTGCTTTTCCTAATGCCACTTGCTGAAATAATTGCCAATTCACTGTCTATGCCAAAAAGTTCTGCAAGGTCTTTGCGAACGCGACGAGCAAGTTGAGCCGTATCCAATTCAACCTCAACGGCAACTTTGCCTGAAATCAGGTGCAGACCACCGGAAAAACGCAGGATCGTAGAAAGCTCAGCGACCCTAACCGCGTTTTTGTTGACGTCAATGCGAGCCAGTTCGTCTTTTAGATCTGCTGTCAGTGCCATTTTTCCCTCTATTCCTTGCCCAAATCGCGATGTTTAATGCTGATGGCAACATCTTCTAATTTGGTTAGTTCAGTTGCAATTAATTTAGAAACTGCAACAGAACGGTGCTTTCCCCCGGTACAACCGATTGCGATGGTCGCATATCTTTTGTTTTCATTTAGATAGCCATGAAGAACCGGCTTCAAGGCTTGCAGATAGTTCGTGACAAACTCTTGGGCTCCGGTTTGACTCAAAACGAAGTCGCTGACCTCTTGATCTTCTCCAGTGAATGGCCGCAGCGATTCTTGCCAAAATGGATTTGGTAGGAATCGCATGTCCGCCACTAGATCCGCATCGCTTGGTAGGCCGTATTTGAAACCAAAAGACATCACTGTGATTTGCAGCTTGCGACTTTGTTCCAAAGAAAAGCCATCTGCAATTTTGTTTGAGAGTTGATGGACGTTCAAATCGCTCGTGTCGATAATGACGTCAGCTGACTCACGAAGATTTAGCAGCCGAGTGCGCTCAGCATCGATGCCATCAAGAATGGTTCCGTTACCTTGTAGCGGATGTGGCCGACGCACAGATTCAAATCGTTTCACCAGTGCAGCATCGGTTGCTTCTAGAAAAAGAACGCGCAGGTTGATGTTGCGTGAGCGTAAAGAAGTCAGATGCTCCGTGAGTTCACCGAAAAACTCACCTCCGCGAACGTCTATGACCACTGCTAGTCGTGGCAGCGGTGTTTTCGCGAGAGAAAATAGATCCGCAATTGGTTCGAGCATTTGTGGCGGCAAGTTATCGACAACATACCAGCCCAGATCTTCGAGCGCATTGCCGACGGTCGACCTACCGGCGCCGGACATACCAGTGACTATTAGAAGCTCGTGCTTCCGGTCACCTTTCATGCCATTGCTATTGCCAGTGCTCAATTGGTCCCCAACCGTATCGGCGTGTTGCCCGCTGTGACGCGGATTACCAGAAGTCTAGCCCCTTGCGACACGCCGAAGATGCGGTTTTAGGAAACCAAGGATTCCACGATTTGTTGCGCCAAAATTGGGCCGATTCCGGCTACTTCCCCAATCTCCTCAGCGGTGGCTAGCTTTAGTCTCTTTGCGCTTCCAAACCTCTTTAGCAATGCATTTACCCGCTTTTCCCCAAGACCTGGAATTTCGCTGAGCGTGCTAACGATGCTGGAAGAACGCTTTTGACGCTGGTAGGTGATGGCAAAGCGATGGGCCTCATCTCGAATTCTTTGCAAAAGGAACAGCTCGTCTGTCGAGCGAGGCAGGATGACCGGAAAATCATTGCCTGGCCGCCAGACCTCCTCCAGGCGTTTGGCAAGGCCGACAACAGTTAATCCGAGCACCCCGCTTTCTGCGACCGCCCGCTGAGCGGCATTGACCTGAGGAATTCCACCATCCACGATAAGTAGCGAAGGCCGATAGGAGAACTTATTGTTCGATGCTGCTACGGATTCGTTGGTCGAAGGCTCTTTCAGGTACTTTAAGCGACGAGATAAAACTTGATAGATCGAATCGGTGTCGTCTTGGGTTTCCTCGATGGAGAACCTTCTGTAATGATCCTTTTTTGGCAGACCATCTTCAAAAACAACCATCGAAGCCACCACGTTTGTGCCACTTAAGTGCGAGACATCGAAACATTCGATTCGCAAGGGCGCCTCTTGAAGGTTGAGCGCCTTTTGGATTCCTGCAAGTGCGTCCGCGCGAGCCGTGAAGTCGGCGCTTCTTCGCGTCTTATAAAGCATCAAAGCATGCTTTGCATTCGTTAGGGCTGTTCCAGCAAGCGCAGACTTATCGCCTCGCTGGGCAACGTGTAGGTCAACTTTCGTACCACGCAGCTCGCTGAGCCACTTCGTTACTTCAGCATGATCAGCCGGATTAATTGGGACAATTACTTCACGAGGTACTTCCTGTGGCTCTGCTCCGTCGATGGGGGCATAGACGTTTTGCAGAACGTACTCGACTAGTTCGGGTAGGTCTCGTTCAAGCTCTTTATCGATTACCCAACCGCGAACGCCGCGAATTCTGCCACCGCGAACCATGAACATCGATACAGCTGCAGCTAGTTCATCATCGGCAATTCCAAAAAGATCAGCGTCAGTCTGATCGCTAAAAACTACAGCGCTTTTTTCAAGTACGGTCTCTAGTGCCTCGACATCATCCCTATATTGTGCAGCTAACTCATACTGCTGTGAATCAGATGCCACTTGCATTTGTTTTCGCAATTGCTCGACGTGCTTCAGGTCTCCGCCGGCCATAAAGTCAATAAATTGCTTGGCAATAACTTTGTGCTCCTGCGGTGAAACCCTTCCAACGCAGGGAGCTGCGCACTTTCCAATGTCGCCGAGAAGGCAAGCTCGATTACTTGACTGGGCGCGCTGGTATACGCCTTTGGTACAAGAGCGAACCGGGTAAACCTTGAGCAGTGTGTCTAGCGTCTCGCGGACCGCCCAGGCCTGCGTATAAGGACCAAAGTACTTGACGCCCCTCAGTTCACGGTTGCGAGTGATGAATGCACGAGGAACAGCCTCATTAATCGATACTGCAAGGTATGGGTATGACTTGTCATCTTTGAATCGAACGTTGAATGGTGGGTCGAATTCCTTTATCCAGGTAAATTCAAGTTGCAGAGCCTCGTATTCGCTGTTAACTATTGTCCATTGAACGTCTGCTGCACTGGTGACCATTCGACGAGTCCGCTCGTGCAGCGAATCAAGGGGTCCAAAGTAATTGCTAAGCCTGGCTCGTAGATTTTTTGCTTTGCCAACATAAAGAACTCTCCCAGCGGCATCTAACCATCGGTAAACGCCAGGTTGTGTGGGTATCTCCCCCGTTTTTGGGCGGAAAGGGAGCTCGTTGGCCATTAGCCCAGCATTTCCTTAAGGAACCCACCGGTAAAGCTCTTCGAATTTTTTGCAACTTGCTCGGGCGTACCCACGGCGATTACTTCTCCACCTCGGGATCCACCTTCCGGTCCGATGTCGATAATCCAGTCAGCGCACTTGATCACGTCTAGATTGTGTTCAATTACCAGAACTGTATTGCCCTTCTCCACCAAACTGTTTAGAACCAATAGCAATTTACGAACGTCTTCAAAATGTAGTCCCGTGGTTGGTTCGTCTAGAACGTAGATTGTTCTGCCGTTAGAGCGTCTTTGCAATTCAGTCGCAAGCTTAACTCGCTGGGCTTCACCGCCAGAAAGAGTTGTGGCGCTCTGCCCCAAACGCACGTATCCTAGGCCAACCTCAACCAAGGTCTCAAGGTATCTTGCGATTGAGGAAATGGCTGCAAAAAACCCTGCAGCTTCGGCAATTGGCATCTCGAGCACCTCGGCGATGTTTTTGCCCTTGTACTTAACTTGAAGAGTCTCGCGGTTGTAGCGCTCACCGTGACAAACCTCGCAGGCTACATAAACATCGGGAAGGAAATTCATCTCAATCCTTAGGGTTCCATCGCCCGAACAGGCTTCACAGCGGCCACCTTTTACGTTGAATGAGAAACGTCCCTGCTGATAGCCGCGCGCTTTCGATTCTTGAGTCTCGGCAAAAAGCTTTCTAATGTGATCAAAAACACCCGTGTAAGTTGCCGGGTTTGATCTTGGCGTGCGTCCAATCGGGTTTTGATCAACGTGAACCACCTTGTCAAGAAGGTCTAAACCTTCAATGCGCGTGTGCTTGCCTGCTACTCCCTTTGCCCCGTTGAGCTTGTTTGCCAAAACTTCATAGAGAACGTCATTAACTAACGAGGACTTCCCTGAACCGCTGACTCCGGTGACTGCTGTGAATGTGCCGAGCGGAAATTCGACGTCGATGTTTTTTAGATTGTTTTCTCGAGCGCCAACTACTTTGATTTTTCGTTGTGGATCAATCTTTCTACGCTTCTTTGGTGTTTCGATTTTTTCGCGCCCGGACATGAATGCACCGGTGATTGATTTCTGATTCTTGAGCAAATCCTTATAGGTTCCGCTGTGAACAACCTCACCGCCGTGCACACCCGCTCCCGGGCCGATGTCAACCACCCAGTCTGATGTCTTGATCGTATCTTCGTCGTGTTCGACAACAATCAAGGTGTTGCCCAAATCGCGGAGCTTTATAAGTGTCTCGATAAGTTTTCTATTATCGCGCTGATGCAAACCTATGCTTGGTTCATCCAAAACATACAAGACCCCGGTAAGTCCGCTACCAATCTGAGTGGCGAGGCGGATGCGCTGGGCTTCTCCACCTGAGAGACTTCCAGCCGATCGTTCGAGGCTTAGGTAATCAAGTCCAACTGCCATGAGGAAATCCAGTCGCCCTCGAATTTCGCGCAGGACCTGGGCTGCGATCTTTACATCGCGCTTGTCTAGCGAAATGTCCTTGAAGAACTTAACAGTCTCGCCAAGGCTTAGTGCCGCAACCTCGGCGATTGAACGTTCTGCCACTTTTACTGCCAGAACTTCCGGTTTTAATCTCTGTCCATTACAAGACGGGCATGGAACTTCTCGCAGGAAATCAGACCACTTAGCTCGTGCGTAATCATTCTCGGATTCAAGATACTTGCGTTCAATGTAGTTAAGAACGCCCTCGAAACCAGTTGTGTATTTCATTTCGCGGCCATAGCGGTTCTTCCACTTGACTTGGACGTCGAAATTATTTCCGTACAACACGGCTTCTCGAACTTCTTCGGAGAGTTTGTTCCAAGGCTTATCTAAAGAGAACTTAAGATCCGTGGCCAGACCTTCGAGCATCCTTGAAAAGTAGTGAAACAGACCTCGCCCCTGAGTAGACCAAGGCAGAATCACACCACCGTTAATGGTTTCATCTGGATCACCAATGACAAGCTCTGGGTCTACGGCTTGCTTGACTCCCAGACCTGAACAGGTCGGGCAGGCCCCAAACGGAGCGTTGAATGAAAACGTTCTTGGTTCGATTTCTGTAAGCGAAAGTGGATGTTCATTCGGGCACGACATCTTCTCGCTGAAGACTCGTGTTTTACCCGGACCATCTTTTGCATCAACTAGTTCAACGAGAATGCGTCCGCCGGCTAGCTTCAATCCTGTTTCAACCGAATCAGTTAGGCGGCCAATAATGTCGGGTTTATTCACCAAACGGTCCACGACAACCGATATGTCGTGCTTGAAGGTCTTTTTTAGGGGCTTTGCATCCGCGAGTTGAATCATTTCGCCATCTACAACGGCTCGCGCAAATCCTTGAGAATTTAGATCTCTAAATAACTCTTCGAAGGCGCCCTTTTTCTGGTCAACAACTTGGGCAAGAACCAGAAACTTTGTACCAGTTGGGAGCTCAAGGATTTGGTCAACTATCTGCTGAGGAGTTTGTTTAACAATCCGTTCGCCACACTCCGAACAATATGGAATGCCGATTCTCGCCCACAAGAGTCTCAGGTAATCGTGAATTTCGGTAATCGTGCCCACCGTGGATCGTGGATTACGGTTAGTGGACTTTTGGTCGATTGAAACAGCGGGGCTCAAGCCTTCAATAAAGTCAACGTCTGGGCGATCAACCTGACCCAAGAACTGTCGCGCATATGCAGACAGAGACTCAACGTATCGACGCTGACCTTCAGCGAAGATGGTGTCGAATGCCAACGATGATTTTCCAGAACCGCTTAGCCCGGTGAAAACCACAAGCGAGTTTCTAGGAATCTCCAGGTCAAGATTCTTTAGGTTATGAACGCGGGCGCCCTTGACAATCAGCTTGTCATCAGCGTGGTTAGGAGGTTTAGGCACCCTAAAAGTCTAAGCGTGGCCGGCCTTCTCCATTTGCCTCAACTCTTGCTTGAGTTCAGAAATTTCGTCGCGAAGGCGTCCGGCAAGCTCAAACTTGAGCTCCTCGGCAGCTGCCTTCATTTGCTGGTCAAGGTCCACCACGATTGACAGGATTTCGTTATACGCCATGCCGGCTATGCCCTTGCGTGCCTTCATCGGGATTGCAGACTTTCCGTCACGAAGTTTCTTGTTTTTGGCAGCCTTTTCCAAAAGTTCAGCGGTGTCTTGCTCCTCACGCAGAATTTGATCGGTGATGTCTGCGATTTTCTTTCTTAGTGGTTGCGGGTCCACTCCCTTTTCCTTGTTATAGGCAATTTGCTTGTCTCTGCGACGAGCAGTCTCATCGATTGCTCGCTTCATTGAATCGGTCAGATTATCGGCATACATGTGAACTTGGCCGTTGATGTTTCTGGCGGCACGCCCAATTGTTTGGATAAGCGATGTGGTTGAACGCAGGAAGCCTTCTTTGTCTGCGTCAAGGATTGCCACGAGCGAAACTTCCGGAAGGTCTAGTCCCTCACGAAGCAAATTAATACCCACCAAAACATCAAAAACTCCACTTCTGAGTTCCCGCAAAAGCTCGACTCTTCGCAGTGTGTCTACATCGGAGTGCAAATAGCGAACCCTAACCCCGGCTTCGGTCAAAAACTCGGTTAGTTCTTCAGACATCTTTTTAGTCAGGGTGGTAACTAGGACACGTTCGTCTTTAGCCGCACGGATTCGAATTTCTTCGAGCAGGTCATCAATTTGGCCAGCGCTCGGCTTTATAACGATCTCTGGATCAACCAGTCCGGTGGGGCGAATAATCTGCTCTACAATTCCAGCTCCCAAACCCATTTCGTATTTGCCTGGAGTGGCTGAAAGGTAAACTGTCTGCCCAACGCGCTGTTTGAATTCATCCCACTTCAATGGTCGATTATCTAGTGCTGACGGTAAGCGGAATCCGTGTTCAACAAGTGTTCGTTTTCTGCTTGAGTCCCCTTCGTACATTGCACCGATTTGCGGGACGGTGGCGTGGGATTCATCTATGACTGTGAGGAAGTCCTCTGGGAAATAGTCCAACAGGCAACTTGGTGCAGAACCAGGCTCACGTCCGTCGATGTGCCGCGAATAGTTCTCAATGCCAGAGCAAAAACCAATTTCCTTGATCATTTCCAAATCGAAGGTTGTGCGCATCTTGAGTCTCTGAGCCTCAAGTAGCTTGCCTTGCTGTTCGAGTTCTTTGACTCGCCAAACAAGTTCTTCTTCAATTCCCTCGATTGCCTTACCCATGCGCTCAGGGCCGGCCATGTAGAGCGAGGCCGGGAAAATTGAGATAGTGCTGATGGTCTGGGCTATTTCGCCGGTCAGCGGGAAAAGTGTGTGCAATGCTTCGATTTCATCTCCGAAGAATTCGATGCGGATAGCCATTTCCTCGTTGACGGGAATGATTTCAATGGTGTCGCCTTTTACCCTGAAGTTCCCACGAATGAATTCGTAATCATTTCTGCTGTATTGCATTGAAACTAATTTGCGAATCAGGTCATCGCGGTCGATGCTTTGACCAACCTGAAGCGTGACTCTGCTGTTCAGATACTCCTCTGGTGCGCCAAGGCCGTAAATGCATGAAACAGTGCTCACAACAACCACGTCTCTGCGACTTAGCAGGCTTGTTGTTGCTGAATACCTTAGACGTTCAACTTCCTCATTTATAGAAGAATCCTTCTCAATAAAAGTGTCTGTTTGAGCAACGTAAGCCTCTGGTTGGTAGTAGTCGTAATAACTTACGAAATACTCGACAGCGTTGTTAGGTAGAAGCTCACGAAACTCGTTAACCAATTGAGCTGCGAGAGTTTTGTTGTGAGCCAAAACTAGAGTTGGTCTCTGCACCGCTTCAATAAGCCAAGCGGTTGTTGCGGATTTTCCGGTACCGGTAGCCCCTAGCAAAACCACGTCTGTCTCACCGGCGTTGATGCGCTGCGCGAGATCCGCTATCGCAGTTGGTTGATCACCAGACGGCTTATATTCAGAGACAACCTCGAATGGTGCGAAAGACCTAGTTGCTTCCACGATTACCTAATTTGCTTGTGGCCTCGTGTTCTATTTGTTGCCAGAGTTTTCGAGCGTCCTTAAGTAAAAGCTGAACCTCTTGGTTTGAGTTGAGGATTACATCCGCCAGGTTTGCTCGTTGAACCGGCGTAGCTTGAGCTGCCACCCTTTGTTCGGCTTCTTGTAGTGACATCTTTCTAATTGAAACCAGGCGTTCTAACTGTTTCTCGATGGGCGCCTCTACCGTCACGATCTTGTCAAATGGCAGGTCAACAGATGCCTCGACCAGTAGGGGCACGTTATAGATAACTATGCTGTCGTTTGGCAATTCGGAAATTTTTTCGGCTGCCAATTTCTTAACGAGCGGGTGCACAATCCCTTCGAGAATCTTTCGTTTATTCAGATCCGAAAAGACAACCTGCCCAAGTGCGGCTCGATTCAACAATCCGTCGGTGAATACGGCATCTCCGAAACTTTTTCTGACCATCTCTAGGCCCGGGGTTCCGGGCGCAATGACTTCTCTAGCTAGCTGGTCAGCATCGATCTCAACTCCGCCTAATTCGGCCCAAGCCGCTGCAACTGTTGATTTACCCGAAGCAATTCCACCGGTCAGTCCGACTAAGTACATGGCTCTAGCCTAAACAAGAAAAGAGGGCCAACCTTTCGGCTGACCCTCTCTTGAATGCTTAATTACTCAGCGCTCTTCAGTTTGTCGCGAAGGGCTGCAAGAGACTCATCTGCTGCAAGTGTTCCTGCATCAGCTGGCTCGCTTGAGTAGCTTGAGCTAGATGCTGCTGGGGTCTCTGCCGGAGCAGCTGGAGCGTCAGGAAGCTTTGCGGCTGCTTCGTTAGCTGCCTTAACCTGCTTCTTGTGCTCTTCCCAACGTGCGTGAGCCTCGGCATATTCCTTTTCCCACTTGGCGCGCGCCTCTTCGAAGCCTGCCTTCCATTCGTTGGTCTTAGGATCGAAGCCCTCTGGATACTTGTAGGTGCCGGTCTCGTCGTAGTCAGCGGCCATACCGTAAAGAGCTGGGTTGAATTCGGTGCCCTCTGGGTTCACTTCTTCGTTAGCTTGCTTTAGTGATAGCGAGATACGGCGACGGTCTAAATCGATGTCTATTACCTTGACGAATACATCCTGGTTTACGGCAACAACCTGCTCGGCAAGCTCGATGTGCTTTGAAGACAGTTCAGAAATGTGAACCAAACCTTCGATGCCATCTGCAACTCGAACGAAGGCACCGAATGGAACCAACTTGGTGACCTTACCTGGAGCGTACTGACCAATTGCGTGAGTACGAGCGAATACCTGCCATGGGTCTTCCTGAGTTGCCTTTAGAGATAGTGAAACGCGCTCACGCTCTTGATCAACTTCAAGAACCTCAACGGTAACTTCCTGACCAATCTCAACAACTTCTGAAGCGTGCTCAATGTGCTTCCATGAAAGTTCTGAAACGTGAACTAGACCGTCCACGCCACCAAGGTCGATGAACGCACCAAAGTTAACGATCGATGAAACAACACCGGTACGGATCTGACCCTTTGCAAGGTCAGCTAGGAAGGTGCTGCGTGAAGCAGACTGTGACTCTTCTAGAAGTGCACGACGTGAAAGAACAACGTTGTTGCGGTTCTTGTCGAGCTCAAGAATCTTGGCTTCGACCTTCTGACCTAGGTATGGGCCTAGGTCGCGAACGCGGCGTAGCTCAATAAGTGATGCTGGAAGGAATCCACGAAGACCGATGTCAACGATTAGACCACCCTTAACAACTTCAATAACAACACCAGTAACGGTGCCATCGGCTTCCTTGACCTTCTCAACGTCGCCCCATGCGCGCTCGTACTGTGCGCGCTTCTTTGAAAGAATTAGTCGGCCTTCTTTGTCTTCCTTCTGAAGAACAAGTGCCTCAACTGTGTCGCCTACTGAAACGATCTCTGATGGATCTGCATCGTGGCGGATAGATAGTTCACGTGAAGGGATTACACCTTCAGTCTTGTAACCAACGTCTAGTAGAACTTCGTCGCGGTCAATTTTTACAACGGTTCCAGCAATTAGGTCGCCGTCGTTGAAGAACTTCAGGGTTGCTTCTACTGCTGCAAGGAAGTCTTCTGCAGAACCGATGTCATTTACAGCGATCTGCTTAGTTGTCTTGGTGGTCATATAGGTTTTTACTCTTAACGGGCATTACTCGGGTCGCGACAAAAAACACAGATTTTCCGTGGATTCCATCGCAACGATGGATAGGGATTTACGTGAAAAACACGCTCCCTAAGCCTACCTGATTCCGGCCTCTAGTGGGCGGCCTGATCCCAGCTTTTGCCTATGCCAATCTGCACTTCCAGAGGCACCGATAGCTCAACGACCTGCTCCATTTGCTTTGTCACCAGGTCCTTTAGTGTGTCCAACTCCCCCTTTGCCACCTCAAAGACCAGTTCGTCATGAACCTGCAGCAGCATGCGGCTTTTCAGCCCAGATTCCTGCATCTTTTGGTCGATGGCATTCATCGCCAGCTTCATGATGTCAGCAGCCGTTCCCTGAATTGGAGCATTTAGTGCTGCTCTGCGGGCGTTCTCGCGAACTTGAAAAATTTTGCTATTCAGGTCATCGAAAGGTCTCCTGCGACCAAAAGTTGTCACGGTGAAGCCCTTGGTTTTGGCCTCATCGACAACCGAAGCCAAATAGCGTTTTACCCCTCCGAATCGCGCAAAGTAATCTGCCATCAGTTGTTTAGCCTCGGCATTGGAAATACGAAGCTGCTTTGCCAATCCGTATTCACTGAGTCCGTATACCAGTCCGTAACTCATGGCTTTTACGGTTCCACGCATCGACGTAGTCACATCCTGGGGTTTGACACCAA
>ERZ650308.1371-NODE-1371-length-12679-cov-4.384347_pt1 | contig 12679 bp, 10 predicted proteins | sample MGYA00376244_ERZ650308 | MGnify/ENA primary metagenome ERZ650308 (study PRJEB26733, sample SAMN07839295) | wastewater metagenome | biome: small river; feature: stream; material: water | place: USA: North Carolina | collected 2016-04-26 ...
TTTGTAGACGAACCGTCAAATGACCAATTTCCAAGTTCTTCCAAAGTTCCTTTGAAGTTTTCGTGCTCTTCTACTTTAGTTTTACTTCTTAAATTTTGAGTTGGTTCATAACCATCTAACCAAATGTATTCTAATTTTATCTTAGCCATAAAGAATAAATATTTAAGTGTTAATAATTCGATTGCAAAAATAAGAAAAAAAATAATTACTCCTATTTTTTAGGGGGTATTTTTTTTAAAGTTAGATTAATTTTACATGAGTGTTTATTTTTTGAGGGGTTGTATAGAAAAAATTATGTTTTTTGACCAATAAATTGATTATTTTCTATTTTTCAACCCATCTCTTTTTTACTTTTTATATATTTGTAATGTTACTATTCAATTTATTATCAATTAAATTAACATACGATGTCTATTTTACGATTTCAAGCATTGAAAGATGCAGCCCATAGAAAACCCATTAAGTTTGAAGAATCCGGTAAAAAGTCGGCTCTTTTTGGTGCAAATGTTTTTAATGAAAAAGCAATGAAGCAGTATTTGACTTCAGAAGCACATAAAGCGGTAAAGGATGCTATTTTACAGGGTTCTAAAATTGATAGAAAGCTCGCTGAATACATTGCTATAGGCATGAAAGAATGGGCCTTATCTAAAGGAGTAACGCATTACACACATTGGTTTCAACCTTTAACGGGTACTACTGCCGAAAAACATGATGCGTTTTTTGAAACTTCCTATGACGGTTCAGATCCTATTGAAAAATTTGGTGGTGGCCAATTAGTACAACAAGAACCGGATGCATCTTCTTTTCCAAATGGGGGCATCCGAAATACATTTGAAGCGCGAGGATATACCGCATGGGATCCTACCTCACCCGCTTTTATCTTTGGGACTACATTGTGTATTCCAACGGTGTTTATTTCCTACACCGGAGAAGCATTAGATTACAAAACACCTTTGTTACGTGCTTTAAATGCGGTAGATGAAGCTGCTTCCGATGTGTGTAAGTATTTTGATAAAAATGTAAAAAAAGTAACCGCAACATTAGGTTGGGAACAAGAATATTTTTTGATTGATGCGGCTTTAGCCAATTCGAGACCCGATTTGGTCATGACGGGCCGAACGCTCTTAGGACATGCGTCTGCAAAAGGACAGCAATTGGACGATCATTATTTTGGGTCTATTCCATCTCGAGCACTCAATTTTATGCGCGAACTGGAGGAAGAATGCATGCTATTGGGAATTCCAGTGAAAACGCGCCATAACGAAGTAGCACCCAACCAATTTGAGTTGGCACCTATTTTTGAAGAAACTAACCTAGCTGTAGATCACAATTCATTGTTGATGGATGTGATGAACAAGGTTGGGGAACGACACGATTTTAAAGTACTTTTTCACGAAAAACCTTTCAAAGGAGTTAACGGTTCTGGAAAACATAACAACTGGTCACTGGCTACAGATACAGGAGTTAACTTATTGAGTCCGGGTAAAACACCCATGAGTAATTTACAGTTTTTAACCTTTTTTATCAATACTATTAAGGCGGTTAATGACTATGAAGAATTACTTCGTGCTTCGATTGCTACAGCAAGTAATGACCACCGATTGGGAGCTAATGAAGCGCCACCTGCAATTATATCGGTGTTTATCGGACAGCAATTATCAAAAGTACTGGCTGAGTTAGAAGGGGTTTCAACAGGTAAATTATCTCCTGAAGAAAAAACAGATTTAAAATTGAATGTAGTAGGTAAAATTCCAGATTTAATGTTGGATAATACCGACAGAAATAGAACGTCTCCATTTGCCTTTACTGGAAATAAATTTGAGTTTAGAGCGGTGGGTTCTTCTGCCAATTGTTCTAATGCGATGACTACTTTGAATGCTATTGTGGCGAAACAATTGCGTGATTTTAAAGTAGAAGTAGACACTTTGATTGATGAAAAAAGCATGAAAAAAGACGATGCTATTTTCAACGTTTTAAGAGAATACATCAAGCAATCTAAAAAAATCTTGTTTGAAGGTGATGGGTACAGCGATGCTTGGGAACAAGAAGCGGCTAAAAGAGGGTTGAGTAATTACAAAACGACTCCAGAAGCTTTAAAAGCTAGAGCGTCTAAACAAGCCTTAGATTTGTTCTCTGAACTAGGAATTATGAATCATGTTGAGGTAGAGGCACGTTACGAAATCGAGTTGGAAGAATACACTAAAAAAATCCAAATTGAAGGTCGTGTACTAGGTGATATTGCTCGAAACAATGTCATTCCAACTGCCATTCGTTATCAAAATACTTTAATCGAAAACGTGCGAGGTTTGAAAGAAATATTTGGAGCAGAATATGAAAAGCTAGCCAAAGAACAAATTGCCATCATCAGACAGATTTCGGGACATATTGAAGGAATCAATTCGAAAGTAGAAGCCATGACCGAAGCGCGTAAAAAAGCAAATGTACTTGTAGATGCTCAAAAAATGGCCGAAACCTACTGTGCGTCTGTTAAACCTTATTTTGAGGAAATTAGAGTGCATTGTGATAAACTCGAACTCTTGGTTGACGATGAAATATGGACACTAACCAAATATCGCGAACTATTATTTACTCGTTAAATAAGTAAAGCCATTGTTTTTCAATGGCTTTTTTTATGTGATTTACCATTTGAGGGTTGCTTCACTAGTTATTTTTCATAAAAAAACGTAAATACCGCCAATTCCAAAAAATAATATTTATTTTCGTTAAAGTTATTAGGAATACAAATAGTAATCATGAATAAAAAAATAGTTTGGTTTTTATTTTTACTTTTCCAACTCACTTTTGCTCAGCAGAAGTTTGTGGTGTATTTTGACAGTAACAAACACGAACTAAATGCGCCAGAAACCGAACGACTCAATCAATGGTTGGCACTCAATAAAGCATCTAAAATTGTTGCCATTAATGGGTATACCGATGAAGATGGGAGTCATATTTTTAACGATTCATTGGCCAAAAAAAGAGTACATTTTGTATATCAATTTATCCAAAATAAAGTAAAAATCCGTGACGATTTTAAGACCCGAAGCTACGGTGAAGATTTTAAACAAGCAGTCAACAAAGCCGAAAACAGAAAAGTTACACTTTATTTTATTGAGCCAAAAGACCTTGCTAAAGAAGAGGAACTACTCGGTATAAAAAAAGAATCCCCAGTAAGTTCAGAAATTCCTGTTGCGGAACTTAATTTTCCCGACACTTTGGTTTTTGAAAATCCGAACGGGACAAAATCAGAATTTAAGCTGGATGTAAACTTTATGAAATCGGTTAGTAAGGCAATTCCGGGTGAGAAACTAAAAATAGAAAACCTCAATTTCTTGATCAACACCTATATTGTAGTGAATGAATCAAGAGGGAAATTGTATGAATTGCTGTTGGTTTTACAAAAAAATCCAAAATTAAAAATTGAAATTCAAGGAAACATTTGTTGCATGCCAGTTGATCGATTGAATTTATCTGCGCAGCGAGCTAAAGCGGTCTATGGTTTTTTGATTTCTAACGGAATTGATAAAAGTAGGTTGTCTTATAAAGGATTTGGGAGTTCGCGTCCCATGTATGAATTACCCGAAAAATCAGAGGAAGAACGAGCAGCCAATAGAAGAGTAGAAGTTTTAATATTAGAAAATTAACCATGAGAAGGAACGGTATAATCTTATTATTATTGATGGTTTCAACCATGCAATCGCAACAAAAATTAGATATTTATTTTGATTTTGATGATGCACGTTTGAATGAAAGTGCCGTTAAAAAAATCAACTCCTGGATTGCGGAAGGCAAAAATTATCAAGTGACTAAATTATATGGTTTTTGTGATTGGAAAGGAACCAATAGCTACAACGATTCGTTGGCTTTGAAACGCGTGGAATCGGTGTATGTGTTTTTAAAAGCAAGCGACATTAAAGTAGATAAGAAAACGGAAGTAAGGGGCTTTGGAGAAGATTTTGAGCAATCTAAAATTCAGGGTGAAAACCGACGTGTAACCATTATTTATGACGAACTTGTTCAACAAGCTCCTGTTGAGGTGGTAGCTACCAAAACCGAGGGAGAAAATTTTAAAGAGAAAATAAAAACCGCCAAGAAAGGCGATATTATACAGTTAAAGAACATCAATTTTTATAATAATTCGGCAAAAGTTGTTCCGAAGTCGGAGGCTATTTTATATGATTTATTGTGTGTCATGAACGATAATCCCAACTTAAAAATTGAAATTCAGGGTCATATTTGTTGCAAGTCACCTACAGATCCCGATGTGATTTCGTCGGCTCGTGCACGTTCCATTTTTAATTATTTGATTCGAAATAAAGTCAATCGAAATCGAATGACCTTCAAAGGATATGGTGTTTCTAGACCCATTCATCCCATTCCAGAAAAGAATACCGCTGAAGAAGATGAAAACCGTAGGGTAGAAATACTGATACTTGAAAATTAAGTGCAGGTCCATACCATTATTATTTAGCCCCGATTGCAGTGGAAATCCTTTTCTTTTTTTTCATAAAAAGAAAAGATGGAAACGAAAAGCGGGAAAAGGGTAGGTAGATAAATCCCAAGCCATTTGCTCCTAAGACTTTTTGAAATAGGAATATAATTGCTATCTTTGCGGCACACAACAACACAAGATATAATGAGTTCTGACAACAGCCAACGCTACAATTTGCGCGGAGTTTCTGCTTCAAAAGAAGACGTGCATAATGCCATTAAGAATATTGATAAAGGATTATTCCCTAAGGCTTTTTGTAAAATTGTTCCCGATTATTTAACCCAAGATGATGCGTATTGTTTGATCATGCATGCAGACGGTGCCGGCACCAAGTCGTCTTTGGCCTATATGTATTGGAAAGAAACGGGTGATATTTCTGTTTGGAAAGGAATCGCGCAAGATGCTTTGATCATGAATATTGATGACCTACTGTGTGTGGGAGCTACAGATAACATCATGCTTTCGTCTACCATTGGTAGAAATAAAAATGTGATTCCGGGTGAAGTATTGTCGGCCATTATTAATGGAACGGAAGAATTAATTGCGGAACTGAAAACGTTTGGAGTAACCATACATTCAACAGGTGGTGAAACAGCGGATGTAGGAGATTTGGTTCGAACGATCATTGTAGATTCGACGGTTACCGCTCGCATGAAACGAAGTGATGTGGTAGATAATGCCAATATAAAAGCAGGTGATGTGATTGTAGGACTTGCCAGTTTTGGACAAGCAACTTATGAAAAAGAATACAATGGTGGAATGGGAAGTAATGGATTAACTTCGGCTCGACATGATGTTTTTGCAAGTTATCTAGCCTATACATTCCCAGAAAGTTATGATAATGCGGTGCCAAAGGATTTGGTGTATTCTGGAAAAGTAAAACTTACCGATGCGGTTCCAAATTGCGAACTGAATGCGGGTAAATTGGTGCTTTCACCAACCAGAACCTATGCTCCAATTATTAAAGCGATTTTAGATAAATATACACCAAACGAAATTCATGGTATGGTGCATTGCAGTGGTGGTGCACAAACCAAAGTGTTGCATTTTGTAGAAGATGTGCATGTAATTAAAGACAACTTATTTCCGGTACCTCCGTTGTTTCAATTGATTCAGGAGCAATCAAAAACCGATTGGAAAGAAATGTATCAAGTTTTTAATTGCGGACATCGTATGGAATTGTATGTTCCAGAAGAGTTGGCTGCAGCAATAATTTCGATTTCTGAATCGTTTGGCGTTCCAGCACAAATTGTAGGAAGAGTAGAAGCCAGCGCGACTAAAAAATTAACGATTCAAAGCGAATACGGAACGTTTCATTATTAATTGAATCCATGAAAATAGATCCAAAAAAAGGGGTAGATACATTATTGTTTGGTATGAAACAACCCGATGTTATCGCAGTAATGGGAACTCCAGACAAACAGTTCTCTGATGAAGATGACAATGTCATTTTTTTGTATTATTCTCAAAAAATGAGACTTACTTTTTATGAAGATGAGTCGTTTCGATTGGGTTATATAATTACTTCAAACGCCGAAGCTACATTGCTAGGGCTTCAGGTAATTGGTAAAAATGTCGAGGACCTTAAAAACGAACTGCCTTTCAAATCGTGGGAAGTCGAAGATTTTGATTCGACGGTGAATCACTTCAACGAAAGTAACTGGTTGATTGTACAATCGGAATATGATGAAGTAATTCGAATAGAGATCGGTGCTATTATCAATGAAAAAGACGAATTTGATTGGAAATTTAAAGCATAAAAAAAAGGCGCTCATTGAGCGCCTTTTTTTTATGAATTGGTTTATTTGGTTACTGCTGGGGTAGGAGTACCTTCTAAAAATTCTATTTCAAAAATGATGTTTGAGTTTGGCGGAATTACATTTCCAGCTCCTCTTTCACCATAAGCCAAATTAGAAGGAATAAATAAGGTTGCTTTGTCACCAATATTTAATAAATTCAAACCTTCGGCAAAACCTTGAATGAATTGGTACTGACCCGCTTTTGCTTGGATGGGCACATAGGCATTGGCATTGGCTCTGTTTTGATCAAATTTCCCAAAAAGTTTAGCAACATCTTCAATAGAACTATCAAACAATGTTCCGTCTTCTAAAAATCCTGAATATTTGATGGCTACATTTTTACCAGCTTCTGGTTTTGTTCCCGATCCTTTTTCGGTAATTACATATTCTAAGCCTGAAGCTGTTTTAACAGCATTTGCTTTTACTGCTTGTAGGGCAGTAACTTTTGCAGCCAAAACTGTTCCGTATTTTTCTACATATACTCTTCTAGCTTCTGCATCCAAAAGTGCTTGTTTTTTCTTGTTTTCAGCGTCAATTAATTCTTGCTTCTTTTTATTTTCAGCATCAATTAAAGCTTGTTTTTTATCGTCTTCTGCCTTGTTGTTAAAGTAATTAGCGAATGTTTTTGCAGCGTCAAACTTTTTAGCCTCGGCGCCCACTCTTTTTACAGTTACTTTTTCAATGACATCATCTTGAGCAATTGCATTCGCAACTTCCATACCGGTTACTACATGTCCAAAAACCGAATGTTTATTGTTTAACCATGGCGTATCTTTGTGCGTAATGAAAAACTGTGAACCATTGGTTTTTGGTCCCGAATTTGCCATCGATAAGATACCACCTTTGTCATGAACTAATGTTGGATCAAATTCGTCTTTGAAGGCGTAACCAGGACCTCCCGATCCGTTTCCTAGTGGGTCGCCCCCTTGAATCATGAAGTTGGCAATAACTCGGTGAAATTTTAATCCGTCAAAGAACGGTTTTCCTTTGTATTGTTCGCTTACTTGTGGGTTGTTTCCTTCGATAAGTGACACAAAGTTAGCTACGGTTATTGGGGTTTTTTTGTATTCAAGTTGCAATACAATAATTCCTTTATTGGTTTTCATTTCCACGAAGATACCCTCGTTACTTGCCGGTGTGATTGCATTAGACTTTGCTGCAATAGCAGTAGTTGGTTTTGTTGTTTTTTTTACGGCTGTTTTTTTTACTTGAGCAGTAGATACTGCTATTCCGAAGAAAAACAAAGCAATTAGTTGAAATGTGTTTTTCATGATTTAGGTTTTATTATTTTAATTATTGTTCTAAAAATTCAATTTCAAAAATTAGATTTGCATTAGGTGGGATGTCGGCTCCTGCACCATTTTCACCATAACCCAATTGCGATGGAATAAAAATAAGCGCTTTGTCACCAAGTCCTAATTTTGTAAGTCCTTCTTCAAGTCCTGGAATCAAGCCACCGCCTTTTCCAAAGGTGTATGGAAGTGTTTGGTATCCATTTTGTGCGGCACGTTGTGGGTTAAGTTTTCCACAGGCTTCTACCAATTTCGGATCGCTAGAGTCGAATAACATTCCGTTTTCGAGGTATCCGGCATAGGCTACCATAACTGTTGTACCATCGGCACCTTTTTTACCACTTCCTTTTTTGGTTATTTTGTATTGTACTCCTGAAGGTAATTTGATGGCATTTGCTTTGTGTTGTGCAAATAAGGCTACTTTTTCGTCAATTAGCTTACCCAATTTTGCTTTATTGAGTGCTTCTTGTTTTTTGAATTCGGCATCCGCTGTGCTGAAGTAATCTGAAAAAACTTTGACAGCGTTGAATTTTTTAGCATCTTCTCCTTTTCTAATGATGGTGATAGAAAGTAAATCGTCATCTTGAGCGATGGTATTCACTACATCCATTCCGTTTTCTACAACATGACCAAAAATAGTGTGCATTCCATTTAACCAAGGCGTTTCAACATGCGTAATAAAAAACTGACTACTGTTGGTAGCAGGCCCTGAATTTGCCATGGCTAAAATCCCGCCTTTATCAAATTTTTCATCCGAAAATTCATCTTTAAATCGGTATCCCGCATCCCCGGCACCTGTTCCTAGTGGGTCGCCCCCCTGAATCATAAAGTTCGGAATAACGCGGTGGAATTTCAATTTTTCATAGAAAGGCTTCCCTTTCAAATCTTCAGATACAAAAGGGTTTTTACCTTCTGCAAGTGAAACAAAATTCGCTACTGTGATGGGTGCTTTTTTGTAATCTAAAGCTACAATAATGTTTCCTTTTGATGTTTCAATTTCAGCATAAAGGCCATCAGGTAAATTGTTGTTGTCTGTTTTGCAAGAAACAATACAAAATGCTATTAAAGCAATAATAAATGGGATCGTTTTTTTCATTTTATTGAGGTGTTGAACTACTTTGTTTATCTTCTTTTTGGTCTTTCATTTTTGCAGGATCGGTTGAAACGGGTTCGGTGGAACTACTTTCCGCTTTTTTCGCTGTCTTTTTTAAATCGACAAGCGTTACTTTGCACATGATAGGTTCGTTGGTTTCAATTTTTTTATCGTCTCCATGATACCCAAAAGCCATGTGGGATGGAAATAAAAACTGAACGGTTTCATTTTGATGCATCAATTTGATACCATCGCGCAATCCCATTAAAATTTCTTGTTTGTCTACAATATATTTTTGCTCTCCGAGCTCTTTTTCAGAATAAATAACTTGGTTCGATAAGTTTTTGATTTCATACGTATAGGTGACAATATCTCCTTTTTCAGGAAAGGTGTTGTCCATTTCGTTTTGAGAAATATAATAATACCAATAGCCTTTTTTTGAAGCTAAATAATTGATTTTAGAATCGCTTTTTATGATCGAATCGATTTTCTTTTCTTCTTCTTTGATCAGTTTTTTATTTCGCTCTACCGATTGTTTTAAAAACACACCAGATGAATGAGAAATTGGCATTCTCGCTTGTTGTTGTTTACAGCTTAGGATACTAAAACAAAGAATAATCAGAAAAAGTAAGGGTTTAATATGTTTCATTTTAGATGGATATTTCGGATACTAATTGTTTAAATTTTTCAATTGTTTTTTCTAAGCTTTCATTCGATTTTCCTCCAGCAGCATTCATGTGGCCGCCTCCATTAAAATGAGTCCTAGCAAACTGATTTACATCAAAATCACCTTGAGATCTAAAGGAAATTTTAATGATATTTTCATCGGTATGTTCAATAAAAATAGCTGCAAAATGAATCCCTTTTATTGAAAGTCCATAATTTACAATGCCTTCCGTATCGCCTTTTTCATAGTTAAATTCGTTCAGTTCATTTTGTGACAATGCAATATAGGCTGTTTTTTTGTCGGAAATAACTTTTAAGTTTTGCAACGCTCTACCCAAAAGTTGTAATCGGTTGTAGGAACTGTTGTCGAATAACAAAGTAGGAATCAACGTATTTTCTACACCCAACTCGATGAATTCGGCTACAATTCGGTGTGTGTTTCCTGTTGTTTTTGGAAATTTAAAACCTCCAGAATCGGTCAATATACCTGTATACAAACACGTTGCAATCGTTTTGTCAATCAATGATTTTTTGCCAATTTGCACAATAAATTCATACAGCATTTCACAAGTTGAGCCATACGATGTGTCTGAAAAAGTGTAGGTCGCATAGTCATCTGGCGATTGGTGATGGTCTATCATGATGAATGGAACAGTTACTTTTGAAAGTAGGGTTTCCATTTCTCCCGTTCTGTGAAGTGCGTTGAAATCTAACGTGAAAATCAAATCCGATTCAGCAATCAATTTACGGGTTGTCTCTCGGTCATTCTCATAAACCAAAACGTTTTCGCTACCTGGCATCCATTCTAGGAAACTCGGAAAATCATTGGGCGAAATAACCGTCGCTTCATGATTCAATTTCAACAATAAATGGTACAATCCTAAGGTACTTCCCATTGCATCTCCATCGGGACTTCGATGTGGGAGGATTACTACTTTTTTAGGTGCCGATAGTAAGGCAACTAGTTCCTTTATTTCTTTATCATTCATAGCCTGCGAATTTACATTTTTTTTGTCAATTCATCACCAAAAAAAACAAAAATCAAATCAAATTTGTTTCTATTTAATAGGTCTTTTTATTGGGATACAACACAGCTATTCACACTTAAATTGATAAGATCAAAGGCCTAAAGCATCATAGATACGTATTTTAATTCCGCCCACAATTTGAGAGGAATAAATGCCTCTTTTTCCTGAGAAAAGATAGGCTACAAAACAGCCTACTGCGGCCAAAAGCCCTATTTCCCATCCAAAGATCTCCATGGCCATTACAGTCGATGCAATTGGTGTATGAGTAGCACCAGCGAATACGGCAACAAATCCGACAGCTGCTAATAGTGCTATTGGCATCGGAATAATTCCAGAAAGAGCACTGCCCAAAGTAGCACCCATAAAAAATAACGGAGTTACCTCGCCGCCTTTAAAACCGCACCCGAGGGTAAGTGCCGTAACTACCAATTTCAACAAAAAATCAAACGCGTTACTTTTAGTAACAAATGCATCTTGTAGTACAGGTATTCCGAGTCCCATATATTTTGAAAACAATACTATTTGAAAGAAGCCTACTAAAATGATACCTCCTACAACGGGTCTCCAAATGGGGTTTTTTATATGGTTGCTAAATTGTTGGGATATGAAATGGGTACTTCTTGAAAAAAGCATCGCCGATAAACCAAAAGCAACTGCTGCAATCACGACCCAAATGATTTGTACAGGCGAAATTTCGGGCACCAATAGTGTAGGATAACTAGTGTGCTGAACACCCAATAAAAAAACCGTTTCATGAGCAATAAATGCAGTAATGACCGTAGGTAAAATACTTTTAAAGGAAATTTTACTAAAATAAAGAAGTTCCAATGCAAACAAAGCTCCTGCCCAAGGTGTTCCGAAAACTGCTGCAAATCCAGCGCTTATTCCAATGAGGAGTAGTGTTTTTCGTTCGGGGGTTGTGAATGTGAATCGTTTAGAAAATTGGTCTGCAATTGTTGCGCTCATTTGAACTGCAGTTCCCTCTCTTCCTGCAGAACCTCCAAATAAATGGGTGATTAGGGTGCCGCATAAAATACTGGGAATTATTTTAAAGCTTAATTTTTGGATGGGCATTTGATATGCTTCCAAAATGAGGTTGTTTCCTTTCGAAATTTCTGAATCATATTTATTGTAGTAATATCCGATCAATAATCCACCCAAGGGCAAAAAAAGCAACAGCCAAGGGTGAGTCGATCTACAGTTGGTAACCCATTCCAAAGCTATTAAAAAAAATGCCGCTGCACCTCCAGATAACACACCTACCGAAAGGCAAATCAACAGCCATTTTGAGAAATAGGTAACGGGTTTACTTGAAGTGATTGGGCTCAATTTTTACGTTTTTCAATTATTTTTTCAAAAGTAAAGATTTTTATGAATACAATCATGCAATCACCATTCCTATATTTTTCAATTTTTGAGGTTGATTTTTTTGGAAAAAAATAGAATCTAACTTTTAAAATTCAATTTAGAATACTACTTTTGCGCATGCAACACAACGTACTTATTTTAGATTTCGGGTCGCAATACACACAACTTATTGCTCGACGCGTTCGCGAATTAAATATTTTTTGCGAAATTTTCCCATACAACAACATTCCAGAAGATTTATCTTCTTACAAAGCCGTGATTCTTGGTGGAAGCCCTTATTCTGTTCGTTCAGAAGATGCGCTTCAAATCGATTTGTCTTTGTTTAGAGGTAAATTTCCATTGCTAGCCGTTTGTTATGGAGCCCAATATTTAGCTCATTTTTCGGGCGGTGAAGTCGCGGCATCCAATATTAGAGAATATGGTAGAGCGAATTTATCTTTTATCAAAGAAGATGAATTGTTTATGGAACATATTCCGGCAAACAGTCAAGTTTGGATGAGTCATAGCGATACCATCAAACATTTGCCAACAGGTGGAGTATGTTTGGCAAGTACCAAAGATGTCCAAAATGCAGCCTACCGGATTGAAGGGGAATTAACGTATGCCATTCAATTTCATCCTGAGGTTTATCATTCGGTTGATGGAAAGCAAATGCTCGAAAATTTCTTGGTAAAAATCGCCAAAGTAGAGCAGACGTTTACACCAGGCAATTTTGTTGAGAATAACGTTAAAGAGTTGAAAGATAAAATTCAGAACGACAAAGTTGTTCTAGGTCTTTCTGGCGGAGTTGATTCTACAGTTGCCGCTGTTTTATTACACAAAGCCATTGGTGAGAATTTATATTGTATTTTCGTAAATAACGGATTGTTGCGAAAAAACGAATTTGAAAATGTATTGAATCAATACAAAGGAATGGGATTGAACGTAAAAGGAGTAGATGC
>ERZ650308.1372-NODE-1372-length-12652-cov-8.493054_pt1 | contig 12652 bp, 8 predicted proteins | sample MGYA00376244_ERZ650308 | MGnify/ENA primary metagenome ERZ650308 (study PRJEB26733, sample SAMN07839295) | wastewater metagenome | biome: small river; feature: stream; material: water | place: USA: North Carolina | collected 2016-04-26 ...
TAGCAGCCTCTTGATCGACAAGCGCCTGCTGCTGCGCGGCAAGGTTGGTGTGCGCTGCCTGTGCAATGCTTGCGGCGTTCGCCAGCGGGGAGTTAGGCGTGATGGTCGGCTGGGCGGGCTGCGGCGTAGCGGCCAGCGCATCAAGGTCAGCACGGCTGCCGTCAGGGCCTTTCATGGCACCCAGCGTCATGTTCGCGCCAGTCATGGCGGCAGACGTGCCGGCGCCCATCATGCTTTCAAGCACGGCATCCTTGACGCTGGCCGTGCCATCCGCCGCATAGGAGCCGGCGTATTCGCCAATGCCTTCGCCTGCGGTTTCAAGGCCCAGTCCGCCCAGTTCGCGCACCGTCTTCTGCGCGCGGGTCGTGGCGGCAAGCAGTTCTTGCGCGGGCTGCGCCATTGCCTGCTTGTAGGCTGGCGTTGCGCGTGCTGCGGCCACTGCGGCCTTGTCGGTGGTCTTGACGCCAGCCTTGGCAAAGACAGCAGCCTCGGCCTGTGCAAAGCGGATCGACGGGCCGGCAATCAGCTTGCCGCCAAGGTAGCCGGTCGCGCCATCAACCAGCGAAATCACGCCAGCCTTCTTGACGCCGCCTTCAAGGTTCTTGCTGCGGTTCTCGGCGATCCACTTGGCGACGGCTGCGGTGTCGTTCGGGTTGATGCCGGCCTTGCCAAGCTGCTCTTCGATGTACGCGCCACCTTCCGGCAGGGCGTTGCCCACAAAAGCCGCCAGACCCTGCAGGCCCACTGCCAGGGGAGCGCCCCAGCCTGTCGCCATGAGCGCGCTGGATGCGATGCCTACGGGGATTTGCAGTGCCAGCGCCGGCAAGCTGTTCGGGGTTTGCTCGACCATCTGATTGAGCGCACCGCCGGGATTCTTGACGGCCGTTGCCAGCATCCCGGCGTAGTCGTCCTCGGCAAGCTGCTGGAACTGCTCCACGAACTTGGTCGAGCTGCGCGGGGCCGGGTTGGCGTCGTCCCATTCGCGCTTGGCCTTGATGCGCTCCGCAGCACCCTGCGAGTCGTCGGTCACGTTGTCGAGGAACAGGCCGGCGTTGTGCTTCAGCCCTTTCCACCCACGTTCAAGGCTAGTCGATACCGGGCTTTCGTCGGCAGCGTCCTGCAGGGCTTCGTGCTCGATAGCCTTGTTGAAACCGGGATCGACGTACTTCGGCTGCTGCGACCACGGGGAAGAGGCCGCGCGCTTGACGCCAAAGCCCGCGCCAAGGATGGCCGGGACGTACTTCTGTGTCTCTTCGGGCAGATAGGCCAGCGGATCGCCGCCAGACTTCTCCGCACGCTGGATGGCTTTCTGCACGGCGCCGGGGCCGGCGTTGTAGGCAGCCAGGGCCAGACGCTCATTGCCAAACGTGGCGAGCTGCTTGTCGAAGTAGGCTCGGCCAAGGCTCTTGTTGTACTCGGGGTCGGACTTGAACCGCTCGGGGTTCCACTCGACGCCGGCCAGCTTTGCCGCCTCGGGGCCGGTTGCGGGTATGACTTGAGCGATGCCGGTGGCGCCCTTGCTGGACGTGACGACGCCGCCGTTTGTGTTGAACTGGCGCCCGCCGGATTCCTGCTTCAGCAGTCGGTCGAAGGTGCTGCCAGTTTTCCCGGACGTATCGCCGCCGCTGAGGATGGCTTCCTGCTCTTGGGTGAATGTGCTCATTCGCAGTGGCCTGTCAGCGGTAGTTGAGGTACTGGGAGTGGTGCTTTACCAAGGCTTCCAGTTCGGGAACCCGGTTTTCCAGGTATTGATCGCGGCGGTCGGGCGACATCTTCTCCGCGTCGGCCTTGACCTTTTCCAGCCGCTCGCTCGCCTCGATGAAGCCGTTGTAGCTGGGCTTTCCGCTGGCGCTCATGTCGGCGGCGGGCTGGGCTTGCGGCGCGGCAGCAGGTTTCTTTTCGGCCGGCGCTACTTTCAGGCGGTCGCCCGTGCGCAGGGCGTTGTATTGCTGGCGCAGGAACAGCGGCACTTCCACGCCGCTCGACTGGAACTTGTCGTAAGCCTCGATGATCTTGTTGCGGTCGGCCTGCCCTTGCGGCGTGTCGGCCTTGATGGCAGCTTCCAACGATGCGCGCTGCTTCAGGTCTTTGAAGGTGCCAAGGTATTGCGGTAGCCAAGCCTTGTCGGCAGCAAGGCGGACGCTGGTGGTGCCGGGCTTGTTGCCGTGGAACTGGTCCGGATCGATGTCGGACTCGCTGGCGATGCGCACCGCACCGCTGCCAAACTTGACGCCTTTGAAATAGGTGTTCGTCGCCGGGTCGTAGATGGCTTCCGGCTTCAGTTCGCCCTTCTCCAGTGCCGCGGCAATGGACAGCGCATTGCGGGGCGACTTCTGCAAGGGGGCATTCAAGCGCAGGATGGATTCCGCGTTTGCGCCGATGTTGGCGAGCTTCTGCGGGTCCGGCCGGTTGGTGGCGGGGTCAATCGGCGTAACGGCTTCGAGGTCTTTCGTGTCGAACGGAAAGCCGCTGTCGCCCTTTTCTTCCTTGCCGCCTGCGCCCCGCGCACCCGCGCCAAGGTTCAGTTGCGGCAAGCGGTCCTTCAAGTTGGCATTGGCGGTCTTCTCCTGAATCTCGGCTTCAGTCTTGCGACGGCCCAGCTCGGCGGCAGCGCGAGCCTGCTCACGTTCGTAGGCGCCAGACATGGCGTCAAGCTGCAGCAAGCCGGCGTGGGTAACGGTCTGCGGAACATCTGATCCGGGGCTTCGGATGATGTAGGCGCCCGGCGTCTTGGCGTCGGCCTGCAGGTCGATTCCCTTGGACTTGAGCAGGCTTTGCACGGGCAGGATGTCGCCGCGCATCAGAGCATCGTAAGCATCGGGGCCGGCAGCTTTGCGCAGGCCATCCACCTTGAGCTTCGCCGCCTCCAGATCGGCCGGCTTGAACAGGCCCGCCTTGAGCCCGTTGTCGATCACCATCTGCTGACGCTGGTAGGCCGGCAGATCGCTATAGACGCTCTCCACGTTGGTGCTCATGGCACCCAGCGCGTCCGTGCGCATCCGCTCTTCATTGGCGCGGTTCAGTTCGCCCATCTTCTCGCCGTGGAGCTGCTTTTTCATCCCCAGCAGCTCGGTTTGATTCGCCAGCGCCTGTTCCTGCCGTGCATCGCCCTCACGTTGGCGCATGAACTGCAGCCCCTGCATGATCCCGGCACCAATGCCGCCCGTTACGCCCAAGTTCGCCATTACGCAGCCCTCCGCTGAATGCCGCCCGCGGCCTTGATGCGGCCCGGCGTGTAACCTTGCTTGCGCAGAGCCAAGCCCTGCTTGTTGAGTTGTTCCAGCTTGTCGTGCCCGACCATCGCAGCAGCTTCGGCGTTGATGACGTGCTCGTCCTCGGTCAGCAGGGCCGGCACGTTGTCCGTGTTGCCCTTCCACTCGCCGGGCACCTTGCCGCCCTTGCGGATGTCCTGAATCGTGCCGTTCTGGTCAGCCTTGGCGAATCGGGCAGCGGCCTCGGCTTCGCTCATGCCTTCGTTCTGCGTACCGACTTCACCGCCTGCGTTCCACAGATCCAGCAGCGAGCCGGCGACCATCGCTGCGCCCACCCACGGCATGGCAGCGCCCACGGCAGCACCGGCAGTGCCCAAGCCCGCCATAAGGCCAGAACCGGCAGCAGCAGCGCCCGTCTCGGCGGCAGCGGCACCCGCGGCGGTTTCAGCAGCCGCAGTCGAGGCGGCCGTTTCAGCGGCGGCAGCAGTTGCCGTTTCTGCAGCGGCGGTACTTGCGGCGGCTTCCGTTGCACCCGTTGCCGCCGTTGCGCCAGCCGTTTCGGTAGCGCCCGCGGTAGCAGTGTCGGCGGCAATCGCCCCGGCCTGCTGGCCCGTTTGGGTTGCAGCGACTTCCCCGGCCTTCTCGGCCACTACTTCGCCGCCCTTCTTGACGGCAGCATCGCCAGCCTTCTTGGTCCCGGCGTTGTAGAGTCCCTTCAGGGTGTTGGCCGTGCCGATGGCAGATGCCGCAGGGTTGCCGCCTTGCTGCGGAGCCTGCGCGACCGGAGGCGGGGCAATGCTCTGCATCTGGAAGAAGCCTTGATTGCTCCCGACGCCGCCGCCCATCGTGTGGCATTCCACCTTCTTCATGCCGGCCGGCAGCTTGATTCGCCCACCGTCCTTTTTCTGGTTGTAGATGCCATAGGCCGCGATGCCGGCGCCGACAGCGTTGCCGACGTTGTTCGACTGGGCTTGCTGCTGGGCCAGTTGCTGGTTCGACTGGGAAGCCGCTAGGCTGCCAAGCCCGCTGGCTGCGTTGCCCATCTGCGTGGCGGCGTTGTTGCTCTGCCCGGTGAAGGTGCCCACCTTGTCCTTGGCGACGTTCAACTGGTAGTTGTTGGCCTCGGTGCGGGCAACGTTCTTGCCGGCAGCAAGGCGGGCCGCATTGGATACCTCGGTGGCCTTGGTCGATCCGGCAAAGCGCGCATCGTTGGGATTCACGCCCATAGCGGTCAGGCTGCGCTCGGTCGCCGCCCGCTCCTGCGCGTTGGCGCTCGCCATGTCGGTAGCAGCCATGCCGGCTTTCTTCTCGACATAGCCGGGGTCCAGCACCTCGTTCGTCTCGGCGACGTAGGAGTTGACCGCGCTGGGCAGGTTGGCTTCCGCCTGCTCCCGCAGCAGTCGGGCGGAGTCGGTTTGCTCCTTGTAGAGCGCATCGAGGTTGGCGTAATTCTGCGTGCCGCCACCTCCGCCCTTGTAGAGTCGGCGCGTGCCGTCCGGCGTGTAGCCGTCAAATTTGGTATGGATCAATTGGAAGTCTCCAGAATTGCGACTTGATAAGACGTGTCGAACCCGATGCGCCGGTACAGCGTCGCAACAGACGCCCGGCAGCGGGTTTCGATCCAGTCAGCCTCAAGGGTTTTGGCGGCGACAATCAGCGCAGCGGCAGCACGCTTCCCGCCGTGCCCGGCCCCGTACTGCACGTACAGGACGCGCTTGCGGGGGAATTGGGCAATGGTGGCGGTGACGACAAACTCAACCATCCCAGCATTGACGACGCCCAGCGCAAACATGGCGCCGGATGCAATACCGTCCCGGATGTCGTCAATCGTGTATTCGCCCCGGCCGTAGGGCATGGCCTTGCTAATCAGGTCGGAAATCTGCGGCCAGAAAGGCCCGATTGCCAAGTCCTTGGGGATTACGCCAATGTGGGTCATAGCGCGCGAAGCTATCACCCAAAGCGTATGATTCTTAGATAAACGGGGTGTTTTCCGGACTATATTTCACGCAGTTCCGGGGGAAGGCAGACGTCTGCACTACGTCGGCCAGCCCGTCGTGATGTCGTAGCTGGACAGATCTTCAGCCGTCGTCATCGCATCGATTGCATCCATGTGATTCCAGAACACCGAGAGGCACCGGGCACGCTGGCCTTCGGCGACAGCTAGCATGGCCTTGGCACGCGCCAGTTCGCTCTCCAGCGTGGAGGTGCCCGGCATCCGAGTGCCGCCTGTCGTTCGCCAGCCGTTCCACTCATCGGGCATCAGACCGTTCGTTTCCATCTGGGCCACGACACAGCGGATGCCGTCGATATGCAGATCCGAGCAACTGAGCGTGTAGCCGTCGTAGCCGAAGGGGACTTCGCGGCTTGCCGCATAGACGGCGCTCAGCTCTGCATATCGCGCACGGCGCGCGGCAGTAAGCTGCTCTGTCGAGAGCTCCCACTGGCCCGTGCTGTAATTCCACAAGTGCCAGTCCGATGGGCGGGTGGGGAATGCAGTCAGCGTCGGCGTTTCATAGTCACCCACATAAGTGATGTAATGGGTTTCATCGGAGTAGATATCGGGAGACTCTATCCACTGCTCGCCTTCGAGCGCTATGTGGACGGCCTCATCAAATGGCACCGAGGACCGCCGGGTTATCCGCCCGAAGGCATCGAAGAAATAGATCATCGTTTGCATCCAATGAGAGTGAGGGAGCGATTCGTGAAGCTCCACCCGTAGGGGCTGTATGCGGTCAATTGGGCCTGCAGCTTGTACGTGCCCACCTCCAACGAATCCCCGCTGATGAAGCCAGAGCCGTAAGAGCTGCTATCCCCCAGTATCGACGCGGCCATATAGCCTGACGCGACGACTGTACCGGAAGGCGCCACGATGCGCAGGCGCCCGAAAGCTGGCGTGTGGTCATTATTGAACGAACACCCCCCAAAGGCCACCACACGCTGGCCACCCGCATCGATGTAAAGGGACTGCACCGTGTACCACGCACCCTCGGTGATATAGCCCCCTGCGCCGTCCGTGTGGGACGCACGAGGAACTATCACCGCCTCACCCTGCAAGTGCAGCGTGCTGACGATGTTTGCCGCATCCGCCTTGATGCTGGTCGCCTCGATGTTGCCGCGGGCAAGGATGTTCCGAAACTCCGCGTATCCCGTGCGGTCGATGATCCAGCCGGCCGACCCTGCCACATAGTTGCTCGACCAGATGTTTCCGCCAATCTGGGCGTTCTGGATTGCGGCGTTGTCGATGTAGGTGGCGACGTTATTCGTGGTGAGCTTATCTAGCGACGAAAACGCACCTTTGGCGTAGCCGGGGGAGTAGGTGCTCGGGACGGTTTGGGCTGCAGTGGCCTCGCCGAAGAAGGGCTGGGTGAGCCAGGCGTAGGAGTCGGCTTGACCAACATACGTATCACTCTTGCGCCAGTACACATTCGCGAAGGCTGCAGCGGCGGGTGCAGTCCTAAAAATGACAGCATGTGTCCATCCGGACCCATGCGCGTTTGCCGCGAAAGTTGGTCCGCCCGATAGACTTGGCGTTATAAAACCTGACCCGAAATCTTCCAGGATTGTGCCGGCCGCATCAAAAAATACGATTGAAAGCCAGTAATCGCAGCGATGAGCGGCGAGCTTGGCCGAAAACTCATAGCGCTTACCCGCGGTGACGGGAATGCCGTAGTGATAGTCACCATAAGGGCCGTTCAGGTCCGTATTGGCGCCGACGTTGTGCACATTGCCACTTCGGCCGGACTGGAACATTTCCAGCGCTTGACCTCCTTTTGGTCTCCACATATCATCCCCGCGCAGAGTAAGCGGGCTTACTCCACCAGGATTCCAGCCCAGGACAGCGGGCGTGAATCCGCCGATGAATTCAGTGTTCGGGAGCAAATTGACGCCAAGACCTACGTTTAGGTTCCCCGCGTCTGCCCCGTAAGTGGCATTATCCGATGGCTTGCCTGTACCAGTCACCCCACTCCAGTTGGTGTTTCCATTGAACGACACCCCGGCCGGGCCCACTGCAAACGGTACGTAGTCCCCGTACCCTGGCATCACCATCGCGAACTTGTCTGCACGGATCACGAAGCTCGACGTCGATCCGCCTGCTATATTCGACTCGCTCGCCAACCCGAACCCGGCTACATAACCGTTCGTGTCGATCTTGACGGTGTATTGCCCGTACAACTGACCGGTCTGGGTGGCGCGCACCGTCGCCTCTTCGGCCAGCGCGGCGCGGATGGTTTGCCCACCTGCCGTGAATACCTCGGCGTTCAGTGTCGTCCAGTAGTTCGCCTGCCCGGTCGTCCAGTTTGTGACGAGGTTCCCGCCCGACTCGATCACCGCATTCGTTGCGCCCGTTATGGCCCATGCGGTATTGATCGCGCTGACGAGCGCATTGTCGTTACCGGCGCGCACCGTCTGTTCGGCAAGGATGGCACCCTCTGTTGCGGTGGTGCGTGCCTGCAGGACGGATACGGACGTAGCCACGGCGCCGACAGCCGACACCCGCGCCGTTTTCTCGTCGAAGACCAGCCCAGACGCCAACGTGCCCAGCGTCAAGCCTGTCGGGTCGGTGGCGCCGGTCAGCTTGGCCGACAGGCTTTGCCGGGCTGCTACCTCGGTGCTGTCGGCACTGGCGCGGGCGATCCGCTCGGAGTAGATCAAGCCCTGCGTCACCGCGTTGGCGTCGGTGCCGGAGTAGCCACCGCGAACCTGAGCCGCAAGGCTGCTGCGCTCGAAGACTTCAGCCGACAACCCGGCTTCGGTCGCATCGATGCGGCTTTCATGGTCAGCCAGAGACAGCGTGTGTGCCGCCACAACGTCACCCAGCGTGGCGTAATCGCCTACCTTCTCCCAAAAGGCAGTGTCAGTCGGCAGGTTGCCCGTGGTCGCTGCGATGGCCCGGTACAGTTTGCTGTCGAACGTCACCATGTCGCCGATGGCGTAGGTGACGCCCGGATCGTAAGCCGCCGTCGAGCCGATGTCGGCCAGCGTGGCTTGAATCGCCGAGATGGCCTCTTGTCTCGCGAGGGCTTCGGCGATGGTTTGCTGCTTTGCCGCGAGATCCACCCGCACGATTTCGCTCGACAGCTTGGCGTACAGTTCCGACGAGAATAGCCATTGCGCGATGCCTGCCGGCACGCCACCCGCGGCGGCGCCAGTCAGCGCCTCGGCAGCCTTGGCCAGAGTGCGGACAGAGCCCTCGGAGGACTGCAGCGCAGAAAGGGCGTCGCTGACAGCCTGGGCAAACCGGCGCGCGGCCGGATCTTGAATAGCTGTCGTTGCCGGGATAGCCGGCGCGATGGGGGTGATGACTTTCATCATGCGCCTTTCAGTTCAGCAAAGGAGCCGGCCAGCGAGACTTCCCGCACCGTGGCCGTCCCGGTGAGTTTCACCGACCAGCGATATGCCGGGTTGCCGCTCGGCAACCGGAAAGATGTTCGGCCCGAGATCGCTACCGTTGCGCGCAGAGCCCCGTCAGCGAACACCTGCAGGCTTGCCGCGCCCACCGCATCCACCACGCCCGCGGCGAAGTTCGTCGGCAGCGGAAACAGCCGGTCGCCCGACTGCCACACGTAGGTCAGGTCGTCTCCGGTCGCGAACTCGGCAAACCCGGTGGCCGTTGTCACGAAGAGTTGGTCCGTCGTGCCTGACACCGCCGCGCCGTACAGGGCTTGCCCCGCATCCAGCCGGCAGTACGATCCTGCCGCTTCATCCAGTTTCAGCAGGAAGGGTTCTTCAGTCCGGGCAATCGGATAGCTCGGATCAACCAAGCCCAGCAGGTAGCCGTCGTGGTGCGCCATGCGAAGATTCAGCTGGGCATTACCGTACTTGGCTCGCCAGTCCCGGCGACGGAGCAGGGCTTGCGACTCCTTGAGCGAGGGTTGCCCGCCGAAGACGGAGACAAGGCCATCGTTGGACGCGAAGACCGCAGAGCCTTCGACCCGCGTCATGGCCGTGTCCGTCCAGCCGGCCTGCTCCACCGGAAGGAGTTGCTGGCTCATCTGAGACGGATGCGCGCCCGAGACAAGGTAGGTCTGAGCCTGCGTCGTGACCAGAATCCCGCCTTCAATGGCGACGATGCCGACGATCCCATGCGGCAGCGTCATGCGGTACGGCCACGCGTGCGGCTTGTACGGCTCGGAGAACACCAGATCCTTGCCGGAGCCCACGACAAAGAAGCCGTTGCCCACGTAGGTCAGATTGCTTGGCGCAGCAGGGGGCAGGCTCCACGATGCGCTGGTGAGCGCCGTTGTCGTGACGGGCTCGGTGGTCAAGTCCTCGAAGGTCGCCGTTCCACCCGAGAGCGTTGCCGGGGTTTCGTTCAGCAGGAAGTAATCCGTGCTGGTGCCTGCCGGGTAGGTGCGATAGAAGACGATCCCCTGAAGCGCCTGCTGCCCCGCGGTCGGGGTGTGGGTCACGGTGTAGGTGACAGACTTGCCCGGCTCCTTGTCGAACGTCACCGGGTCGCTCGGGGCCGACTCTTCGCCCCAGATATTGATTGCCACGGCCACCACGGAGATTGACTCCGGCGTGACAGTCGCCGCCGCCACGGTGACGGCCGATTCAAGGGCATACACCCGGCCGCTCGCCGACAAAGCAAGCGCACCGTAAGCCAGTGCAGAGCGCAGCGCCCACGTCACACCGTCCGTCGAGGTATAGACGCCAGATGCGGTGACAGCGATCCACTTGCTCGACGCGTACAGCACGTCATAGACGGTACTCACGCCGGAGACTGCCGCCCATGTGTCGCCGTTGTCGGTCGATTTCGCCAGCACACCCGAAGCGCCCAGCGCCATCAAGGTGCCGGATGCGTAGGCCAGCTTGTGGATGGACGACCCGGCAAAGGGCGTGGCGCGCTCGGACCACGTCGTTGCGTCCGTCGAGTTGGCAATCTTGCCGCTGTCGCCAGCCAGCACCCACTTCGATCCGGTCTTGGCGGCCGCCCGGATGCTGGTCGATCCGAAAGCCGACGTGCGATCCGTCCAGGTTGTGCCGTCAGAACTGGTCGCCAGCTTGCCGTTTTCCCCGAAGGCCAGAAACAGCGAGCCAAGGTATTCGGCCCCCAATACCGCAGAGGTGCCGAAGCCACTGCTGCGCGATTCCCATGTTGCCCCATCGGCAGAGGTCAGAATCTTGCCTGCATTGCCAGCCACGACGAACAGGCCGGACGATGCCGCTACTTTGTTCAGGTTCTCGGTGACGCCCGACGATCTGATCAGCCACGTCACGCCACCGTCATCAGATGTCGAGATCAGTCCCAATGCCCCCACGGCCACGATGGTGCTGCCAATGCTGCCGGCCGACACAACCGCCTTGCCGCCCGACAGCGGCTGCGCAGAACTTGCCGCCCACGTCACGCCATCGGCCGAATGCGATGCGCTCCCTGCAGTGCCGAAGACCACGTCCGACCCGGACACCGAAGCGGAAGCCGTGACCGACTCCGACCCCAGCGGGGATTCCGTAGCGGCCGTCCATGTCACGCCGTCCGTGGTGCGTGCGAACACGCCATCCGTTGCCGAAGCAATGGCGCCACCCACCTCAACAGTCGGCGCGGCCGGTGCCGTCACGCCCACATCCCACGGGGAGGCAGGCTCACCCGGAGACAGGTTGATCGCCGTCATGCTCGACGCCAAGGCGACTTTCAGCCCCTCGCCGTGCTTGTGGTAGATCACCCGGCCTACAGTGTCGTCAATGGTCGGGTGAAGGTATGCGCGGGTCGGCTTGTTCCATGCAAAAAAGCGCAGACCATCATCCGTGAATACAGCCCGCACAGGACGCGCCCCGGACGCTGCGGCGTAGTGCGTGCCGATCCCTTTCAGCGGGCGAAGCTCCTGCGCGGTGAAGTCGCAGTTCTGCGCGTACTGGGCGGCGTCCTCGGGCAGCCTGTCGGCCGGCAATTGCGGGATTTCGCCGTTGAACTTGCGGATGGAGAGGATCGTCATTGACGGGCGACCCCTTTGATCTTCTCGACCGACCGATAGGCGCCAAGGCCCAGCAAGCCAAGCAGCACCTGCATGGTCAGATCCGTGTCGATCACCGGGAACGGGCCAGCGTAGGCAAAACCAACCGTCGCCACGAAGCGCGCAATGGGCTCAATCACTGCCGCATAGGCCAGCGCAAAGGCACAGACCCACACCACAAACGGACGCCCGCCAGACACGAACAGGCTGCCGCTTGCGGCTTCGATCTTGTTGATCTCCACCTGCCCGCCCATGCGCTCGCTCTCGGCCTTGTAGGCGTCAAGCTCTGCGGCCATCCTCTCCTTGTCGGATGTGGTCAGGTCGTCCGCAATCTTGCCCACGGCGCCGATGATTTCGCCGATACCGACGGTCGATAGGATGCTCATACGCTCTCCCTAAGCAATCTGTTGATCCAGCCCAACAGGAACCTTCCCTGCGTCCGGTCGCGGGTCACGATGTCCCGATAGCGCGCCAGCTTTGCCAGCGAGAAAGCCAACTTGAACCAGCGCGGGTCCGCGTGATTGATCTCGGCGATGGACTTGGGGCCGATCACCCCGTCAGGCGTCAGGCCAAGGACGACTTGCGCCAGCTTTGCGGACACCCGCCACCCGGCATTCACACCGAAGTCGAACAGGCTCTGAGCGATGCCCTCGTCCTCGATCTCGTCGCAGCGCAAGCGATCCCAGAACTCTTCCTTGTAGAAGGCCCGGACCAGCGAGACGGGCGGAACTTGACCGCGGTCGATGTAGGACCAGCCTGGCCAGTGCGGATGAAACTTGCGCGAGATGCCGGCGTAGGTCTGCCCACCCCGGTCATGCTGGATGTCGGTGAGTTTGTAGCCGCCCTCGTTGAGCACGACTTCTTCGAAAGCGGGGAGGAAATCAGCCATGCGGATCACCAAAAGAAAAACCCCGCCGAAGCGGGGTCTGAAGGGTTGCCGGTTGTCCGGCGAGTGGGGTCATCCCCGCGCAACGGGGATTAGAAAATCACGGAATCCACACAGCGTTCGTGAACTGATACATCTCGTCACGCGTGACGGATTTCAGGGCACCAGAACGGATCATCGGGCTCAAATCCGACAGCCCTTGCTGGATTTGAGTAAATGACGACGTATTTGCCCCGGACGTGGCTTGAATGTCGTGCGTATAAAAAATCACCGATTGCCCGGTATCGACTGCTATTTGCGCATGCAATCCAGTCGTTGAGTACGTCGTAGCGTCAAAGACCATCGCCGGCAGCGCATGCCAATTTTGCGGTGTGACCATCTGGATCAGCGCTTGCTCAGTCTGACGCGCAGAGAGGAAGCCGTTTTTGCGGAGCACTTCACGCAGACTGTTATTCCAATTCCCCTGCGGGTTCGTGTAGTGCCACGCCTTCAAAAAGCCCAGCCCGTCCAGGATCTTGACGGAGTTCATAAGGTCAAATTCGATTTCGTCGTAGCTCATACTGACGCCAACAGAGATTGTTCCAGACAGCGTTCTGCCGCCG
>ERZ650308.1373-NODE-1373-length-12651-cov-5.152191_pt1 | contig 12651 bp, 13 predicted proteins | sample MGYA00376244_ERZ650308 | MGnify/ENA primary metagenome ERZ650308 (study PRJEB26733, sample SAMN07839295) | wastewater metagenome | biome: small river; feature: stream; material: water | place: USA: North Carolina | collected 2016-04-26 ...
AAAGAAACAGAGAGAAAGTAGGAGCGCTGGGGAAGGAATCGCGCGCGTGGCGTGGTCATCGTAGTCGGGGTTATCCAGCATGACCCACATAACAAACCACGCCCTGTCCCGCGCCATGGAGCGCATCCCCGGCCTCCGCACCGAGGACGAGGCGCGCTCCCTCCTCGCCGGCCCCGTGTTCGACATCGCCGCGGACTTCGCCGGGCTGGCCGAGTGCTTCGTCAGGATCGCGTCGGGGCACAGGATCGTGGTCAGGGATCATGCGATCGTGACTGTGTTGGCGGGTAACACGAATGTGAAATTCTTGAGGGAGCGGGACTGATGGCGAAGCGCAAGACCAGGACCATGGACACACGCGGCCCGCTCCAGCGTCTGCACGATCGGCAGGCTGTCGAGCGTGACCAGGCGGCGCTTTCGGTCATCACGCCGGAGCAGCGCGCGAAGGGCACATACGTTGGCGAGCGCCGTATCGTGAACAACCACGACCCGGTTGCACGCTGGATTGCCCTAGGGAGGCTCACAGAGGGCCAACAGGGGGCAATCCGGTATGTGGGTAGGCTCTGGGAGCTTTCGGGCCTCACGCAGCCTCTGACGGCAAATTACGGGGTGTCTGCTGGAGGTGGTGGATGCTCTGAACTGCTCGCCGCACTGGAGATCGATGCGCGCGAGGATTTGCACCGGGTGCGTGGGTACATTCCGGCGGGCTATTGGGAGGTGTTCGAAAACGTCTGCCGCTGGGGTGAGCCTGCCGGTGTCGCCGGGTCCGCGCTGGGGTTCGGGGAGCGCGCTGGGGCTGACCGGGCGCATACGATCGTGTGTTTCGTGGCCGATGTTATTGCGATGGAGGAGGGGTTGTGAAGTCCTTGACTTCCCCGCGCCCAAACGATAGCAAATCACTAATCGCTGGAATTGCGTCCAGCTTCGAAGCCCCAGCGGTCAGGCTGGGGCTTTTTGCGTTTGGAGGTGGGATATGGCTGGCAGCAAGCCCGGCACCCCACTTGGCGAAGGTCGCCTCAAGGCGCCAGCGTTTGTCTCCAATGCTGGCAGGGGGCGGAAGCCCGGGTCGAAGAACAAGTTCACGATGGCGGTCAAGGAGATGATCCTCGGCGCGCTCGATAAGGCCGGCGGTATCGATTATCTTGCTCGACAGGCTGACGAGAACCCCGCCGCGTTCATGGCCCTGGTCGGCAGGGTTCTGCCCATGCAGGTGACTGGTGCAGGTCAGGACGGCGAGCATCTGGTGGTCAGTGAAATCAGGCTTGTAGGCGTGCGGCCGGGTGACAACGGCTAACATCCTGATCCCGGACAAGCTGGTTCCGGTATTCGAGGGCGAGGCAGACACAAGGGGCGCATACGGCGGGCGTGGTTCAGCCAAGAGCCGTACGTTCGCCAAGATGACCGCAGTGCGCGCACACATGTGGGACCGGGCTGGTCGTGAGGGAATTATCCTCTGCGGCCGTCAGTTCCAGAACAGCCTTGCCGATTCGAGCATGGAGGAGGTCAAGGCCGCGATCCGGTCGGAGCCATGGCTGGAAGCGCATTTTGACATCGGTGAGACCTACGTCCGCACGAAGTCGGGGAGGGTCAAGTACGGGTTTTCCGGCCTCGATCGTAACATTGACAGCATCAAGTCCACGTCGCGCATCCTGTTGGCATGGATCGAGGAAGCTGAGCACGTCACCGAGGCGGGTTGGGTCAAGCTGATCCCGACGCTGCGAGAAGAAGACAGCGAGCTTTGGATAACGTGGAACCCGGAGCGCGAGACATCCGCGACGAACAAGCGGTTCCACAAATCGACCGACCCGCGAACGAAAATCGTCGAGATGAATTACCGGGACAACCCGTGGTTCCCGGCGATCCTTGAGCGCCAGCGGCAGAAGGACAAGCGCGAGCGGCCTCACCTCTATGGCCACATCTGGGAGGGCGAATTTCTGTCCTCGCTCGAAGGCGCTTACTTTGGCGAACATCTGGGGACGGCGAAGGAGCAAGGCCGGATCGGTTTTGTGGCCGAAGACCCGCACCTGATCGTTCGCCTGTTCGCGGACATCGGCGGTACGGGCGCGAAGGCTGACAATTTCGTATTCTGGGCGGCCCAGTTCGTCGGCACGGAGATCAGGGTCATCAACCACTACGAGGTGCAGGGTCAGCCGATCGCGGCGCACCTTAACTGGATGCGCGAGCAGGGATACACGCCGGCCCGCTGCAAAATCTGGTTGCCGCACGACGGCGACACGCAGGACCGGGTGTTTGATGTGTCGTATCGCACGGCGTTTGAAGGCGCAGGCTACGCGGTCGAGGTTATCCCGAACCAGGGCAAAGGAGCTGCGGCGGCACGCATCGAGGAAGTCCGCAAGCTGTTTGCGCGTATCCGGTTCGATGAGACGAAGACCGAGGCCGGGCGCAAGGCGCTGGGCTGGTATCATGAAAAGCGAGACGAAAAGCGCAATATCGGCCTTGGCCCCAATCACGATTGGGCCAGCCATAGCGCGGACGCATTCGGGTTGATGTGCGTGGCTTATGAGGAGCCGCGCATCAAACAGCCGGCGCGGGTTGTGCCCCGCACCGCCGGCGCGTGGATGGGATAGGAGGACGCATGAAAGACAGCGACCTCCTCAAGGAGGCCCACGAGATTTTCGCCGCCTGCGAAAGCCGCGACGAGGACAACCGCAGGACGTTCGAGGAAGACATCCGTTTTGGCCGGCTCGAAGAGCAGTGGCCTGAAGAGATCAAGGAAAAGCGGGCGCGTGAAGGCCGCCCCATGCACACGATCAACAAGCTGGCCCCGATCATCCGCCAGGTCGTGAATGATGCGCGGCAGAACAAGCCGTCGATCACGATCCGCCCGCAGGATAGCAAAGCGGACGTCGAGACGGCCGAAGTCCTGTCGGGGCTGGTGCGCAATATCGAAAGTTCGTCTAACGCGGACATCGCCTACGACACCGCTGTCGAGAACGCGGTTTCAGGCGGCTTCGGCTACATGCGCGTCAATATGGACTACGCGCACGATGACACGTTCGATAAGGACATCGTGATTGACGCGGTGCCGAACCCGCTGTCGGTCTATGGCGATCCCGAGAGCTTTTCGTTCGATGGCAGCGATTGGAACACCGCGTTCATCACTGATCGCATCACGCGCGACGCGTTTGAGGCGCGCTACAAGGGCGCGCAGCCGGACAACTGGCAGGGCGATTATCCCGATGGGTGGTTGGAAGAGGATCACCTCACCATCGCCGAGTGGTGGACGCGAGAACAGGTAGCGCGCAAGATCATCCAACTTTCCGATGGCCAAGTCATCGGGTTGAAGGAATTCGAAGCGCGGGCGCAGGAGTTTATGGATGCTGGCGTGCAGCCGGTGGGAAGCCCGCGTGAAGTCCTGTCGCACAAGGTGACACAGCGAATCATCACTGGTCTGGAGATCCTTGAGACGAACGACTGGGTTGGGACATATATCCCGATCATTCCGGTCTATGGTGATGTCGTGGTTCTGAAGGACAAGCGCCACTTGCGGTCCTTGATCCGTCCGGCGCGCTCGGCGCAAGAGCGGTATAACTATTGGATGAGCGCATCCACCGAGATGGTTGCGCTGGCCCCGAAGATGCCATTTGTCGGCGAGGAAGGCGCATTCGACGTTGATCCGAACTGGAATCTCGTCAACTCCGATAGCCTGCCTTATGTGATGTACGCGCGTGGGGCCACCCCGCCGCAGCGCCAGGCACCGCCACAGATCAGCGCCGGCATGATGCAGGAGGCAATGAGCGCCGCTGAGGACATCAAGGCGGTTACGGGCATCTACGATGCGTCGCTGGGCGCGCGCTCGAATGAGACGAGTGGCGTTGCGATCAACGCCCGCGCACGCGAAGGTGATGTTTCGACGTTCCACTTCATTGATAACCTGACGCGCTCGATCCGGCAGGTTGGCCGCGTCGTGGTGGATCTGGTCCCCAAGGTCTACACCAGCGACCGCGTGGTGCGCGTGCTTGGTCAGGATGGCAAGTCCGAGCAAATCACGCTGGGCCAGCCCAACGAACAGGGGCGAATCTACGATCTTTCGGTCGGCAAATATGACGTCGCGGTAAAGGCTGGGCCATCGTTCACCACACAGCGCGAAGAGGCCCGGGCGGAACTGGTCGAGATCATCAAGGCCGTCCCCGATAGCGCCAAGGTTCTCGGCCCGATGTATCTTCGCAATTCCGACTGGCCGGGCGCTGAGGACGCTGCCGATTTGCTGGAGGGCAAGGGGCAGCAGCAGGGCCTTCCGCCTGAAGTGCAGCAGCAGATCGGGCAGATGCAGCAGGTTATCCAGCAGGGCGGCGCGCGCCTCCAGCAACTGGAGCAGGAAAACGAGCAGTTGAAGGCTGCGAACGCGATCAAGGACAAGGAGGCCGACGCGAAGCTGATCGAGGCGAACGCGAAGGTCATTGAGGCAAAGGCGAAGGGTATGGCGGCGTTGATGCCGCCACCCGCGCCAGCGCAGCCGCAGCAAGCGGCGCAACCTGCCGGCAACCCCTTCGCGATGGAGGGGTCGGCTTAACCCGCCAACGTCGTGAGACAGTAGGCAACAAGGAAATACCATGACCGATGTGACCAATCCGGAAACGGAAGTCGCCGTTGACGTCGATACGATCGATGATTTCGAGGCGTTCGAAACCGCCGCGTCCGAGGATGAGGGCGAAGACGACGACACTGCAACCGAACTGGACGAAGACGGCACCCCCATCGAGGGACCGGCGGAACCCAGCGCCGACAGTGCGACGGCCGACGAAGAAGAGATCGAGATCGACGGCAAGAAATACCGGGTCCCCAAGGACGCTGCGCTTCGTCACGCGGACTACACCCGCAAGACGCAGGCGCTGGCGGAAAGGGCCCGCGAAGTTGATGCGACATTGGAGCGCATCACCTCGGTCAGCCAGCAAGAGACGCAGGCACTCGTCAAGGTGGCTGCGATCCAGGCCCAGATTTCCCAATACGACGGGATTGACTGGGATGCCTGGGAACAGACGAACCCGCCCGAGGCGCAGCGTGCATGGCGCCAACTCACACTTCTGAAGGAAGCAGGTGGGCAGGCGACGGCCGAATACCAGCACGCGCAGGAACAAGCCCGAGCGACCGCGCAGCAGGAAACTGCCAGGCGCATCGCTGAGGGGCAACGTGTCCTCGCACAAAAGATCGAAGGCTGGAGCAAGGACAAGGCGGAAGCCATCCTCGACTTCGGCGTCAAGACCTACGGCTTCAGCCGCGAAGAACTTATGGGCATCGACAATCCACTCGCGATCGTCGTTCTCCATGACGCGATGGAGGGCAGGAAAGTCAAGACTCAGGCGGCCACCCGCGAAAAGATCGAGAGGCAGCAGGCAGTCAAACCCGCGACGGTCCTGAAAGGCAATTCAGGCCGTGTCGCGGTCAGCCCAAGCACGACCGATTTTGCCGCATTCGAGCGGCTCGCCAACAGGTCTCGTTGATCGCTGCGGCAAACGCCGCACACCGCAACCCCCGGGTCCCACGTCGCGATGACGTCGGTTTCCCTTTGATGGACAAATATCATGGCAAATCAGTTTCTCAACGCGCAGGAATACGCGAACAGCATGCTGCTGCTGGCCAAGAACCAGCTTGTCACCGGCAAACTGGTGAGCGGCAAGTTCAAGAAGGACGTTTCGGACGAGAACGGCCTTTCCATTTCCGTGAAGCGCCCGCCCCGGTTCTCCCGCAATGATGCGTCGGCGATGTCGGCCGCGCTCGCCGCGCAGGACGTGCTGACCGGCTCGGTGAGCGTCGCCGTCAACCAGTATGCCAAGGTGCACATCTCGGTGGGCGATATCGAGTATGTCCAGAGCTACAACCAGCTCATGAAGAACGAGACGATGAAGTCGGCGGCATCGACGCTGGCTCACCAGATCGACGCGCACCTTCAGTCGAAGGTCGCGAAGTTCTCGGGCTACATCGGCACTGGCATCTTCGATACGGACCCCTCGCACAACATCGGCACGCCGGCCGAGTTCAACCGTGTCCACACCCGCCTGATGGACCTGGGTGTCCCGAACAGCGACCTCGTCTCCACCGTGTTGTTCGATGATGCGGAGGAAATCCGTGGCTCGCTCATCGGCGGCAACATCGACGGCGTGAACAAGACCGCGCTGGAGAAGGTGCGCGTTCCGATCCTGTCGGAAATCGACATCTACGCCACGCAGCAGTGCCCGTCGCTGACGGTCGGAACCCGTGTTGCTGGTGCCACCTCGCTGATCGACAACGGCACGCTCTCGGTCAACTACCGCGATGTGAAATCGACGATGGTGCAGACCATCCACATCGACGGCCAGACCTCGGGCAAGACGATCAAGGTCGGCGAAACGCTCACCATCGCGGGTGTCTATGCCTACGACTGGCGCAACCAGGTGGCCCTACCCTACCTCCAGCCCTTCACCGTCGTCGGCGGCGCTTCCACGGCGTCCGGCTCGGTCCCGAATGGCTCGGCGCTGGGCACTGCGATCACGACCGATTCGGGCGGCGATATCGACCTGATCATTTCGCCCCCGATCGTCGTCCCCGGCACCTCCGATGGCGTCTCGACCGCCGGCAATACCGCCTTCGCGACGGTTTCGGCCGCGCCGGTCGATGGTGCTGCGGTGACGCACTTGGGCGCTGCGGGCACGACCCGCCGTGTTCGTGCGGCATGGCACAAGTCCGCGATCACCCTTGTCAGCGCGCGCCTCCAGACGCCGTTTACCGGGGAATCCAGCTTCGCCACGGACCCGGAGACGGGCATTTCGATCCGCTACTGGCGTGGTTCGGACATCTCGACCGGCGCCCACGTCCATCGCTGGGACTGCCTGTACGGCGCGGAAAATCTCGACCCGCTGATGGGCTACCAGATTAGCGGTTCCTGATCGTGATTGGCCCCCGCCTGCGGGTGGGGGCCTTTCTCTTTCGAGAAGGCGAGACACATGACAAAACTGGACTGGCCGTCCTGGCGCTACGGCCCCAATGGCGCGGCGGACATCTTCGAGCGCGCGGATGACGTGCCTGCGGGGTGGGTTGACCATCCCGGCAAACTGGCGGCTGACCCGCTCGACCATGATGGCGACGGGCGCAAGGGCGGGTCTCTGCCGCGCGGGCGCAAGGTGGCCGGCTGATGCCCACCTACGCGGACCTGAAGACGCGCATCATCACGGAAACGGTTCGTGATGATCTTGCGGGCGACCTCGCCACGACGTTGGCGACGCATATCGCGCGCGCGGTCGAGTATTACGCATCGACGCGGTTCTGGTTCAACACGATCCTCGCCAGCGCGACGACGACGCCTGGGACCGCGACAGTGGATATTCCCGCCACGGTCCGGATCGTTGACCGCGCCGCCTACCCCAACGGCTTTGGCGACATCAACGAGTATCAGCTTGTCGAACTGCCGGACGACGGCAGCACTGGCCGCCCGACTCGGTACGCCTATTACAACGACAAGCTGCGCCTCTGGCCAACCCCGGACGGTGCTTACACGCTGAACATCTATGGTGTCGCTCAGATCGCCGGGCCCACGGCTGACGGCGACACGAACGTCTGGACCAATCAGGCCTACGACCTGATCACTGCGCAGACCAAAATGACGCTATATCGCGGCATCTTCCGCGACCCTGAAGGCGCGCAACTCGCCATGGCCGAGGTGCAGGACGCACTGGCCCGGCTGAAGCGCGAAACAGCCCGTCGTGTGCAGTCTCCGCTGCGATCCGATTTCCAGATCGCACGCGGCTGGTTGAACCCTCTCGCGACATGACCTCCCGCGTTCGCGCCGCAACAGGCGCACCGAAGCATGTCTCCGACCTCGCGCGGACCACGCAGCGTGTCATTGACGAGACGGTGCAGTCATTCCGGGGAATCCGCACGATCACGGCCTCGGAGACGCTGACCAAGGGCGACGTGACCGTGTTGGTCAACGCTGCCAGCGGCGCAGTGACGGCAGCCCTCCCCCCGGCGGCCGAAGTCACCGGACAAACGCTCCATATCAAGAAGATCGACGCCAGCGGCAACGCGGTGACGATCGACCCAAGCGGCTCGGAAACCATCGACGGCGCGGCGACCAAGGCCACGGCGACGCAGTGGGCCAGCTACTCAATCCAATCGAACGGCACAGGGTGGTTCATCATATGACCTACGTCCCGGAACGCATTCAGTGGCAGGACATCGAGGGCAAGCCCGAGACGTTCCCGCCCGAGCCTGAGGCGGTGAAAGAGCAGATCGCCATCCAGGTCGAAGAGCAGCTTGCGGTGCAACAGGAAGTCAGCGGGCTGAAGCTCGCCGATCCCGAGGCCTGACCCATGGCTGACACCTATAGCCCCCGCCTTCGCCTCGCGAAGTTCGAGACCAATTCGCACAAGAACACCTGGGGCGCCGACTTCATCGACGAAGTTCTGACGCCGCTGGAATTTTCTATCGCTGGCGTGACCACGCTGGCGATGACCGGCGACGTGACGCTGACCGCGAACAACGGCGTGGCCGATCAGGCGCGCGCCGCCGTCATCAACGTGACCTCGACCGGCGGTGTCGCGCGCACGATCACAATTCCATCGGTTGAAAAGCTCTACAAGGTCCGCAATGCCGGTACGTCCACGATCCTCGTGAAGACCGCTGCGGGCACGGGTGTTTCTATCCTGCAAGGTACCACGGCCGAAGTCTTCTGCGACGGCTCCGCGTGCTACCGCGCGTGGGTTTCCGGCTGGGGCCGCCTGACCAGCGTCGATATGTCGTCCGGCACGAGCAAGAACATCGTGTTCACCGTGACCGGGCAGGCTTTCACGCGAGCGCGCTTGACCTGCAACTTCGGGATTTCATCGGCCTCGATCGTCCAGCTTACGGTGAAAGGACCCGCCGGTTCGTCTTCCGCCGTCAATATGACCGAATCAACGACTGCCGTGCAGGGCGAAATCATGATCAACAGCCTGACCAGCGATTTCGGGGCTGTCCGCAACGAAACGCAAGTCGTGGCCACTTCGCCGGGCTTGGCCGCCGCTACCCCGACGACACTCGTGTTCCGCATGGTCGGCGGCATCACCGACATCACGCTGACCAGCGCCAACGCATTCAACGCAGGCTCCATCTTGGTGGACATGCAGTGAAAGTCGCGCTCGAACTCGCGCCAGGCCTCGTTTCGGACGAGACGCTCTATTCCACGCCGGGGCGCTGGGCGGACGGAAGCAACGTGCGCTTTCGGCTGGGCAAGCCCGAAACCGTAGGTGGCTGGGAAAAGTACAACGCGACGCTGATCGCGGGCGTCTGTCGCTCGGCGCTGGCGTGGACCGATAGCCTTAGTCAGCCGAACGTCGCGTTCGGCACGAACACCAGCCTCAACGTCATCAAGTCCGGCGAGTGGTACGACATCACGCCGGCCGGGATCGGCACGGGCGCGATTGATGCGGTCTACTATGACGGCGGCTGGGGCGGCGGCGGCTGGGGAATGGGCGCGTGGGGCGTCGGCCAGACCGAAGAGCAGCCGCGAGTATGGTCACTGGCGAACTGGGGTGAGGCGCTGATCGCCGCCCCTGCTGGCGGCGCGCCGTATTACTGGGGCAACGACCCGTCGCAGGTGGCCACAGTCATCTCGCAGGCGCCCCAGGCGTGCAATCGCATACTCGTCACCCCGGAGCGCCAGTTGCTGGCGTTCGGCTGCGAGGAGGAGCTTTCCGGCCTGTTCAACCCGATGTGCATTCGGGGATCGGACATCGAGGATTACACAGACTGGACGACCGCCAGCAACAACAACGCTTTCGAGCATATCCTCGAAGGCGGCGGCATGATCGTCGATGCCAAGATGCTCGGCTCACTGGTGCTGGTCTGGACCGATTCGGGCCTGTTCGTGGGCGAATTCCTGGGGCAGCCAGATCAGGCGTACCGCTTCGACCGCGTGGCGGATGGCTGCGGCCTTATCTCGCCGCAAGCGTCTGTGGTGGACAACCAGACGGCCTATTGGATGACGCCGGACCTGCGGTTCTTCTTCTATCAGTACGGCGGCATCCCCACCGAGATCCCCTGCCCCATCGGCCGTGAGTTCCGCGATAACCTCGACACCGCGCAAGTCGGCAAGATCGTGGCGACGTCCATCCAGAAGTTCGGGGAAATCTGGTGGTTTTACCCTGACGCTCGCGATGGAGACGAAAATAGCCGCTACATCGCGCTCAACGTCACCGACCAGACGCTGCCGTGGTTCAAGGGCGATATCGCGCGCACGGCATTCATCGACAGTGGCCCGCTCGCCTATCCACTGGGTGTTTCCTACGCAGGGCAGACCTACCTGCACGAGAATGGCGCAGCCGCTGACGGCGCGGCGCTGGTGTCGTACATCGAATCGTCGGCGCAGTACCTGGGCGAGGGAGACCGGCGGCTGCTGCTGAAAGGCATCTGGCCGGACTTCGAGGCGCAGCAGGGCGACATCACGCTATCCATCGATGTGCGCGAGAGACCGCAGTCTTCAGCATCCACCAAGGGTCCGTGGACGCTGGCCACTACGACGCTGAAGAAGGACTTTCTGGCCAGCGGTCGCCTTGTCTCGGTGAAGTTCGCGGCCTCTGCGGTGGGTTCCTTCTACCGGATCGGGAAGCCCGCGTTCGAGACGGTCTCGCTCGGTGGCGAATAGCTATTGGGATTGGCGGGAGCGGCTGGCTCTCGGGTTGAACCCCGATCTCTACACCGTGGAGTGGTTGGACCGCCTTCTGTGTGATGAGGGCGCAGGCTTTGCGGCCACAGACGCGGCGGCGATGGTTGTCCAGCTTCGAGATTATCCAACAGGCGTAAAGGCCTGCGTCGTTGTGGTTGCCGCCGGCGATCACCGGGAAATTATCGACGTTCTGCGCCCTGGTATCGAGGATTGGGCGCGCTCCCGTGGCTGCACAAAAGGGATCGTTGAGAGCTTCCCGGCTTGGTCGAGGCTTCTCAGGCCTCACGGATATTCGCCCTTCAAGCTCTCGCTAATCAAGGATATTTGACATGGGTTCAGGCGGGACCAAGACCAAAACCACGTCAAACGAGACGGCTGTCACGACGCCGAACACGTTCGCTGGCGCTATGCCGTCGATCAATCAGTATTACGGCACGACGGTCCCAAACCTGTTCAATGTGGGGGCAGAGAATGTCGCCCCGGGCCTCAACGGTTTGCAGATGGTGGCACAGGACAAGGCCATTCAGGGCCTTGGCCAGAACAGCGGCGCGTATGACATGGCTGGCGGGCTGATCCGCAACGCCATTGGCCAGATCAATCAGGTGGCCCCCGCCACCGCGTCCACGGCGAGCCTCTCCACGGCGGCCCTGCCGAACGCGATCACGGCGCAGCAGGCAGCCCTGCCGGAGCGGTATCAGGCGGCCAGCGTGGCGCGCACGGCGACGCCGACTGCTGCACAAGCTTCGGTGGCGGACCTGCCCACGGCGGCGCTGGCGGCGGATACATCCGGGCTTGCCGGCAAGGACGTCAATACCTTCGGCGGAGTCTCCGCGGTCGGCGGCATCAACCAGTATCTGAACCCGCAACTTGATGGCTACGTCAAGGCGGCGCTGGCGAACTTCGACGATACGGCCGGGCGCCAACAGGCCGCCTATGCCGCGCAAGGGGCGAAGAACAATGCGTTCGGCGGCTCCCGCTTCGGCATTGGCGAGGCGCAGCTTTTGTCGGACCAGGCGCGTGGTCGCGCATTGACCGATGCGGAATTGCGCTCCGACGCATGGAAGACCGCGCTGTCGGCTTCCAGCGCCGATGCCGACCGTGGCAACGCCGCCGGGATCGCCTCGATGCAGGCGAAAAACAGCCGCGACGAACTGCTGGCGCAGCTTGCACAGAGTTACGGCCTCGCCAATGCCGATGCGACGAACAACTTTCGCATGGCCGGCTTCAATGCGGAGAACACGGCGAATCTTTCGAATACCGACGCGATCAACAGGCTGTTGTCGCAGGCCTATGGGATCGATGCCAACGCCAACAGTCAGGACGCCGCGGCCCGGAACAACGCGCTCAGTCAGTTCTATTCGACCGAGGCGGCGAACAACCAGTTCAACGCCGCGCAGGCGAACGATCTTGCATCGATGCTCTATCAGTCCGGTCTCCAGAACAACCAGTTCAACACCGGGCAGGCGAACGCCAACAGCCAGTTCAATGCCGGCGTTGGGAACGATATGTCGCGGTTCAACACCGACCTTGCGATGCAGCAGGGGCAGGCGGGCATCACGGCGGGCAATTCCCTTTCGAACATCCTGTCTCAACAGGGTGACAGCTACCGCAACGACATTTCCACGATGGGCAACCTTGGGAACAGCCTGTGGGGTATCCAGCAGCAGCAGGGACTGGCTCCGTACACGCAGGCCGGTCTGCTTTCGGAAGCGATCAATCCGCAGCTTCTGGCGCAGCTTTCGGGGCAGACGATCACCTCGAACGGCACGAATACGTCGAAGCAGTCTGGTGGGCTGCTGGGCAGCATTCTCGGCAGCGCGGCGCAGCTTGGTAGCGCTGCGATCATGGCATCCGAACGCCGCGTGAAGCGCAATATCCGCCACCTCGGCGCGGAATCGGATGGCCTCGGGGTCTATGCGTACAACTACGTCTGGGATGACGAGACCGAGCCGCTGCGTGTCGGCGTGATGGTCGATGAGGTGGCGCGTCTTCGACCGTGGGCGCTCGGCCCGGTC
>ERZ650308.1374-NODE-1374-length-12635-cov-6.346423_pt1 | contig 12635 bp, 12 predicted proteins | sample MGYA00376244_ERZ650308 | MGnify/ENA primary metagenome ERZ650308 (study PRJEB26733, sample SAMN07839295) | wastewater metagenome | biome: small river; feature: stream; material: water | place: USA: North Carolina | collected 2016-04-26 ...
TTTAATCATTAAGTACCCGTCGTTGTTGAATATGATAATCTTTACTGGAAGGTTATGTGTCTTTATTGTTTGTAACTCCTGTAGATTCATCATCATACCTCCATCACAATTTAAACACATTACTGGCCTATCGCCAAACCCTGCTCCTACTGCTGCTGCTAATCCATACCCCATCTCTCCTAATCCTAGAGAAGTAAACATCTTTTGGTTAGGTTTAATTCTCCATCCATAAAATCCGCTCAATAAAGCTGTTCCCATATCAGTAACAATTGTGTAATTATCTGATACTTTTTGTGAGAATTTATCAATAAAGGTATACGAATTGGTAGGATCAGCTAAATGCTCAGGCATTACTAGAGGATACTTTTCTTTAACCTGATTACAGTATGTAATCCATTCTTCTATATTAAGCTCAGCTCTCCATTTAGAATTTAAACTCACAAGTAACTCTCCTACATCTGCTTTTATATTCTTTCCTTTAAACTTTTTAATCTCACTCTCATCTATATCAACATGAATGATATGAGCATTAGGAGCAAAGTCCTCTCTTTTATATCCTGTTTGAAGTAATGATAATCGACTTCCTAATACAATAAGTAAGTCTGAGTTCTGTACTAGAAAGTTAGCTGCTCTCTGTCCCTGTACTCCTGGTCTACCGAAGTAGTTTGGATTATTATCCTCAAGCAAGTCTACTGCCGACCAGCTTAGTACTGTCGGTATGTTATGGTCTTCTATGAATTGTTTAAAAGATTCTTCTGCTTTAGCTAACTTAACACCGTGACCGCCTAGTATAACTGGTCGCTTTGCTTGTGAAAGTGCCGAGAGTATATAATCTACATCAGTTGGAATATCGGGGTATATTTCTACGATAGGTACTACTCTTACTTTCTGCTCTTCTATCATCTTACTTTGCACATCAAAAGGAACTTCTAAGAATACCGGTCCTGGTCTTCCTTCTTGTGTTAAAGCAAATGCAAAAGGCATTAGTGTATGTAGATTTGTTTCTGTAATAACGTGAGACATTTTAGTACAGTTGTCGTATGCTGTTACCGCATCATACCCTTGTACCCCAAACATTCTCATATCTTTATACTCCTTCAAGTAGTAGGATTGTTCTTGTCCTGAAATAATAATTCCTGGAATAGAGTCAGCCCAATTGGAAAGAATTCCTGTTGAAGCATTTGATGCTCCTCCTCCTGCTGTTACTAATGCTACAGACATCTTTCCAGTTGAACGATAATATGCTCCCATAGCCATTACAGCGGCTTGTTCATGATGTACCGATACTAGCTTGATACTTCCTTCTTCTAATATTGAATTGAATATGTGAGAGTTGGCTGAACCAATTATTCCAAAAACAATCTCAATGTTATTAGCTTTTAGGTATTGAACGATTACATCACTTACTTTTACCATATAAATTTTTCTCTATAATACTCTACAATATACTTTAGTTCACTATCAAAATTAACTTGAGGTTTCCATCCTAATGCTCTTAATTTATCATCATTCAAAGCATAACGAACATCCTGTCCTTGTCTGTCATATGAGAAGTCTATAAAATCTTCTAACATATAAACTTGATCCTCATTATACAATGTAAGAACTTTTTTGATAGTTTCCAAATTACTTTGTTCAAATCCTCCACAAATATTAAATATTTCATTTTGTACTCCTGATTCGATAATTGTTATAACAGCGTTAGCTGTATCTTGAGCATGAAGCCAAGTCCTGATTGGAGTACCGTTATTATGTAGAGGAATCTTTTTACCAAGTTTTAAATACTTTAAAGCTTTAGGAATCAACTTCTCAACATACTGACCTATTCCGTAGTTGTTAGTTGGACGAACTATTACATAGGGAAGGTTATAAGTTCTACCCCATGCTGTTACTAGCATATCTGCTGCAGCTTTTGTAGCTGAATATGGATTGGAAGGTTTAAGTAGATCTGTTTCGATATGTTCTCCCTCTTCAATATCTCCATATACTTCGTCTGTACTGAAATGAAGTAATATAGGTTTGGTAGAATGTTCTCCTCTATGATTCTTGATTAACTCTAATAGATTATGAACTCCATTTATGTTTGAAGAAACAAACTCATCTGAATTAGCAATTGAATTACCTACATGAGTCTCAGCTGCTGTATTAATAATATAATCGCAATCATATAAGAATTTCAAATCATTTATATCGCAATCAACGAAAGAGAAATTACTGTACTTTTTAAATTCTTTTAACAGAGATTTATTAGCCGCATATGTCCCTTTATCGACTCCTTTAACATACCAACCTTTATTAAGACATGCTCTTGTTACGTAAGATCCTATAAAACCTAAGCACCCTGTTACATATACTACTTTTGTCATTTTTATAAAAAATTATTTGTTTTTAAATATTCATCTACTCTATCTAGAAACTCTTTCGGTTTTCCCTTGCCTTGTGTATGTCCTATGAAATGTGTTATTTTCGACTGCAAAGCAGGACCCCATATACCTAATTTATTACTTTCTCCTAATTCTCCAAACTTAGGATGCTCTCCAAAAGTAGGTATGACAAAATATTCTTCAGGATCTAGTATATGAGGACTTTTTTCTGATAGAACTGTATTCATTAAACTAAAGAAAGATTGTTGCTGAGTATCGATAAGGAATCTCTCTACTCCGAAAAACTCTTCTCCGTTTTCATCTAAAATTGACTTATACTCAAAAAGATTTAATAATATTTTAAAATTATCCGGCGTAAGGAAATTATCATATATGCTCAAATCTATTCCCTGAAATCCTGCGTTAAATCCATACATGTTAGGATTTCTATTGATATATTGTTTATAAAAGTCTTCTCCGAATAGTTCGACTAGTTTTTTAAAAAGAACTTTATCACAGTTACTGTTCAACGGTTCTACAATAGTTACAGGAGTCTTTTCTAGAATTAGATCTGTTATATGTTTAAAATCGTCATTAATTAAAATATCATCATCATATATCAAGTAGTACTGCTTTAGTAATACCCTTCTTAAGTAGTGTGCCATTAATACAAAGTAAATAGCTTTCCACGTTCTGTTGTTGTTTCTATGATCTATACCACAAACCTCCTGTACATAGTTGTCAAAGAAATCTTTATCGTAGGAATACAAATGTTCGATTTCTGAATCTATTAGAGAATTCCATTTATCGTTATCTCCTAAATTACCTTCCTCTGTATTATCCCAGAGTATATGAAACTCTATACGTACTTCTGGGTATAGTTTTTTTATTTTTGACTGTATTTGATGTAGTGCAAAAAATGATTGCTTGTTTTTAGCTCTCATTAAATTTGATATAACTATCTGTTTCATATTATTCTGCGCTATTATCTATATTAATCCAAGTTGGTGGATAATATCTACCATTAATCCAAGAAGATTGATGGTAGGATTTAAGCCAATTTGTTGGACAGATTATTTTTTTATTAATAGATTTACTAAGAAAAGCTCCCCACCAAGAATACGAGCTATTAGCTGTAATGTGATGATCGCATAAACTCATCAAAACTAAATCTTCCTTTTCAGAGTCTGTACATACTTTATCCCCTCCTACTGGCTCTACAAACCAGATATTTTCTCCTTCGAACAACTCTTTTGCAAACTCAATATCATTCGAAAAAACTACAAAATTATAATCCTCTATAGGTAAAAAATGATCTACTATTGCTCTTGTATAGTAATCTGCATCTAGTTCACAAAAAGAAAATTGAGGTAATGTGTAGTCTCCTCTTCTGATATGTATGCTGATTGTTTGCTTATCTTTTCCTAATTTCTCTTTTATTATCTGCATTCTCTCTTCTGCACCTACCAGTAAATCCTTTTTATATTTCCATTGTGCAACTTCTCCTCCTATGTCATTATACCAGTATGTGTACAGGTCAAACCTGCCAACTAAGTTGTAGTTGTACGATTGATCTAAGTTAAATAAAGTTTCATCATAAGTTGTAGTATGAAAATTTATATGCTTATCTCTAAAGTTATGAAAAAATTCCTTAGGTTTGACCTCATACTCTAAGTCAAGTAGGTCAAAAATTCTGATCGATGTTTGTAGAATTTCTTGAGTGTGAGGATATCTTACAGTTTCTCCTTTTATCATTTCTTCAGAGAATACTATCTTCATATCATTAGCTCTAGCTACTGCTTGTAACCCTGCAAAGATTTGTAACTGTGAACACAGGCCTCCTGATGATCCCATGTCCTTCATTGTAACATACCTCATACTACTTTGATAATATGGTTGTCCAATGTTCTATCATTTCATCCATCATACTTTCGAAAGTATACTCTGGTTTCCATCCTAACTCTCTAATTCTACTTGAATCTCCTTTTAGGTAAGGAAGCTCTTCAGGACGTAAGAATTTTTCATTCTGTACAACATACTCTTTATAATCCAGACCTAATTTACCAAATACATACTCACACATATCCCTTACTGATCTAGTCTCTCCTGTAGCTACTACCCAGTCTCCTGGTTTGTCTTGTTGTAAGATTAAGTGCATTGCTCTTATATAATCTTTCGAATGTCCCCAATCTCTGTAAGCATCCATATTTCCTAATTCTAAAGTATCTTGCAACCCTAGTTTTATAGATACAGCTGCTTTAACTACTTTATTAGTTACAAAGTTAGAACCTCTACGAGGTGATTCATGGTTGAACAATATTCCATTTGAAGTATGAAGCTTGTAAGCATTTCTATAATTTCTTACAATGTTATAACCGAATACTTTTGTACATCCGTAAGGAGATACAGGATTCATTGGAGTAGTTTCTCTTTGATATCCATCTACATCAACTGATGAACCAAACATTTCTGAAGATGATGCTTGATAGAATTTAGCTTTTGGGCATGCTCTTCTATAAGCCTCTAATACATTTAATACTCCTACAGCATTCGTTTGAGCTGTGAATTGTGGAATATCATAGCTAATACGTACATGAGATTGTGCAGCAATATTATAGATTTCATCTGGTTGAATCTTATCTAGTAAATGCTCTATACTTGATTGATCTAAAAGGTCTCCGTAATATACATGAAGATTTCCTCTTACATCTTCTAATCTACTTTGTTGATGTTCTGGTGTTGAATTTCTTCTAATTATTCCATGCACTTCATATCCTAATCCTAGTAAATATTCTGCAAGGTAACTTCCGTCTTGTCCTCCGATTCCTGTTATAAATGCTTTTTTCATATTAGTTTTTAAAAATTTCCATTTGTGTTAAATCCGGCCAGTCATTTACTGTCCACTGTCTTGGCGTTGCTTCTATTGCTGCTGGAAGTTTATCTAATCCCAATTGAGCTGTTTCGGGAGTCATATAGTAATGATACCCTATTGTATCGATGTTTTGATCTCTCCAAGGAATATTTGGAAGCCTTCCATCGTAAGACATCTTCTTTAGTTGAATAGCTGCTTCTTTATTGTCTGTTAAGATCATTCCTCCTCTTCCTAAACTTAGATGTTTTTGGTACTGGAAGGATAAGCTCATAAACGTTCCAGGTATGTAACTATCTTTTTTCCAAAGTACTGCTGCATCAATTACCCTATCTGTTACGTAATAGTAATCTTTCCAATCTTCATTTCTCCATTCTAATTGTACATTTAATTTATGAAATAAAAATGGAATAGACAAATAAGTATTTTTTGGTACACTAATACTATCTGCATTGGTATACCTTAAGCATAATTCAACTCCATGAGTACAAGCATCGACTGCTACTGCATAAGGAGCTCCAAAAAACTCTGCTATCTTATTTTCAAACTCTGTTACTGTATTAAAATTCATATGTGTACTGTATAGGGTTAACATAATGACTATGACTGCCGTGAAGGTAGCCTATATCGCTAAGTTCGTAAAAGTCTACACCTGCTAAAGCATATAAAAGTATTCCCCATATAGGTGCATCTCCCCAACGATTACTGTATATTCCGTGACTCTTATCAACTTGTGTTAAAAATTTCTGAACTATACTATGCTGTTTAAAGAAGTCTAAATCGAACATCATAAAGTTAGTATTCGGTGCTTTAATGTCCTTATAGTCTACTAAAAGTTCTACATTATTCTTTTCAGCAAAATCATAAAGGAGTGTATCAAGTCCTACAATTACATTTGGATCATCTAAGACAGGGCACATGAAAGGTACTGCAAATTTTATTTCCTGCTCTATTATTGCTTCGAATACTGCCGGGTCAACCCTATCTACGTAACAGTCCTCGTCTATTCTTATTACGTATTGATATTCTGATAAGTAATCAAATATGTCAATTGACCAAAAGTGGCACATATGCTTATACCCTAGAGGAAAGCTTTCTGATAAGGTATTTGGAGGACATAAGTCTGTATTGTATATATTTTTACTGTCATCAAATGCTGACTTAGTTGAACACTGCTTAACATCTCTGAAGATTAAACTGGTTTCGCTTTTCTCTGAAATATATTTTTGATGTTCTTCTGATATATTCCCTTCGTGGAAAATGACCATATCGAAGTTCAACTTCGATTTAGCAATAATATTATGATGTATAAGATTATTACGGTTAATTAATGTGTTATATTCTTCAATATTAGCATACCCTTTAGTGAGAACTGCTATCACTACTTTTTTCATACAATTTATAATTACTGTGCTAATTTCTTAGCATTATTTAATATGTTGGTTGGATCTATCTTTTTAACCAGTACTGCAGGATTTCCTTTGTATACTCCCCATTCTTCAGTATCTCCTCTTAAGAGACTTCCTGCTGCTAAAAGCACTCCTCTTCTTAGAATCGACCCAGGAAGTACTATTGCATTTGTTCCTATGTTAGAGAACTCTTCCATAATGACTGGTTCAATTATTTGAGTACCTTTTAATTCTTCAGGTATCATTGCACCAAATAGCCCGCTTCCATCAAATCGATCTGAACCGCATATGATTCTAGCTCCGGCCATTATGTTGTTAAATCCTTTAGCTGTGAAAGAACTTTTCTTTCCTCCTATAATTGTTACATAAGGACCTATATGCACATAGTCTCCAATTGAAATATTAACCGTGGAATATACTCCTTTATCAATTGCAATATGATTTCCTAAGATAGGTTCTACCTTAAACTCAACGTCTCTATGAATGAAAATATCTTTATTCACCTATAAATGTTTTATCTAAGGCTTGTCCTTCATAAGGACCTGTTTTATATTCATACACTAAAGTATTATCTTCCAATATCTCATATGTATGACCTCCTTCTAATGTAAAGGATGCATCACCAGGGTATAGTACTGGAGTTGCAATAATATTATCATCTAAGTCAAAGAAGATACACTTAACACTTCCTTGAACTACTATCCAAGACTCTTGTGCAATTACATTTCTAGTTCTTTCTTTCCAAATATGTCTGTGAGGTTTAAAGGATTTACCTTTTTCCATATTCAGAATAGCACATTGAATAAAATTATCCTCTGATACTACTTCTTTTCTTCCAGGTGTTAAATCTTCTTTACGTACAATTGTATGAAGGATCTTTCCTGGTTCTATTTTTGAATATATGTGTTCCATTATTTACTAAAGAATTTATCTACAATTGTTCCAATATATTCTATTTGCTCTAAAGTAATTACTGGAGAACATCCTAAGAAGAAAGTATCTGTTGTTACTTTTCTTGATACTGGATATTTTTCAATTACTTCTTTTGAATCAATTAAATGAGAATATCCTGGCTGAAGCATAATATTACCTGCAAAGTAAGGTCTTGTTTGAATCTTATTTGCTTCTAGGAATTGACAGAATTCAGCTCTTGTAAAGTCCATTCCATCTCTAACTGTTAATGCAACAGCAAACCAATCTGGATCTGATTTATCTGTAGCTTTAGGAAGGATAAATTTATCTTCATACTTTCTAAAGATATCAACAATTGCTTTATGATTTCTTCTTCTCAATACTCCAATCTCTTCTAACTTACCTAACTGAACATTACCCATTGCTGCTTGTAACTCAGTTGGCTTTAAGTTGTATCCAATCTCTTCGTAAGTATATTTGTGATCAAAGATCTCATTAGGAAGACTTGGCAACCAATTACTGAATCTAATACCGCATGAACCACATTCTAAAGCATTTGCTTTACCTTGACAGTAGCATCCTCTACCCCAGTCTCTGAAGCTTCTTAATATTTTTTCTAATTGTGGATCGCTACAAGCTACAAATCCTCCTTCACCCATTGTAATGTGATGTGCTGGATAGAATGAGCATGAAGCCATTTTACCAAATGAACCTAACATCTTACCATCGTATGTTGTTCCTAAAGCATCACAACAGTCTTCCAATAAGATTAAATCGTACTTGTTTACAATTTCCATTAATCGATCCATGTTAGGTGGATTACCTAATACGTGAGCAAATGTAATTACTTTTGCATCTGGATGTTCAATACATGCCTGCTCTACTTGATCTAAGTCTAGATTAAGAGATTCTAATTCAATATCAACAAAGATTGGTGTAAATCCTGCTTGAATAGTAGGACTAAGTGTTGCAGGGAATCCTGCTATTGGAGTAATAACTTTTGTACCTTTTGGTAGGTTTAATCCTCTTTTAGATGTTAATGCAAGCATCATTAATAAGTTGGCACTCGACCCACTATTAACAATAACTCCAGTTTTATGTCCTAGCTTTTTAGGGAACTTTCTTTCAAACATTGCTCCTTCTTTTCCTAAAACCAGCCAGCCTTCAAGCATAGTTTTTACTACAGCTTGATATTCTTTTTCGTCAAAGTAAGGTCCAGCATATTGAACTAAGTCCTCTCCTGCTACCCATTTCTTCTCACTATTCTTTTTTGCAATGTGCTCTTGCACTAGATTTAAAATCTGATCCATATAACTAATTTAAAGTGTCGTAATAATTATTCTGTCTCTCTTGTCTGTCGATTGTCTTTGGGTGATATAGACAGTATGCTTCTTCAGCCGGTAATAGAGTAGAGGATTTGTGTCCTTCTATTACTTCATGTACTTTATTTCTCCATTTAATATTAGGAGAGTTTCTATAAATTCTCCATTGATAGTCTGGAAAGTTTACCCATCCTTTCTCATTCACCATCCATCTCCATTGACGAATATGCTGTTGAGTAAGTCCTTCTACAGTATTGATTCTAGGAACTAAAAAGACATCTACCTCTTGATTTATTTCTAAAATATAAGGAAGTTGATTTATAAGTTCTTCTGTAGGTAATTCATCAGCATCTATTTGAAAGATATAATCTCCAGTACAGTGCGATGTTAGTAAGTTCTTCCAATCGGCGAAGTGCCCTTCGAACTTCTCACAGAAGACTTCGCAATCATGTACTTGAGACTCTATGTAGTCAAATACTTCATCTGTTCCGTTTTTCTCATCAAATAAGATTACTATCTCATCTTCTGTACGTTTGTTAGAAAGGAGGAAGTTGACTAGTCTTTTCACTTCCTCCAATTCATTACAAACTGTTATTGCATAACTTATTCTCATATCTAAATATATGAATTCTATTCCTCAGAAGCAACTTCTACATCAAAAAATCCTATCTCAGATAATGCATCCATAAAATCTCTTTCAGCAAAATGCTTGATATTTTTCATATCCATTTTATGAGTTTGCTCTTTAGGGAAGTTAGCTTTTTCTTCTTCAGAAATTTCTATAGCTTTTACTGCTGCCCATTTCCAACTATCTGCAGATGTTCCATCTACAAATACCATTCCTTTGTTTGGAAGAGTAATAGTAGAAGGAAACCATACCTGATCATCTTTATCGATATAAACAATATCTTTGTATAGTTCTGGTGCTGATTCAATTGCTTGAAGTACAGGAGCACTTCCTTGTTTCATTACTGATGATGAGCTTTTACCGCATCCAAAGCAAAGCCAAGTTGTAAGATCTTGATTTACTTTTTGTTCATAACAAGCATTACTCCCTCCACAAGGGCAATCCTTTAATTGATCTTTTTCCATTATTCTATTTTTTTAAGCTTTGGTAATTCTATTTTTTTCAGTTGAGGTAGTTTTAATTGAACTTGTTTAGGGAACTCAGGAACATACTGTGTTAGAAGGTTATCTAACGTCTCTCTCATCTTTTCATATGAGAAGGATGTTCTGCTCTTATGTCCTTGTCTTTTTGCCAATTCTTTGTATTTTGCATAATTGGTATACACATCTTTTAATGCCTGACCTACCTGTACTGGATCTGGTGAAAACCACTGGCTTTCTGTTAATATCATATTAGCTACAGCTGCTGAAAGATGTACATTTGTAAGATTTCCTCCTACGTATTTTACAAATTCTTTGTCAAGAAAGTCTGTGTGTCCTGACCAAGCTGATGCAATGATTGGTTTGTTTACTAAACTAAATTCAAGTAAAGGTCTTCCAAATCCTTCTCCTTTAGTTAAGCTAATCATAGCTTTTACTTTACCGCTATTGTATAATTCATTAACTTCTGCATCAGTCATCTCTCCGTGAACTAAGTAAATATTTGGTAAATCTCCTTTAACAGTTTTTCTTATTGCATCAATCTTATCCAATACAGCTTCTCTATCCATAATAGAGGTTCCTGAACCTGCTTGTACTTTTAGTATAAGGGCTGGTCTTTTTCCTTTAGGTTTATTTTTAAAAGTTTCTAAGAAAGCTTTTATAGTGTACCCTATATTTTTTCTATCTTCACCTACTTCTCCTGGTAACCAATGTCCTACTGTTAAGAAACAGAATTGTTCATCTATTTCGTCAAATTTTAACTTACTAGGCCAAGCTAGCGGAGCGTACTTTTCAATATCAGCTCCTTCAAAAAGAACTTCTACCTTTGTCTTTAGTTCAACAACACCGGTAATTTGTCCTGTTCTATTATCTTGCATATTAAATTTAGATTCTTCAAATACCTTTTTAGCATGCTCTGCTGATACTAGAACTAAATCCATATTATTGCATCCTTGTATCCAAGAAGGATCACAAAGTGTAGTTTCAATTCCTGCTGTTACTCCGATATTATACTTACCTACTTTTTGAAATTCATTCGGTACTGTGATTTGAATCCAGATGTCTGGTTGTTGAGTCATCTGAGGAATTATTCTAGAAGATAAAGATTCGTTGTTATGGTCTTTTAAATATCCAAATCTAGTTCCTCCCCATCTTTGAGGTAATATTCTAACATCGTATTTATCTAGATCAATAATTGATTGTACAAAATCTCTTGCTCTTGCTCCATAACCGCTGTAAGTATCTATCGGACAGCTTACAACTACTGTTGGTTTATTCATAACTTAGTATAATAATTTATGTGTAATGTATTTTTTAGGTCTATCTGTAATTTTATGTACTTCAAATCTCTCTCTAGGAGTAAATTTCTTAAATGCTTCATTCATCGAATCAATAACATTTTCACACATCATTCTTGCTGACATACCTGATTCATCAGAAGTTACCCACTCTCTTGCTTTTAATCCTTTAGCATCTCTTTCTTCTTTAGGTAAGTTGTAAACCTCTTCAATAGCTTTTGCTACATCTTCTGGATTACATCTGTCATCAAAAATATAAGGAGTTGGAACTGAACCTACAAGTGAAATGTTTGAAGGATAAACAGGCACTGCCCACTCTCCGTGCTCTCTATAAGTACCTCTGTGGTTGGAAGGAAAATCAGAATTAAAATCAATCCATTTACCGTTTTCATCAACAAATCTCATTTGATCTTGCATACCTCCTGTTGTATTGGCAATAATCATTTTACCTGCCATCATAGCTTCAGTTAATGATAATCCCCATCCTTCGTTAGAAGTAATTAACATATTCACATCAGATACATTGTATAGTAGATTCATCTGAGGAGTATCTAATCTATCTTGAGAAAAGTATACATTTACATACTCTGGATCACATAAAGCTTCTCTTACAGCATATAAATCTGTTCCGTTTTCATCTACAGCTTGTGTATGCATTACTAAAGCACATCTTTTTGCTTTCTCTTCACCAATCATATCACAGAACATTCTATAAGAAAGAATTACATCTCCTGGTGATTTTCTTCTGATATTTCTTGAATTGAATAGTACTACAAAGTCAATTTCTTTATCCTTAAACATTGTTTTTTTAAACTCTTGAAGTAGTTCAAAGTTTTCATGTCCTTGTTTAATAGGGAAGAAATGTTCTTCATTTATACCATGAGGTACATAGGAAATTACTTTATCTTTAGCTAAATCTCCTAAAACTATTTCGTTAATATTTTTAGTTTGTTTTGAGATTGCCATCAATAAATCACATGATTCGTAATAGGCTTTATTGTAAAGCGGAGTTGGATAATCGTCCCAAATATTTAAATAGAATAAAGGAATTTCATTTCTAATTTCTCTCTCTATTTCAAATAACCATGTCCAGTATCTTGGATCTGTAAAGATGAAAATTGCATCTGGCTTTTCTTGTTGAATTAATGCTCTTATAAGCATTGCATCTCCGTATCCATTATTAGGAAGAACTCTTACCCAAGCATCTTCAATTCCTGCAAACTTGTTTACCTCTTGTGAGATATCTAAACCTTTTCCTGCTTCAGGGTGTTGTATAGCTGCTGCTACATTTAACCAATTAAAATGGTGAGCTGTTCCTACAACAACCTCTCTAAGATCGGAAGAGCACACGTCTG
>ERZ650308.1375-NODE-1375-length-12635-cov-6.073052_pt1 | contig 12635 bp, 25 predicted proteins | sample MGYA00376244_ERZ650308 | MGnify/ENA primary metagenome ERZ650308 (study PRJEB26733, sample SAMN07839295) | wastewater metagenome | biome: small river; feature: stream; material: water | place: USA: North Carolina | collected 2016-04-26 ...
CAAGTTTTTATGTGTTGCGATAATTGTGGAACTACTATTGTAAATCATGCAGAAGTGATTGACGAAACAGGAGCTAAATACAATATAGGATTAGATTGTAAAAAAACGCTAATTGATAAGCCTATAATTGATAACATCAAAGCAAGTGGCGACTTTATGGCTGCTTATAAAGTAAAGGAATACAATAAAAACATAAATGAAATTTCTAAGTTTTTAAAGTTTTGTTCTTACCCAAACATCGAAATAAACATTGATTCACTTAATAGTATATACATATATGACAATGATAAAACTAATCAGTTTGGAAATAAAGGTGAAACAGTTTATTGTCAAAATGTTGGGTTTTTATACAAACACGGATTGAAACCTTTTATTCAAAAATTAAGTGAAGCAGGTAAACTAAGTTTCACTAGATAATTTTCAACTAATCAAATTAAATACCAAACAATTAAACAATGAAAAACACAAACACAATTTTAGCAGCATACTTTGGCGCATTAGCAATAGCATTTATATTGTCTTTTGCTCCATACTTTATCGGACGATTTCAATACAATAATGCCTGTATGGTTATTCAGAACTTAACCGAACAAACTGACGGAGAAATTGAGGCGGTACTACTAACTTTCAACTTCAGAAATATGACTGCATTTGAGCAACCTACTTTCGCTGACTATTACGAAGCTGGATTAACAGCAACTAACTTTTAAACAATCAATTTTCTAAACAAATAAAACAATAATCATGAACACAACAACACAAGCAACAACAGATTACAATGCACAAGCCAAAGCATTTTTAACGCAAACAGGTGTAACTTTTAATTGCGAATTTCTTAAACATGGTAACCACTTTGACAACGACAAAGATACGAGAGATATTTACAAAATAACTCTTACACGTGGCAAACGTTCTTATTCCTTCAACTTTGGGCAAAGTATAGCAAATAGTGGATTTTATTACACAGTAGGGAAGCGCAAAACAGAGCTAGATAGAAAATATCTAAATAAAAACTATTTCGTTGGAAAATCAATTAGCTTAATTGGGCAAATTAAATTGAAAGACCATTCTTTCTCGCCACAATGCGAAAGTGATAAAATTCACTATCCAACAGCTCCAAATGAATACGATGTATTGACTTGTTTACAAAAATACGATGTAGGCACATTTGAGAACTTTTGTAGTGAGTTTGGTTATGACACAGACAGTAGAACAGCGGAGAAAACTTATAATGCAGTTTGTGACGAATATAAACAACTATGCGCTATTTTTTCAGATGACGAAATAGAGCAATTACAGGAAATTCAATAATTAACCACCATTCCCGACCGTTATCAGACGTAGCCTATATACGATTTTTTAGAGAAACCAAGCAAAGGAACAACGTTTGAAGACTTAATGAATGAAATAGGCGAAGCAATTAGCAAAACTTATTCAGATGCAGAAGAGTGGACAAATTCAGACGAGTATATAACAGAAACAATCGAGGCAAACGAGTATGAATTTACTCAAGATGGTAGACTTTTTTAATATACAAAACTAATATTCACAACAAACAAAAACTAAAGCAATGACACAGCAAAACATCATTAAAAAATTCGAAAAGAAAGGCTATAAAATCAGCGTTTCATTCTCAACGGGTAATATTGTGGTAAATAAAGATTTTACTAAAACATTCACCTCTTATGCAAAAGCATATAACTATTATTTCAAAACACAAAACTAAACACAATGAAAACTTTTTATTTAGACAAAAACAGTAAATGCCATGTTAATGAATACATTAACGAGGATGGCGACCACTATTCAGACCTTATAAGCTACGGCAAAAGGGTTGCAAGTTACAACCACAAAACTAACGAGATGAGTATTTATGGATGGTACAGTGCAACCACTCAAAAACATCAAAACCTATTCTTAGAATATTACGGGTTTGAGAAATGCAATAAGCAACAATTAATCAACTACAAATAAACCAACCATGCAACCACTAACAATCAACGGCTATTCACGCTATGAAATTGACTGCAATATTCATTCATTCAGAAAACAGGATGGCGAACGATTCGCAGTAATCGAATGCACAACGGAACAGTTAAAAAATGGCGATGTTGAGTACATGATAGCAAACGGCTTGACCTTATCAGCTTCACGAATCAGAGCAGAGAAACGAAAGTACAATAATCGTATCAAAACTAATTTTTAAAACCATATAAACAAAAAACATGAAAAAGTTATTAAAAACCTACAATCTTAAAACACGGGAGCAATATTTCGATTTGATTATTGAAAGCGTTATCAACGGGCAAAGAACACAAGCAAAGGCACAATTTAATGCCATGCCGAAAACAGAAAAGCAAATGTTTTTAAAGTACAATTTGGCTAACCCCGACCTACTTGAGCAGTCAGATTTGTGTATGTTCATTGAAAATATTTAATCATCATTCAAAACTAATATTATGGAAGCTATTTCAATCATCAGCAACAAAACTATATACACAGTAAGTTTAGTTGAAAAGGAAACAGGAAGCAATTACAATATGTTTGCAAACCTATACAAGAAAGGCGAAAAAATGCCTTTGGCCGGTACTTGCTTTAAAAGTACAGAAGAAACTAACACCATTATTGAGTGGGCAAAAAAACATATTGAAAACTAATTTTTAAAAACCAATAAAATACAAGCAAATGAAAAAGGAACTAAAAAAAGCAATTATCGACTTCATCTTTGAAAAAGAAAAAGAATTTCAACTACACAATGCAACTATTGAAAAATTCCGACCTTACATATACGATGCAAACGGAAACTATTTAATAGGTGGCGAAGATGTGGCAAACTTCATCAGCAAAGCTATTAAGCTATTACAGCCAATTTATTTGTAAACTAATAAACCAAACACAATGCAAAACAACACAGCAAAACTAGCAAACCGACTAGAAAACAGACGCACCAAAGTATTGCGATTAATGGCACTAGCGGTAAGCGACCGAAACCCTACTAAATACATTCAAGGTAGCTTTATTTTGGGCGAAATTGAGGCACGTATCAACGAGTGTAACAGCTTTCGCAACGTATTTATTAACCAATTAAGACAACAGGCATGAAAACTAATACAATGAAAGTAGGTGAAGAAATATTGTTACCAACGGACTTAACAATAGCACCACATGGAATAATTTGTATTCCTTATAAATTAACTAAGTACGAAGTTGTGAAAATAGACACAGCCACCATAACTTTGAAACGAGGCAAAAAGATACATACAAAATATCTAAACACAGTTAGAGAGCTAATAAGTGCTATTTCATATAATATACTTGACAAAACTAAGTTACCGCCCGTTTCACTTTACTCTAAATACTTAAACATTGCTTCGTTTCGATTTAATCTAAGTATTGACGAGTGCAGAAACAAATACGGGTTATTTACCATTGAACAGTGGGAATCATTATTGCAAAACTAATTTAAACAAACATTGAAATGAAAACTATTAAACTAGACGGGCAAGTGTTCCGAATCATGCAAAGGCTTAAAAAAGCTAATATTCCAGTACTTAGAATGAAAATCGAGTATAGAGAATCAATAAGCTGCCATAACACAAGTAAAAAATCATGGTTTGCGATTTTTGACGCTGACACGTGGGCAGTTAAAAAAGCGATGCACCCGTTTGAAGGTTGTAATCCCGATTTTGCAATATGGAATACAAAGGTAAGAGGCACAGCCAAAATAGCATTTTTAATAAACTAATCCATGAAAACTATTAACCTACAACCCGACATCAAGCTAACTATTCGCACGTTAAAATTCGATGCTAAACACGAGCAAGCCGTTAGAATATACTACAAAAAAACCGTTCAAATGGGTACAATCTTCCCCTTTGAAACGAGCGAAAAAAAGATTATCGAATGGGCAAAAAATGCCGTCAAAACTAATAAACATTTATTCACCGCATCAGATATTCCCGAAAACACGGGTTACATGATGGAAAACTTTTAAGCATGAAAACTAATACGGAAAAAGATGTAAAGCAATTAATAGAAATGATTGATAGTTGTTTCACGTATGGCGGAGCAGACAAAGAAAATAGAAATTTTGAACGGTATATTTTGCCGTACAAAAACAAACTAGGTGCAAGACTATTTAATTCTACCTATAAAAAGCGATTAGCTGAACTTAAAAACGATTTCTATATTCAAAAAAACACATATCAAGATAGCGAAGGATGCGTTTACAATTCATTAATAAAAAATCAAAACTAACATGGCAAAACTAACCACAGACAAAGCACTAAGTATTCTAATTGACAGCGACCAAGCGAAAAAGGTATTGAAGCCGTCATATATCAGGCAAGTTAAGCACCGATTAAAGACGGGAAAGAATCTTGAATTGAGCAAAAAGATTGAGATACTAGAGAAGTTGGGCGCAGTAGCCAACGAGTTGACGTGGAATGTCAAAACTAATGGGAAAACTGATTTGGTAATTGACGCTAAAAAACAAGGTAAATGGGAAGTTTCACAACCTCACCCAATGACAAACCAAAGGTATCAAACATCAAGACAAGTATTGTCAGAAAATGAAATAGAAATAGCTAGGCGACAATCTCTACAAGCTAAATCAAGACAAGTACAGCCAAATTTGGCAATGAGCAGCAACCTAACCGACCTAGTCTAATTACATTCGTCAAAACTAATTTTAAAACAAGCAATATGTACGAGATAACAGAAGAAACCCTTAAAAAAGCACATAAACCATTCGATGTGGTAACGGACGCAAACGGAAATGTTGGATACATTGATGAAGTTTCATTTAACGAATCACAACCAGAACCGTACCAAGTAAGTTATTCTGTAGAGTGGCTAGTAAGCCAAGAAACAAAATGTGCGTGGTTCGAGCATAAAGAATTAACGGTACATTGTAATCTTTTGGTTAAAATAGCCGAAAATGCTTGTCACCCATTTGGCAATAACAAAAAGTGGGTATCAAAACTAATTTTCAACAAATAATGGACGACAAATACAAAACATATCTACTTAGCAACGAATGGAAACAAATTCGTATTGACTTGATTACTATTCGAGGCAGTAAATGTGAGAAATGTAGCAAGAAAACTAATCGTTTGCAAGTACATCATCTAACATACGCAAGGATATACAACGAACTTGCCGAAGACTTGATACTATTGTGCGGTATTTGCCACCAAAAGGCTCACGGCTTAATCAAAGATAAGCCGACCAAGAAAAAACCAATTAAAAAGCCTAAATCTAAACCGAAGAAAACTAAAAGCATTTGGCAGATTGCAAACGAAGCCAAGCAAAGTAAACACCCCGAAAAGTTTGTAAAAGCATACATTAAGGCAAGTAAACGAATTTAAAACAAAGCAAATGCCAACAATCAGATTCAAACTAAGAACAGACGCAACCGATAAACAAGGTTACGCCCCGATAAGTTTAGTATACCAAAATGGACGCAAGGAAACTTTCTTGTCTACGGGTAAGAAAACTAAGTTGGAATGTTTCGACAAAGGGAACAATCACGAGCCTATCAAAACTAATTGCACCGAAGCAAAGGAAATGAATATTGCTTTACGTGGGCAGTTTAACCGATTGACAAAGATTGTAGATACATTCTACCTTACCGAAAACAGTTACCCGACCAACGATTTTGTTAAACTAACTTGGAACGGGTCGCCATTACTCAATGAAAACCTATACGACACGTTTGATAGATTTGTACGGTATCAGCAGAGTAAGGGTAGCAATTCTGTTTCCGATGGAACGTCACGCAACTACGAAAAGGTGATTAAGAAAGTAAAGCAATACGAAAAGTTTAGCCGGAAGACACTCACGCTCGAATCGCTCAATGAAAACTTTGCCCACTTGTACAACGATTGGTTAATTCGTCACCATGACTACTTGCCAAATTCAGTCGGTGAACACTTGAAAATTATCGGTACATTTTTACGATGGTGCGAGAAAGATGGAAAAGTAATTAACAGAAACGCATTAGAGGCGTTTAAAGGCTCAAATGACAAAACTTGGGCTATCTACCTTACCATAACCGAATTAAAGCAATTATCAGTGCTAGAAAGTGAATTTAACGACATTCGTGACGCTTTTGTGTTGCAGTCTTGTTTAGGTGTTCGCCATTCAGACCTTAAAACGGTTATCCAAACTAAGATTGTCAAAGAAGACGATAACTACTACTACGTCACCAATACTAAGAAAACCAATAAATTGATTCGGGTTAAGGTAGTTGATATGGCTAAAGCTATTCTCGATAGACATAGTGGTGAACTGTCATGGATTCCCGAACTAAACAAAATGAATACAGATTTAAAGTATTTGTTTAAATTATTTGGCTTTACCGATATGATTCAACTAAGTCAAGGTAGCGGAATAGCTAGACGGGAATCGTTAGTGCCGAAGTATGAGTTAGTTTCAACGCACACAGCACGTAGAACTTTTATTAATATCATGCGAAAGATGAAAGTGGATGATACCACAATTGGAAACATCACGGGTCAATCGTTAGCAGTTCTTCGTGGATATTATCAACCGTCAGATGCCGATGTTAATGAGGCTATGGAAACGTTAAATAGTGTGTTGTAGGAATGGTGCAATTTATGTAATCTTTGCACGAATAGTGCTATTCTTTTACGGCATCAGTTACTGCGTCATCATCGTCAAAATATGGCTCGTCTTCCATTTCAAGCACATCCTTGAGTACCAATTTATCTCGAAGATTATCTATCTCCATAAATTCAGCGATACGCAAGAACTCTATTTTCTCCAATGCCTCGTCTATGGTATCTCCGTAAACTGTTAATGTAGTTTCGGAAAACGATATTACCTCTTTCACCATAAAAGTCCATTGATAACTCATTAGTAACCAAATTCAGATGTTTGACCTCGCTCCCAATCGAAGTAAATAGGCGTTATCGTTTTCTCGTTCTTTTCAATATCGACCTCCATAATAGTAAAACCACTCCGACCTTTGACAAAGTTCGTTTGTACCCACTCCGAAGCAGGAGATAAAGCAGTATAGTTATGGTAATCACATCTATCCATTGTGCAATTATCGAAAAGTTGTTGGTGGCTGTCCCCCTTTTCAAAGGTACAAAAATACTTCTCTAGGTTATGGTGTTTTATATATTCGGTTATTTTTTCCTTACCTTTTGCATCAATGAACGGTTTAAACCCAAACTTTAGGTTATGGCTATCCTTACCATGCGATAAAATAAAACAATGATTACCAATAACGTAGTGATTAATAAACCGTTGATAAATGAAGTATTCACAGTTCTCGAATTGTGAACTTAGTATTTCTTTAGCCGAATAATTAACAATGTAGTCAAAGTCGTTTGAGTGGTTTGAGTTGGTGATGTTGTGCGTTACTACTTTCAGCTTAGTGAGTTGCGCTATCGAGTTGTATAGTTGCACCTTAAACTCTAACCCCGCTTTAAACGCTTCTTTGTTAGACATATTTTGAGGTAAGTCATGCCCCCGTCTAACTGTCATTCCATCCCACCCATCCATAAAATCCCCTAAGTCAATAAGGTGAATTTCGCTATATTGAGCATTTGTTGTGCGGTGTAAAACCTCTTTAATTATCGCTTCTTTGCGGAGGTTAAGTGTTTCTTTATTCCAAACCCCACCATATAACCCGTACCCGTCTTTGTTCGTTTCCATTGCTACGTGAACATCGGTGTAAATCACACGTAGTATTTTATTTGATTTGTACGTACAAGGCTCTATATTTATCGGTACAATGTTGAGAGTTTTTATAGCCTCTTTGATAGTATCGAGGTCAATCGGTTCTTGCTCACCATCTACTTTTTTTGTCATTACCCATTGTTGCCCCGTTGTAAGGTTGGTAGATGTACGGACAATTTCATGGTCTTTCGGAGGTTCTAGCGATTCGGCTTGTAGTTTCTGCGTTTGGCTTGTGATATTCCCATGCTTATCTAACTTTTGCGCTGTGGTGACGAATAACCGTTTTTGTCGGTAGTAATTGGTTCTAATACTACTTGCGCTCCATGTTTCGCAAAGTGTGGCTAAGAATCGAAAGTAGTTGCTTAGACTTCCGTGTTCTTTTTCGACATACGGGAACTTTTCGTAGGCTTCTTTTAATCGCATTGTGTTTTATATTTGGTTAAATTCAAATCTCTTTTCTCTAGCCATTCTTATCGCTTCTCTAAATGGCGGATATTTATTAAACGATTCGTGACCTCCCGCATGGTAATAAACACCCATCTTCTTTACAAATAAGTGAGCGAATGGTATTACAAGCAATGGCATATCAATGTGCATTCCAAATGCTCTACATGGGTTAGCGTGTGGCGTACCCTCGAATACCACCAGCGGGCATTTCGATTCTCTAGCAAATTCAGTCCATCGCTCCACATCTTCATCACCAAAACATTCACGTTTAACTTCCCCGTGAAATCCAAATTTAGGAAAATAAAAGTCAGGTAAGTAATTGTGGTTAGTTGTAGTAAACCCCTCAAACTCATAATCGAATTTAATTTTAAGCGTTTCAAAGTAAACCGCCCATCTTGCTTCAAGTCGGCTACGATAATAATTTCCGTTGTGTCGTGTGTTAATTGCTTTCATAGTTAGAATGGTGGTTTTTCGGAATCAACTAAATGCGTTACTAAGCTACCCATATAATCTCCATTAGAAAACATAAAACGCCTTAATCCCCTTTGTAGCGAAAATAACACTACGCCTTTTTTACCTACAACCTTTTGGCGTCTTATTTTTTTTGTATGTAATTCGCATACTGTGGAATCGGGGTCTGTTTGGTGGTTTGGTCTATGATAAATTAAAATGTTATCCATTTTATTGTTCCACATAGCACCATCGGCAATATCAAACACATCTGGGCATGGGTAGTTACCATCGTTACCTTTTTGCAATTTTGTTGGATGAGCAACTATCACAAAATAGATTGAATTATTTTGCGCAAACCTAGAGCAGTCCGCAAGGAATGTTTCAAGGTATTTATCGCTACGTCCACCAGATTTAGCATATTCGTTTGTCATTTGGTTGAACGGGTCAATTATACAACCATCTACTTTTTCTTTGAAAATCAACTCTAAGAATCTCTCCTTGATGTATTCAGGCGTTGGGCTTATGCTTTTAGGGTAAACATAGAAAATATGCTTACTTACATAATCGTAAATTTCTTCGTATGTATTCCTACTTACCCTATATAAACTTTCTGGGCTTAATCGCATACCAGCTATAATCTCTACTAAATCATGATAAAATTCGGCTGCTGGGTTGTCTTCTGGTGAGAAAAAAGCAAACTTTTCGCCATACTTTATAACCCTAATCAATAAAATATACTTCAATACAGTTGACTTTCCGTAGTTTCCTATCCCTGATAATAGCGTAATTTCGCCACGTTTAAATTTAAAGTGTTCATCTATTTCTGGTATCCCTAATCCAAAAAGGCTTTCATATCCACTATCGTAAATCTTTAACGCCTCCGATTTGACATCTTCGCCAAATATCACATCTTTAGGTCGTATATTTTGGTCGTACAAATCAGCGTTTATTTCTACCTCCGAGCGTGTAGTGGTTACAATAAGTCTTTCGCTATCAAAAGTTGCAGTATTACACACATTAGCGTTTGAGCGATATGCGGACTTTACAACTTTTTCTAATTCTGAATAACTAAATGATTCTCCGCCAATATTGAACTCGTTAGCACATAAACGTATTGTTTCAGATTCAGATATACCGAAACGACAACAAGCAGATGCTAGTTTAAACAAAAATATATTTCTTTCACCAGTAACAAAAGCACCTCCTTTGTTCATTATCCAAATAAGTAACTTTCTGAACGATTCGTTTTCTTCTCTCCTATCTGTTATAATTTCTTTTGTTACCGACTTTACCGACTTGTAAACATCAGCACTTTCGTTTATGAAAATATCTTCATCCCAAGATTCGTAACATACTCTTGATTCGTTTATTCCGCTTGGGTCAATATCTGGAAATTCCTCTTGTAGCGATTGAAAATGTTGGCGATGTTTCCCACCATCAGCTATTTTAACAAGTGCCTTTATACCATTCCCAGAAGGTGATACCCAACAAGCATAAATAAATTTATTTGTGCATATTTGGCTTTTAAAGTCCATTACATCGTCAATAGCATCAAAATCTAAGCATATAAAACCGCTATGTTTGATTATCTTCTTATCCTCACGCTCCTTGAACTCACCCGAAAAGCATATACTTGGTAGGTTAGCTTTTAACTTACTGCTTCGCTCCTTGTCAATTTGATTTCTAATTTCAAGCACTTTGTCTTTGCTCTTACCAGTTTTTACACGGTTTAAAGCACTAGCAACGGTGATAATGTGCGGTTGTTTATCAAATATGTTTTTGTAAATAGTGCAGTTCATTACCAATTATTATTTTCTGTTGCCAATTTTATATTCTCCTCTGACCATCCTAAAGACCTTAGTTTTTCGATTTCTTTAGCCTTTTTATCGTCTTTCCCGTCTTGGTTGATGGATTTGCTTAATCCAAGATTATCTAGCCATTTTTTCTCAAATCCTCCCCAACTTTTTTCTACGCACATTTTTATGATTTCTTGTGGAGTGTACCCTGACAATCCAATTTCTTTTATAAGCCTATCAAAAGCAGTTTTTGTATTTGATAGTTTTTTATTTTTTCGGACTGTTAAGAAATCATTAGTCAACTGTTCGTCACATACAATCAATAGGATTTCTTTTTTAAAATCAAACTTACCGCTTATTGTATTGTTTAATAGTTTGTTGTTTATACGTTTAGTTATACTCAACCTGACTTGGTCATTGTCTTCAACCTGACTTGGTATGTGAGAAGTATTTGATTTGGTATTTGATTTGGTATTTTTTACCAACTCAATTTGCGTGGAAGTGTATTGATTTGTTGCTCTTTTGCTAATTACAATAAACCCAAAATCGACTAAATCATTAAGCACACCTATGTACGATTTATAGCTTTTTATATTAAGCATAGTCATAGTAAAATCTGTTGGAAGTCCTACTGTTTTCACCCAATGTCTTTTATTGAAAAATTCAACTAAGTATAAATAAAATGCAGTATGCTTACATTCGACCCTATCTGAATTTTCTGCCATAAAATTGAACCAATCACTTGTTAATGAATACCCATTTATTTTTTCGCTCATCTTTCTTTAATTTTACACCAACATATACCGCAAAAATATCTTGTAGTATCATCTAATGATATATGTTTTCTACACGCACACTCCATTGCTTTTATGCAGTCAACTACTCCAAGTTTTTCTATAAAGCCTTTAACGGAAACATTAAATTTATCAGAAAATGTATATTTAGGGAAAAACGACTTAAACACTTTTTCGACTTGACGTATATCGTGTTCCATTTGGTCGTTTTCTTTAGCTATAACCTTTAAATATTCGTTATATTGCTTTAGCGCTTCTTTTTTTCGCTCCATCTTTTGAGCCATAGAATCCGTTATACAATCCAAACTGATTGCAGATTTGCCCCTGTTACAATCAAAACAAGAAGTTATTAAGTTGTCATCAGAGTTTTCACCACCTTTAGATATAGGAACAATGTGGTCTACTTCTAATGTAGTATTTGGCGGTTTTGCATTACAATACCTGCAACTGAATCCATCACGTTTGAATATCTCAAAACGTACTTTTTTTGATATAGCCTTTCTCTTAGTAGCCATAAAATAAAAATGCCCCTCCAGTGTGATGCAACCTTCGGGGCATTTAGCCTTTTTTAAAATAAATTTGCACTGGCATCACTCACTGCAAATTCTTGCCGTAAATATAGGCAAAATAAATTAATAACGAATTACTTTGCGTACACCTCCGAATTATACGCCACAATCGATACATAACACGCCACAAGACATAGCAGAAACATAGCGAATAAAAGTAGCACGTCTTTCTTGGTGAATATGTCGGTTATTCTGAATATGGTATAGCTTATTGGCCAAAGTACAATTACAACCCAATCAGCTAAACTAGCCTTGTTATTTACAGCATCCCATCCGTTGTAGATTATGCCTATTATCCATACGAAAAAAAAAATTGTTACCATGTTGTTTTGTTTTAGTGATTAAAAATATTTGAACTATTTGTTTTTTTTCAGCACCTCTGAAATCTTTTTTTTATTAGCCGGTGAGGCTGAATATTCAAGCCATGTACAAGTACTACCGTATTTAGTCTTTGCGGTACACTTTTCACGCTTCAACTCAATACCTAGTGGTGTTTCTACTAAACGCCTAATTTCTCTGCTAGGATTTGATACGCCAAAGTTTACATAAGCACTTCTAATGCTGATATTAAACCCCGCTTTCAAGTGTTTCAACATAGCTTCTTGACGGCTACCTTTTCTGATTGTTTTCATTGTTTATGTTTTAATATTGTTTAATAAGTTTTGCTGAATATAAAGAATCGCCAATCTCTATACTTCCGTCATTTTCCCATCTTTTTAATGCTGATTTAGATGGTATAATACTAGCTGTTTTTTCGTGTCCTTCAATAAGTATTAATACTTCTTTTTCATTGACAGATTCTAGTATTAAGGCTTCTAGTTGAGCATTAATTAACAAAAATTGGTCTGCTTTAATTTTACAAATAC
>ERZ650308.1376-NODE-1376-length-12612-cov-6.024050_pt1 | contig 12612 bp, 13 predicted proteins | sample MGYA00376244_ERZ650308 | MGnify/ENA primary metagenome ERZ650308 (study PRJEB26733, sample SAMN07839295) | wastewater metagenome | biome: small river; feature: stream; material: water | place: USA: North Carolina | collected 2016-04-26 ...
TGGTCGGTGCCGACGTTCCAGTACTGAGCCGCTACCTTCTCAAAAACAACACTAGCAGCCTCAATATCTTTGGCTGCGCCCGCGGCAACGATTAGCAGTTTGCCATTGGTGATGGCTATTGGTCGGCCCAGTACCGGCGCCGCGATGTAGCCGACTCCATGTTTACTGTGACGCTCGGCAAGGGTCTGCGATGCAACCGGACTCAGCGTTGACATGTTGATGTGGATTGAGCCAGGCTTTGCCTTTTCAAGGTTCGCTTCGTTGAATACTTCCAGTGCGGCAGCATCGTTGCTCAACATTGAAATAACAAAATCATTCTGCAAACTCTGTTGCAGCTCTGCCTTGCGTGCGCCCTTATCTAGCAGGTCACCGATTTCCTTGGGTGAGCGATTCCAGATATCTAGATCAAAACCCTGATCCAGGATTCGATGGGCCATTGCAGTGCCCATTGAGCCTAGGCCAATAAGCGAAACACGAATTTTTTCTGACACGGGTTATCCAATCAACTCGTTGCGAACGAATTCCAGTTCGCGACTTACGTACTCGATGATGTCTCCGGTCTTTAGCTCCGGAGGCAAAACATCCCAGGTGTAGGTTTCAATTTCCAGGTGATCCGAAAGCGGGGTAGCGCGATGCATCTTGAGTGCTTCTTGAACACCAAATCGCGTTGTTCGGAACGGACCAAGTTCCTCTAGGAACACCGGCACGTGAAAGTGCGTGCGCATTTCACTCGGTACCGGATTTGCCTCGTAGGCATCGAGAGCCTCACCAAGATTTAGGAACTTGGTGATCTTGCCGTCTTGCTTCAGAGATGTCTGGCTCAGGTAAATGGTGTCGGTGAAGCGGCGAAGGGCAGGAATCTTGTCTTGGGTCAATTCCTCTACCCAAAGCGAAGCCGCCTCTTGCAATTTGAAAATCGGAATCCCGGCATTGACAATTTTGGTGAGTGAATCGGTGATGTTTTCGAAACCAACTGATTGGTGCCCGATGTCGAAAACGATTCCCAGGTAGCGACGGATGGCTCCCTCGGCCTCGCTGAGTGGAATGTTGGCTACCTCGGCCAGCTCGCGCACGCCAGCAGGTGAGTAAACGCGATCTTTGAACCACTCGAGAGTTTCATCGGTGGTTTCTAGATAGCAGGCAGGTTCCGGTTCAATCGCTAGCTTCACACGACGACCGGTGCGCTCTTCGAGAGCGCGTAGGTGAGCTACAACGCGGAAGACGTTGCGAGTAAAAGTCTTGACGTATTCCTCGCCAGCAACATTTGGCTTGAAGGCCAACGGGGCAGTCTGGATTGACGGGTTGATGTGCTTCGGAGTTATCTCGGCCAGGATGTCGGCAACCGAGTTGGTGTAGTTGACGCGGTCATCGGTGGTCCAGTCTGGTTCGTAGACGCGCTCCATTACGATTTCGCCCTTGAACGGCCCATAGGGGAAGGCGTTGACGGTGTAGACGTAGAGATCCTCGGCGGCCAAGAATTCGGCCAGTGACTTTCGTTCAGCGGGGCTATCGGTCAGGGTCTTGGCTGAGGAAGCTGAAATGCGCAGCGAGACGGCAAACGGGGCGTCTGGGGAGATGCGCTTTTTGACCTGGGGGACGAATTCCCGGAGGCTGGCATTCATTTCTGCCCAGGTATCGCCTAGGTGGACCAAGGTTGAATAACTGAGGTGGCCTAGGCCATTTTTGAGTTCCATGATGCCTTTCATCGCCTTTGATGGTTCTAGTTTATGTGCAGTCGCACTAAACGAATAATCACGATTTGACCACTTTTTGCCCATTTTTTACATAATGAGTGAATATTGGAAATCTAATCTGTAAGGTATTGGTAAATGAAAGCCTTTACAGGCCTTGGGGAAAAGGGAGAGACTCAAATGCATTTCGACATCGGCGACGAGCTTCGCAGAGTCCGTGTATCCCGCAAATTGAGCCTTAGAAGCGTGGCCTCCGCAGTTGGCGTATCGGCCAGCTTGCTCTCCCAGGTTGAGACCGGCAAGACCCAGCCATCGGTGTCTACTTTGTATGCTTTGGTCAATCACCTAGGCATTTCACTTGATGGCCTAATGAAGGGTATGAGCCAAACAGATGGCGAGAAACCCGATGGCGCCGGCTACGAAGATGGCCACCACGGAATTGTGCAGCGACGCAACGAAAACCCACTTATCGAAATGGAAAACGGTGTGGTTTGGGAGCGACTGGCAGATGGCGGTCGCGATGATGCCGACCCGCTGATGGTGACCTACGAACCGGGCAGCTCAAGTTCCGTTGAAGGAAAGATGATGCGCCACGATGCTCTTGAGTACGGAGTGATCATCGAGGGCACTCTCACTCTTCGAATTGAAAATGAAGTGCACGAAATTTACCCGGGCGACTCATTTAGTTTTGATGCAAACCGCTTGCACATGTATGAAAACAATTCTGCAAAGCCTGCACGCGGCATTTGGTTTGTAATTGGTAACAAGGATGCGAAGAGCCAAGACTTGAGCAACCTAGGACCATCAAAAACAGTTTCACCTTCGCTGCCTGCAAAGTCAGCCGTTGATGTGCTGAACGTTATGGGCGATGCAAAAACTCGAAAGCTAAACGGTCGTTAATTCTCTGGTTTAGACCAGCATGCTGAGCGGATTCTCAATTCGCTTAACAAACGCCGATAACCACTGGGCAGCAAGAGATCCGTCGACTGCACGGTGATCTGCTGACAGAGTTACCGTCATGATGTTTGCAATCACAATCTGACCATCTTCAACAATCGCGCGCGGTGATGCTGCGCCAACTGCCAAAATTCCAGACTGCGGCGGATTCAAAATTGCTGTGAATTCCTTGGTGCCAAACATGCCGAGGTTGCTAACCGCAAAGCTGCCACCCTCTAGTTCTTCTTGACGAAGTTTTCCTGCGCGCGCACGACCGGCTAGCTCTGCAATCTCCATGCTGAGGTTACTCAGCGAACGCTTTTCAACGCCGCGAATAACCGGAGTCAGCAAGCCGCCATCGGTGGTTACCGCAACAGCGATGTCTGCAGACTCATACTTGTGCATTGCCTCGGCATTCCAAACCACGTTTGATTCTGGAACATCCATCAGCGCACTTGCTACAGCTTTGACCACGATGTCGTTGACCGAAATTTTTACCGGTGAGGATTCGTTGATGTTCTTTCGAAGAGCAAGCAGAGCGTCAACCTTGCAGTCTGCAGTTACGTAGAAGTGTGGAACCGTGGACTTGCTCTCGGTTAGTCGTCGAGCAATTGCACGGCGCATGCCGGTGTGCGGCACAGTGACGTAGCTGCTTGAGTATTCCTGCTTAGCGAGTTCCGAACTCGAAGAATAGGTAGCTGTTGCCGTTGGGGTAGCAGCTGCGCCACTAGCGAGGAAGCTTTCCAGGTCTCGACGAACAACTCTTCCCTGCGGACCGGTACCTGCCACTTGGGTAAGTTCAACGCCGCGTTCGCGAGCAATTTTGCGAACGATCGGGCTAACGAACTGACGTGAATTGTCTGCTGATTTGCTGGCAGCTGCGGCAACCGGTGCCACCGGAGCAGCGGGTGCAACTGGCGCCACAACTGGCGCTGCGGGCGCAGCCGGAGCTACTGGAGCAGCCGCAGGTTCAGCAACAGGGGCTGGAGCCGAAGCGGGGGCAGCCGGGGCAGTTGCAGCAGAACCACCGAGAAGTGCATCACCGGCAGATCCGTCTTCGCCGGCGGCGAGCAAAATAATGATCGGCGAACCAACCTCAACCGAGGCACCATCGGCGACAAGAATTTTGTGAACCGTTCCCTCGGCATCGGAGGCGTAATCCACCACTGCTTTTTCGGTTTCCATTTCGGCGATGATGTCGCCAACCTTCACCGATGTGCCTACCGCGACATTCCACTTAGACAAAACGATTTCAGTTGCGCCTGCGGCAACCTCTGGCATGCGAATTAAAGTAGCCATTAGTTCTTTCCGAATCCTGCTGCTGCGTTGTAAAGGCCAGCAACTACTTCTTCGGTTCTTGCAATCGCTGCGCGCTCAAGAACTTTCGAGATGCTTGGTGATGCTTCGCCACCGTGAACTCGCTGTACCGGCTGATCAAGGTAATCAAAGTAGCGACGTTGAATTTCGTCGGCCAACCAGCTTCCGTAGCTGGTTCCCTGCGCGCCCTGCTCAACGATCATTACGGCGTTGGTCTTCTTGATGCTTGCCTCGATGGTTGTCCAGTCGAGACTCGCGCGGTCTAGCCAACGAAGGTCAATTACTTCGGCGTCGATACCGGTTTGTTCAACGGCTTCAAGGGAGTGGCTGACCATTGAAAGATAGGTCAGAACGGTTAAATCATTTCCGGTGCGCTTTACCGCTGCTTTACCAAATTCAATTTGGTAGTCGTAATCGCCAACCGCAATCTCACCCTTTGATTGATAAAGATCAACGTGCTCAATTACTAGCACCGGGTCTTCGAGTGCGAGTGCTGCATTCATCAAACCGATGTAGTCAAACGGATTAGAAGCTGCAACGATTCGCCAACCCGGTGAGGTAGCAAAAATTCCGGCCGGGTCCATCAGGTGCTGTGAACCGTAACCTGAACCCATGGCAACCTTGGTGCGAATCACAACTGGCACTGACGCATCGCCACCAAACATGTGACGAGCCTTGCCAATCTGGTTGAAGACTTGGTCGGCGGCTACCCACATGAAGTCGGGGTACATGAATTCGACAACCGGACGGAAACGACCGTCCAGTGCCATGCCGCCACCAAGACCGGCGAATGCGTTTTCGCTAATCGGTGTGCCTAGCACTCGGCTTGGGTACTTCTCAATCAGGCCCTTGGTTGCGCCGTTGGTGCCACCCTTGAGACGATGCACGTCTTCACCAAGCACCACGATGCGTGAATCGGTTTCCATTCGGCGATCCATCACTGCTGCCACCGCGTCAACGAAACGTACTTCTTCTTTGGCGCCGGTGTGGGTTGCTAGTTCTGCGGTGCGTGCACCTTTCAACTCCGATGCGTCGCCGCGCACGCCAACGTTTACGAAGTCGGTGCTTGGCCATAGCTCGGCACGGATCTTGCGCGCGCCAGGCTTGCCATCGGGGTCGGCTTCTAGAAGTTGGTTAACAGCAAGTTCCATCGCAGCTTGGGCTTGGGCGCGAACGCCGTCAACCTGCTGTTGATCAATCAGGCCAAGGGCCATCATCTCGTTGGCAACTCGGGTTAGTGGGTCGCGACCGCGCCACTGCTCTTCTTCGTCTTTTGGACGGTAGCCGAACGCGCTGCCGGGGAAAGGTCCGTTCTGGTGGAAGAAGCGGTAAACCTCGGCCTCAATAATTGCCGGGCCATTACCCGCGCGGGTGTGTGCCGCGATTTCTTGCATAGCCAGGTGAACTGCGAGCGGGTCCATTCCGTCTACACGCCAGCTTGGAATACCAAAGCCGGTGCCGCGACCAGATAGGCGCTCTTCCGCAGTTACCTCTGAAACGTGAGTAGATACCGCGTAAAGGTTGTTCTCAATAAAGAAGACCAGTGGGATATCCCAAGCGGCGGTTAGGTTCATGGTTTCGAGAACCGAACCGATGTTCACCGCACCATCGCCAAAATAACTAACGGTTAGATCGCTGGTTGCCGAGTGCTGCTGCGCCCAGGCGTTACCGGCGCCAAGTGGAACACCGCCACCAACGATTGCGTTGGTACCGAGGGCCCCGGCCTCTTTCCACTGCAAGTGCATTGAACCACCGCGACCGCGGCAGTACCCCTGAGCCAGACCAAGAATTTCAGCCAGAGTGCGCTGAAGAACTTCTTGAATCGGTGCGTTTACCAGGTTGGTCACATCTAGACCGTTAGGTGCCACATAGCCGATGGCCTTGGCCAAGAATTGGTGGTGACCGCGGTGGGAACCATTTACTGCGTCTGTTGCGCGCAGACCAACAATGGAACCAACCGCGCCACCTTCTTGGCCAATGCTCGAGTGAGCTGGCCCGTGAACTAGACCTTCACCGGCCAGCTGCAGCACGGTCTCTTCGAATGCGCGGATCAGGTGCATCTGACCGAGCATGGTTTCTAGGAGGTGTGGGTCAGCATTTCGCCAATCTTCAGACGTGGTGCGAAGTTCAATCCAAGGTTCCTTAGGGGAAAGCTGAATTCTTTCGGTCATCTTTGACTCCAATGTTGACGGTTCTGGGCTGGTAGGGAAGGTTTGGTTTTCACCTACCTAAAGAATAGCCAAATGTATCCAATTGGCAAAGAAAAATGCCAAAATACTTATGATTTCGTGATTTATAGGCCAAACTGTATCCAATTAGAGATTTAGGAGTCCAAATGAGCCTAGGAATCCCAGGTTTGAGGGGTACCGACCACATCGGCTTCACCGTGCCCGACATCGAAGAGGCCACCGTCTTCTTCCGGGACATTATTGGCTGCGAGCTGGTCTACAACCTAGGCCCGTTCCAGAGCGACGACGACTGGATGGCCGAGCACATGAACGTGCACCCGCGCACCATCATGAAGCAGATTCGTTTTTTCCGTTGCAAGTTTGGCTCCAACTTTGAAATTTTTGAATACAAGTCGGCAGACCCCGATGGCCCTCGCCCGCAACCGCGCAACAGTGACATCGGTGGTCACCACCTTTGCTTCTACGTGGATGACATTGATTCGGCGATCGCGTATCTAAAGGACAACGGTGTGAAGGTTCTGGGTGAACCAACTAAGAGCGCAAATGCGAGCCTTGGTCAGACTTGGGTATATTTCTTGAGTCCTTGGGGAATGCAATTTGAATTGTGCAGCTACCCAAACGGCAAGGCTTATGAGAAAGACGCGAAGGTAAAGTTGTGGCACCCAGTTCACCCAGCAGAGTAGCCGAAACTCTTCGCGAGGAAATTCTTAACGGAACCCTTGCCCCCGGCGAAAGAATCGTCCAGGAAGAATTGGCTTTGAGGTTTGGCGCAAGTCGTCAACCGGTTCGCGATGCACTTCGACTTCTAGAAGGCGACGGCCTGGTAACACTCAAGACTAATTCCGGCGCTTGGGTATCAAAACTTTCAGAGCAAGAATGCGACGAGGCTTACCTGGTTCGCGAAAGACTCGAGCCGCTGCTGCTTTCGCAAAGTATTCCAAATCTCAACTCCGAGCAATTGGCTCGCTTGACTGAGTTGGTTGCCGAGATTGAAAAAACCAAAGACATCGAAAGCTTCCTTAGGCTGGACCGCGAATTTCACCTGCTGTCATATGCTGGTGCGCAAGATGGGATGCTAAGCGAATTTGTTGAGCGCATTTGGAATACCACTCAGCACTATCGTCGTGCGTTTGCCAAACTGAACAGCTTTGCTAATTCGGCAGTGACTCACATGGAACACAAGCTGATTCTTGATGGGATTTTGCGCAAGGATTCACCGCAGGCGGAATCTGCACTAGAAAGTCACATTCGTAGAACCCGCGTGACTCTGTCGCAGCACAAAGAACTATTTAAATAGTCTTTTCGTAAATCACGAATTCAGATTTCACGGCAAGCGTTTCATAAAGTTTTTGCGCGGTAGCGTTGTCGCGATGAGTCTGCCAATAAAGTTTTCGCGCACCGTGCTGCTTACCAAATGCGGCGGTTGCCTCAATTAGTGCCCGGCCAAAGCCTTTGCCGCGCGCAGCCGGGTCAACGAATAGATCTTCTAGATACAGGTCTTGACTCTCTGACCAAGTTGAGTGAGTGAAAGAAAAGTGGGAGATACCAACCACTGCGCCATCGACCTCAAGCACCAGGCCGTGAATTCCGAAGTTGTCATCGACGAGACGATCAAAAGTTAATTGAGTTTGCGCCTCTGAAAGCTCGTGCTGGTAAAAGACCAAGTATTGATCCCAAAGTCTCCGCCAAGCGGCGTAGTCAGATTTACTTAGTGGCCGAGTTTTCATCAGATTCTTCTTCAGAATCTTCTGTGTCTTCGTCGTCGTATAGATCTGCCCATTTATCGACGTACTGGTCGTCTTCTGGAGGCTGACCGATTTCCTTTTCGAGCGCGGTTAAGTCAGTGCTTGGGCTGAAGTACTTCAGCTCGCGAGCCACCTTGGTGTGCTTCGCTTTTTGACGGCCACGACCCATGTCGAGCCCCCTAACGCATGATTGAGCGCGAGAAAACGCGCTGGAAACATAAGAAATCTAAGGGCTATTTTAGCAGGGCAGTCGCCAGCCAAGCCCCCAGCGCTATAGCTGTGGATGAAAGTAGCAGGTTAGCCAGAATGTTCAAAAGACCCTGTGCAATGCGACCACGACGCATGAATTCAACGGTTTGGGCGGCAAAACTGCTGAAGGTTGATAAGCCGCCGGCTAGTCCGGTGATCAAAATTATTGCCAGAACCATATTTTGGGTTCCAGTCACCAACCCAACCAGGAACGATGCAAGAACATTGCCAAGCAGGATTCCCCAGGGGAGTTTGCCTTGCCATTTGCCCAAGAAAAGCCGAATTACTGAACCTAGCCCACCGGTAATTGCGACAGCGATAATCACGCCAAAAAATTGCAACTCCATCATGAGCGTGACCTGTCGCGCGAGATTTTGAAACTCAGCCAATAGACGCCCAAGCCAATCGCGGTGACCAAAAGTGTCAGGCCAATTGCAACTATCGCAACAGCTTGGCTGTAGAGAACAATCAATGAGGCAAAACTGCTCATTGTTGTGAAGCCGCCAGCGAAACCAATTTTCCACAGGGCGTTTTGTTCATCGGTGTCGTATTTTTTATTTCCGTTCAACCAGCCGATAAGTGCAGAGCCCGCCAGGTTCACAAAAATTATTGAGAACACGTTTCCAATGATCAGCAATAACCCGAAGCGCACCAGGGTCCCCAGTGCGCCACCTAGAAAGGTGAGTCGAATAATCTTTGCTGAAACTGACATGCTGATTAGGCGGCTGCTTGCTTAGCTTTCTTTTCGCGCTGAGTTTTCTTACCCAGGTTGTAGGTAGAACCAAGACCAAGCAATAAGAAGAACGCAGCGGCCCAACCGGTTGCTTTCATTCCATCGGTGAATCCATCGGCCGCCGCAATAGTTACCTGGTTCGCAACATCCTGAGGCATTCCCTGTGAAGTTAGGAACTGAGGAATCGCTGCAATTGCAGCACCGGCAGAGTCAGCAACCGGGCCGGCAATTTGATCGGCAATAACCTGTCGAGTCGGTGCATCAACCACTGAAAGCGCAGGAAGTTCATTAATGCGAGTCTCAATCGATGCCTGAGTCGAGGTGAACAAAACTGTTCCTAGAACTGCAATGCCCAACGCAGAACCAATCTGACGAACGGTTGACTGCGAACCGGAAGCCTGTCCGGTTTTTTCGTTTGGAACATCAACCATGATCACACCGGTCAGCTGAGCTGTCGCAAGACCAACACCAACACCGTAAACGGCTAGGAACGGAGCGATGCCCTGCCAGCCACCAGAGGTTGACGCGATAAACGCGATACCCGCAACAGCAATCAGTTCTAGAAGCACACCGATGCGCACCGCGTTAACCGCAGAAAGTTTTCCGCTCAGCGCACCACCAACACCTGATGCAAGGAACGCACCACCGGCAAGCCATAGCAGCACTAGACCGGAAGAAACCGGGCTAAGGCCTTGAACGTTCTGCAACCAAAGTGGAATTGCAAAAAGTAGACCGAACTCACCCATAGAGATGATGCCCGCGGCGATAGAGCCGTTGCGGAACGAACCAATGTGGAAAAGACCAAGATCTAGAATTACGTTCTTCTGCGCTTTTTCGCGTGAGCGCTCCCAAAGGACGAAGACCACGGTTGCAATCACGAAGATTGCTAGCGAAACCGGGATTACAGAAATACCTGTGGTTGGCCACTTGAAGTCGCCGATTGCAAACTGGTTCGCAGGGTTCACGTTCCACCAGCCGTAGGCGCGACCCTCAATGAGACCGAAGACCAAGGTTGAGAACATGATGACCGAGATGCCGGCACCCACCCAGTCGATTCGACCTTCGCGTTGCGACTGCTTTGACTCGGTTGCAAAAATCAAAAGACCAATGATGATGATCAGGCCAAGTGGAGCGTTGATGTTGAATGCCCAGCGCCAGTCGAAATCGGTCGCTAGCCAGCCACCAAGAACCGGACCAACGGCAACCATTCCACCGATTGTTGAACCCCAAATCGCAAACGCGATGCCGCGCTCTTTACCTTGGAAGGTTGCGTTTACCAGCGAAAGTGTGGTTGGCAACACCATTGCGCCACCGATTCCCTGAACGATGCGAGCCAGAATCATCGACGGTGCATCGGTTGAGAAACCCGCCCAAATCGATGCGGCTGTGAAAATGAAAATACCGATGATCAAAAGTCTGCGGCGACCGATTCGGTCACCGATGGTTCCCCAGACCAAAAGCAATGATGCAAAGACGAGCACGTAGCTCTCTTGCACCCACTGCACCTCGGTAGAGCTCAGGCGTAGGTCTTTAATGATCGAGGGGAAAATAGTGTTGACGATGGTGCCGTCAATGATGACGAGCGAAATCGCCATGGAAATAAATACGAGACCGATCCAACGGTTTGGGGTTTTAGACATAGGCCAACACTACCGGCTGTCCGGCGGTTTGCTCAGGCTAAAGCGAGCAAAAGACTGGCGCTGAGGGTAAGTGCAATGCCGATTTTCTGAGTAGTTGCCACGTGCTCTTTGAGCACCAGGCGGGCAAGCAAAATTGTGCCCAGTGGGTAAAGGGCCGTGAGCACGCCAACAACAGTGAGCGCTCCAGTTCTGGATGCCAGGGTAAAGAAAATGTTCGCTCCGGCATCGAGAGCACCGGCGGCCAAAATAGTGAGAAAAATCTTTGAGGTGATTGGGCCTCGGCCTGCTTTTGCTTCGTCAGCTTTGGCTTTGCGATTTCGCAGTACCGTTATCAGCACCACTGAACCAAGCAGCAACGCGGCGGTTGTGCGCATCACGATAATCGGTGCTATTCCAGAATCCTGTGGAGAGCGAGCCAGGCTGGTCACAGCAACACCGATGCCCACACCGGCGACAATCGCCAGAATAATTGCGCGCGGTTTTGGCATTGTGACGTGCTCCCCGTTTTTGGCTGATGGTGGCACAAAGCCCACCAACACAACTGCAACCAGGGCAAGAGCAATCGCGACCCAGCCCAGCCAAGAAAAACTTTCACCAAGTAATGCAACGCCAATGATCGCCGGCACAATCGCAGAAACCAATGCACCCAGCGGAGAAATGATTGAGATTGGCCCAAGTGCAAGAGACGCGTAAAGCGCAAGCAACGCAACTACTGAGCTGAGTCCTCCCATTAGCCCCCAGAAAAAAGCCGGCTGTGAAAATGTGCCACCCATGATTGGCAACAGCAGAAGCAATACCACCAGGCCAGACATCGATGCCAATGCGGTGACCACAACTACTCGAATCTGGCGCGAGGCAATCGCAGCAAAAAAATCTGCGGCGCCATATGTGACAGCCGTGAGTAACCCGAGTATTGCGGTGATCATAAAAAGTAGTTTTCTTAAATAGTTTTTGCGTCAATCACAAAGCGGTAGCGAACATCAGCATCAACAACACGATTCCAGGCGGCGTCGATAGTCGCGGGGTCTGTTGCGTCTAGCAGTTCGATGGAAGCACCGATCTTGTGCTTGGCGGCGAAGTCCAACATTTCTTGAACTTCAATCTGGCCGCCAACCTGTGAACCGCTGATTGAGCGGCGGTTCTGGGTCACGCTGAAAACATTGAAGATCTGTGCGTCTGGCGGAAGCCCAACGAAAACAAGTGCGCCATCAAGCTTGATCATGCTCAATAGAGAGTCAACAGGAATGTCGGCACTGGTGGTGTTCAAAATAAAATCGAACTTATTTTTTAGATCCTTGAAAGTTTGCTCTTCTGCAGTTGAACGATAGTCAACCGCACCAAATGAAAGCGCATCATCTTTTTTCTTGAGTGAGTGACCAAGCACGGTTACTTCAGCACCCAGAGCAACTGCAAACTTAACCGCAAGGTGACCAAGACCGCCCATGCCAAGAATCGCAACCTTTTTGCCCGGCCCGGCCTTCCAGTGCTTCAGCGGAGAGTAAACGGTGATACCTGCGCAAAGTAGCGGTGCGCACTCGGCAAGGTCAACCCCATCGGCAATGTGCAGCACGAAGTGTTCGTCGGTGACGATTTCGTTTGAGTAGCCGCCGTATTCGACATCACCGGTGTAGCCGTATCCGTTATACGAGCCAACCGGGCCTTTTTCGCAGTAGCTCTCGAGGTTGGCCTTGCACGCATCGCACTCGCGACATGAATCTACAAAAACACCAACGCCAACGGTTTGGCCAACTTTAAATTTGGTTACCTCTGGCCCAACTTCAACAACGTGGCCAACTATTTCGTGACCAGGGACCATCGGGAAAATATCATTTCCCCATTCGCTGCGCGCCTGGTGAACATCGGAGTGGCAGATGCCCGAATAGCTGATGGCAACGCGAACGTCTTTGGCGCGAACCGCGCGGCGTTCGATGCTGCCCTTAGTAATAGGTGCGCTGGCTTGATTGATTAGGAGAGCGTTAGTTGAGGTCATGTGTTCAGCCTAAGCCGGCCGGCAATAAAGCGGATAACGAAAAACCCTCTCCGAAGAGAGGGTTTACTCGTGGCTCCGACCGGCATCGATCCGGTGACCTAACGATTTTCAGTCGTTCGCTC
>ERZ650308.1378-NODE-1378-length-12607-cov-8.021989_pt1 | contig 12607 bp, 18 predicted proteins | sample MGYA00376244_ERZ650308 | MGnify/ENA primary metagenome ERZ650308 (study PRJEB26733, sample SAMN07839295) | wastewater metagenome | biome: small river; feature: stream; material: water | place: USA: North Carolina | collected 2016-04-26 ...
AGAGCCATAAATCGCCATTAGTGACGGCATCGGATCGCTGCTTGATGGCGCCCTGCACCTCAGTTTTCTTTGTCAGGGACTCCACGCCCAGCCGGATTATCTTGAGGTCCGTTGACCGCACCGCCGTCGAGCTGGCGCACGCTGTCAGGAATAGGCTGGTCAGCCCAAGTACGAGCATTCTGGTCATTTTGCTTTAACTCCTGAAACGACTGTTCGCTTTGTGCGCGCTTCTGTTCAACGACAACGCGGACGGTTTGCGTGGTATCGGTTGCTGTGGCCAATGCGTCCGTGGCCTCGCTGGTGACAGTAGCGGTAGACTCCATGGTAGCAATCTTGGCCTGCATTGCCTGGAACTCTTTGTAGCCCCAGACAAGCCCGGCGCCGGCTATTAATACCAGCACCAGCATCGCTACGTCGAACCACATGCGCGGAGTCACTTGCTTTCCTTGTCAGCAATGCGCACCTGCATTTCAATGCCGGTCAGCAGCGCTTTTGGTTTCAGCCATGGCCAGGTGTGATAAATCACCTCAGTCGCCCATGTATAAAACTGCGGGGTGAAAACGGCAACCGTGCTTGCCCATGCGAACATGACTGGTGTTGGCAGGAGAATCATCGCAGTGCCCAGAACGGCAAAGAAAACGATAACGCGCGACCATGCTTTCGCCGTATCAATAGCCATGGATGCTGGCAGCGATAGCGTGAAAATATGAGTGACTGCAAAGCCAACGCCAAGCGAAGCAAGAATGGCATGTAGTCCGGGGATTGCCAAAACTTTCTGGCCAAATTCCAGTATCCAGTCCATGTTATTTCTCCTCGGGCGGCGGCGGTGGAGGTGGCGGTGGTTCCGGTGGGTTTGGATTTGTAGGCGTAGGCGGCGGCTGCGGAGGCTGCGGGCCCGGCGGGGTAATTATGATGGGCGTACTCATTTCGGTTTCTCCTGCTTGTTTCCAGAAATCATGTAAATCGCATGGATATAGTCGCCAAGGTCGTCAATCTTTCGCTCGTGATTTACGATGATGGCAATCAGAAATATGTTGACTGCGAGCATGACGGCGCAGCATGTGACGGCGATATAAACGCCAATCCCGCCAGCGTTTACGGTGATATGGCTGGCACTTGAGACGCCGCGAGAGCCTTCCTTGGCGAGTTTCTCCAGCCTGTTTATGCGGTTATCGAGTTCATCCACCGAAATGCCCCACTACCCAGGTAATACCAGCCATAACACCCTTGGCAGCAAATATCAAAATTACTACTGCAACAAGGCCCAAACCTTTGATTGTCAGGAACCCGCCTTGAAATAGATTTTTGAACGCAGTGCGTTCGTTTTCCAAGGCTTCGATTCGTTTTTCATTTTCAGTGTGCCGCTGGTTATTGGCCTGAATCGTGGCCTCTTGGACAATAGTGTTCCGCTCAAGAGCAGCGCAGACGTTATCCAGCCGCTCCATGTACTGACCAAATTTAGCTGGGTCGATCAAACTCATTACAGCGCTCTCGCTTGAAAGTGCATGCCATCCGGCGATGACCACGCGCCACCCCAGTCCATTCCGGCATCAGTGAAGCAAGCCACCAGCTCTGGCAGCATCGTTGGTTTCTTTCCAAAACCGTTCCATGCTGCATTGATATCGATTGCAAGCCCCCACGAATGTAGTGAGGAGGAGGATGCGCCGCGTTTCTTGCGGATATTGAAACAGCCGTCCCACGTCTTTACCTGGTCTTCAAGGCCGCGCTTCTTGACGTTCTCAAATGCTTTTGACAGCAAGGGCGCCAGCCGCTTGTTGCAGTAAATTTTCTTTGGGAGCGCATTGAATCTAATCTCGCTCGGCACCATCCAGACAACCATATCTCTTTCGAGTTCTGGAGGTCCGATCACTTTTAGGCATTGGGCGGAAGTTAGCATTTCGACCTCTAGTTATAGGGCGTTGATCTGTGTCCGTGCTAATGCTTCAAGGATCGCGTAACCGGCAACGGTCGGATGGATGCCGTCTGTGTACCAAGTCACGTTGCTGGCATTGGCATCTAGGCCCATCGTGGCATCTCCACCGAAGTCGGCAATCTTGTCCCAGTACGTGCCAACGCCTGTGGAGATAATCGAAGCGTTGACCAGTGCGCGGCGTGTGTTGTGGTTTGCAGGGGTGCTGCGTGGAAGGATCGTGCAAATAACCACTTTCCAGCCTGCGGCCCGTCTTGCAGCGCAATAGGTTTGCAGGTCAGTGAAGTACGATGCAGCAGCGATTGCATCAGTACCGCCCGGATAGCTTTGCAGGTCATTGGCACCAATCAGCACAGTGAGAATGGCCTTGCGGCTTCCCAGTGTTGGCAGGTCAGCGTCAAGCGTTGGCCCCCGTGCCGTCATAGATGCCAGCGTTGCCCCGCCTATCGCGCTTATCCCCATGTAGGCAGATGGCGATAAATTAGGCTGCAACACGAAAGGCCACGAAGTCGTTTGTGACGAAATACTATCGCCTTCCGTGTAAACCACGCGAGTCGGTGATGTGGCCGTAATGCCAGAAGCAGCAGCGCGAGTCTGGAAATACGACACCACTTGTCGAACCTGAGCAGTGGTGAGCGCAGATGTGTAGTACGCCATCATTGCCAACTTGTAGCCGACACCGTTGTTATAGATGGCCGACCAGAAGTCGGCGACCGTTGTCGCACCGATTGTTAATACCTGCCGATGGATACGGAAGTCATCAATCCAATACTCAAGGTTTGTGCCGTCATACCGCATCGTGATGACGTGATATCCAGCACTAAGCAGCGGGTTTGTCGTGCCAAATATCGTGGTGTTCTGCGTTCCCAGATAATGCTTAATCTGGCTTGTATCTTCGGTACACGCAGAAAATTCAGTGTGGTTTTGCACCTTCGACAAGAAGGATTGACGTGATCCTGATCCTGCTGCGACCTTGGAAACCAGTGCCGACACAGTGAAGTTTGTGGAGCTTGTTGTTGGGAACTGGATCAGACCATAGCCACCGGCTGAGAAGTCCAGCGCGCCCGAGGCATACGATGGCAATGGGGCGTACTTGTTGTACCCGAGGTACATGTGACCGGCCAATGTCTCGATGCCGGAATCAGATGCAGTTTGGGTCAAACGAATGTTGCAGATTTGCAGCGTTGCCGGAGTCGTGCCGTTTACGTCCTCGGCAATCTTGACGTTTGCAGGGGTAGCACTAAGCGTCTGCGTTTCGCTAACCGTAGTCCATACAGAAGTAGCGGTCTTAGTAACCAGCGTACCACCTGAACCCTGAAAGCCCATCTTAAAAGTCTGATCACTCGTGGTGTTGCGCTTGACCTCATACGACAGCGTGAATGTGCCTGCGCCTAATGCGGGCAGTGTAGATGGCGCAAGGAACCAGCCATTGCCACCGCTTACCAATGTGTAAGCTTCAGTCAGGCCATCAGGGCCAGCAACGGCATTGGCTGTCAGGGTACAGCTGGCGGCATTGTAGAAAATAGCAATGTTGATACGACGACCAGCACGCAAAATGTGCGGATAGATAGCCGTTGATAGTGCTGAGTTCTTTACCGCACGATTAGTCGCGTCATACGTATCTGCGAACCATGCACCGGCAGCGCCAGCGGGGAGGGAGGCGCCCCCACCCACAAGCGTATTAATGCCCCGAATGATCGGCTGGCATATTGGTCGAACAATGGGCCGAATCGGTGAGCCGGCCATGATTTACTCAGGGATTCGAGTGGCGGAAGCGTAAACCGCAGTGGCGGTAGCAACGGCGGCGCGAATCGGGCATGGGCCAAGCTCGAATATGACCCCACCATCGGCAGCCAGTGAGCCGTCAGTCGGCGTCACCCAGGTCACGCCATCAGGTAGCTGATATTGCAAAGCTACGGTGCCGTAGCCGGTTGCCTTGACGGCGAACACGCCTTTCCCGCCGGGCCAGTTTGCTTGCGCGCTGGTGGCAGAACCGTTGGTAAGTAACTGGACGCTGTGCGTGCTGCTCATATCCAACTACTCCTTAAACTGGTGGCCAGGTTTCTTCGACTATCGCATTGTAAATTGCTTCGATTGCATTGATAACGGCGGCTTTGCTGTTGTTGGTGGCGTCGTAGGTAATGCGAAGCTCTACGTCATCGCCAGCCGTGGTGGTGGCCGACTCCGTGATGCTGCCTTTTACCTTCGCGCCAAATTTCACACTGTAAAAACGGTTTGCCATGATGCTCTCCTAAAAGATGGGGCCGTTGCCAGCCCCGTCTTTATTATTGTACAAATTGCGCTTTGAGGGCGACCGTTCCAGCGGCGGTAGCAGCAGCCGTCAGAGTGAGGGCGATATCAAAGTAACCGCCCGGATCAGCCGTAAGTTGCAGGGCCTCCCACAGTGGTTTCGCAACATCGGCATGGCCGTAGCCTACGCCGGCATCTGCCGGATCAGCTTCGTGCGTTACGTCCGTATGGACGGCAGCAGCGGCAAGAGAAACTGCCGAGCCAAAGAAGTCCACGTCAACTACCGCGCCGGCTACACCGCCGATAGTTTGCGGGTAATACACACCCACGTCAGCTGCCGCCGATGTGATGGCGTCATTGGACAGCAGGACACGCGAGATGCGTGCGTTGGAAGGTACGCGAGCCAAGCGCACGATAGAGGCAATGGAAGCGGTAGCGGACAACTCGCCACTGCCCACCATTTCCCGCAAAACACCACGTTCGACGCTTGGGTTGTTGAAAACAACCGGCGTTGCATCGGCATTGGTGATTGCGGCTGATTTAACTAATTCAACAGCCATGATAATTCTCCAGGTAAGTTACCGATTAACGTGCCCAAATACGGACAATTTTCTTTTCTTCCAGACGAGTCGCACCCATGCTCATCGCCAAGTAAGCCTGCCAAGGCATGCCACTCAGGTCACGGCGCTGGGTGATATCAGTCTGCATGTCGTTCCAGACGCCCAGGTGCATGCCGGATTTGGCCCACATTGGGATTTGGCGCGAGGTGCCGGCAGCGTCATCGGTCGCGGTCGTCATACGCTCGCTGATGATGAAGTTGATGCCCAGGAAGCGCGTCACACGGCCCTCGACCAGTACCGGCTTGTCGTTGAAGTCGGTCGAAACGACTTGGATTTCGTTCAACAGCGAGTCGTGTTCGACAGAGCTAATAGCGCAGTACACTTGATCTTCGTCAAAGTCCACTTCGTTTGCCATCAGGATTCGTTTGCCGGCACGGAGCTTGGCGACATTGAGGTTGGATGCGGTGCCGCCCGTGTTGACGCTGACGAACTGCGTTGCACCAAAAGCGGTAGAGGTGCCGCCGACTTCGCCGGTTTTCGCGGTGCCGAAGAATGCTGCGTAAATCAGGTCATCTTTTTTGCGGTTTGCAGCCTGGATTGCGTTTTGCAGATAGGCAGACGACGGGTCATTGAGCAAGCGTAGCTTGTCAAAGGAGTCGATCAACTGTGGCAGCTCGAAGTCGCTCGGGGATACCCAGCGGCGATCAAGTGCGGCATCGACTCGGCCCATCGGGGCGAATCGGGTGGTGACTGGCAACATGTCAATCGCGCCGATTTGATCGACAGGGCTGGCTTGCTTGCCGATGTAACTGCCAGTGGTAACGGCAGATTCAAAGCGTGAATTTTTTTGTTGCAGCAACAACGAGATGGTGTTGGCGTACTGCAGCACATAATGGGTGGGCAAGTTAATGCTCATTGGCTTATTCCTCGATAATGGATTGATTATTCCGTATCGAAGTGCCTTTCCCTTGCGGGGGCGAACTTCTTTGCGCTTGTCGCTGCGCACTGTCGGCCCCGTTTGAGGCGGTCAGAAGGGTGTCGCCACTTGCCTACGTCTCCCCCAAAATGCCGGGCTGCGTTGGACAGCCCGGCGTGCAAGCCAGCTAAGGGGAGGAAGCTGGTTGCGGATGAAGCATTGCAAACAAAAATGAACCTGTCAACAATTATTTTTTGTGTCGCTATCAGCCGTAAGCCAACTGGTTCAACTGGTCCCATCGGGCAACCGACTCGGCGTGCTTTAGGTGCTTCTTGTCGGTCATCGCGGCGTAGAAGTCCTTGTCCTTTTTCAGCGTTTCGATTTCCTGCAAAGCCTTTGTTTTGCTGTCGATTTGTTCGCCGGTATCACCAGTGATGAATTTTGCCTCGCCCAATTTTTCACCGATCTTGACCATCGCTTCCATGAAAGCACGGCTGCCCATCGAGCGTTCAACTGCCGTCATGGCATCGCCGTCGAGATTGAAAAACTCTTTTGCCGCTGCCCTAGCAATGGCTTCTTTTTCCGTGGCTAAGCTGCCCCACTCAGACTTGAGCTGACTCATCTCGGCATCGGACTTGAGCTGGATTTCGTTTTCTTGCGCTTCCTGCATCGCGGCGCCTTCTGCATTCCACCACTCGGCAAGGCCCTTGGCTTGGTCGGCCGTCAGATTGTGCTTGAACATGGCTTCTTTCGCCTTGCCAGCGAACACGCCCGGATCACCTTCCGGCAGCGGGATATTGTAATCGGCAGCGGTTTTCGGCCGGCCCAGCTTTTCAAACACATTGGCCCATTCGGGATCATCGGACTTTTCGGGCAGTTTCAGCAGGCGGTCTTTTGGAGCGCCCATGAGTTTTTCCATGTTCAGCAGGCTCTCGGCCATTGTCTCTGGCGACTTGAAGCCCTTGGCGCCAGTCCATGTTTTCAGGTCGGGATTGGTAAAGCTTTCGTAGAACGGTACGTCCGTGTTAGTCGTTGACGCCGTGGCGCCAGTCGTTGTCGTGGCAGCCGTTTGGCCACCTTGCCCTTCCGGGGGTGTCGTTTGGTCAGTCATCGCTTTGTTCCTTCAATTTTGCCAGGGATTGTTCAGACAGTTGAAGCTGCGCCTGGATTCGCAGCCACACTTCACGACGGCCTTCCGCGACCGCCGTAGCATAAGGATCAATGACGCCATTATTGCCGACTCGAATGGATGGCTGGTCGGCGCCGCAGAATTTGCGCAAGTCGTTCAAAACTACCTGCGCATCTTGGCTTTCTAGGTTGAATAGGCGCTTGTAGGCGCGTGATTTGAATATCCAGCGCTCTATTTGACTAAGAAACTGCATTGGCTCCCCCGAGCTTGATTATCATGCCGCCCGGATTTGGGCGCCAGGTATTGCTGTGCGTGTCGCTTGGCCGGCGATCTGCTCGGCCAGCGCAAAGTCTTTGGCCGCGCGGGCGGCTTCCGGTGCAACGGCTGCAAGTTGATCGATCTGAGCTTGCTGCTGCTCACCTTCCAGCATCGCAGCCACTTCATCGGTTGTACGAAGTAGACGCTGAGACATGCCGTTGATGCGGGCAAAGTCGCGGGCAATCGCGGGCAAATTAAAGGTTTTGACGATTTCAGCCGCAGCGTTCGGATCGATTTGTGCCACCGTTGCCACATTATCCAAGGTGCGCAGGATCGAAACACCTTCGTTTGCATTTTGAGCCTGTGTCAGCGGGCTATCGTAAATGACTGCATACTCGCCGCCGATTTCACGAAGCTCTGGCGGCATCGGGCCCAGCATGTACTCCAAAATGCCGGAGCTGGATAGTGCGTCGATTTCGATTTCAGTGACCGGGCCCAAGAACTCGGACTGGATTCGGCCCATCGACGGCGCAAGCAACTGGCCTTTTTCCTGTGCGCGAATGGCCGCTTCGGTCGCCGTCATTTCCTGGGTTTCCACCAGAATTTGAAATAGTGTGACCAGAAAAGCGTCATTGATCGTGCGCTTGATTGGGTCCATCATGTCCACGCCAAGGCCGACGTTCGCATTGGTCTGCAATGCAGTGACCAGCGGACGGCCTTGCATGTCCACGCCGCCGAAGTTCAACGCATCCGGGCGAGTCGAGAAGGACGACAGAACACCATCGTCACGAAGTAATAATGGAGGTGCGACTTGCTTGTGCGCTGCACGAATGATGGTTTTCGCCATCTCGTTGAGCATCTTGATGTCAGGCAATACCTGCATCGCCGGGCTGCGGCCGTATTTCTCGCGCGCCGTGGTCATATGGCGCGGACAGGCATATGGAAATACCCGGTATCCGCCCTCCTGCACGATCGCTTTCTCATCTATTGAGACGTAGTAGCTGGAAAAGTCCATGCCGCGATAGTCTTTGCGGCGCTTGTCCACTTCCATATTCGGCTTGGTGCAGTGCACAAACTCGAATTTCTTGGTGTCGTTTTTCGCCAGTGCCGCGCGAATTTTCTCCGGCAGATTCGCCTCGCCAAACTGGCCGGCCGCTTGCCGGGCATCCAGCTCGAATCGACGGTGCATGCGGTCCACGCGCCCGGTAAAGTCTTGGTCGATAAAGCACTCGGCCAGCGTCAGGGACCGGTAACGCATGCTCGGCAGGCCCGCCGCCATGCCGGGAACCTTACTGACGTACATGGGTGCGGTGCCGTACACGCCGATGCCGTGATAGACCTCATGGGCCTGTTGCGCAAAATTGGAGGCCGGGGCATAGCGCATGCGGAATATCAAATCCCGCAAACCTTCCAGCCAAATACGGACAGCCGGAATGCGATCGACCACTGGATCGACAGCGACAAGGCCCTGATACTTTTGGGTGCGCGGCGTCACCATGCCGTCAATGGCAGAGGCGAATCGCTGCGCCGCCAGGATCGCGGTCGAGTCAAAAATTTTCTCGGTCCGCTTGCTGCCGTCTGATTTTCTCCCTGTAAACTCAGCTCGCGCCGGATCGACGTATTCCGCGATCTCTTGAAGATGGGAGTTGAGAACCCCGCGCTCAGCGAACAAGCGCTGCTGGGTGTCAACTATCTCGGCTGCGCGCGAGTCGATCACGCGGCGGCACCGGTCGTTACTGCGCCACCGGTGGTGCTATCGCCGGCTAAAATGGTGCTTGCGCGTCCACGGCGTTTTCTGTTTCTATCGCGCTCGCGCACATTTTGGCGTGCGCTATCGAGCGTTGGCACAGGTGGCGGAGGCGTTGGTGCATCGGGCTTTGGCGGGGCTTTCGGTTTGGAAAATAGCATCGCCATATTAGTGTCCTTATCAACCGAAAATAGGGTAGTCGTTGACAGCCGTTTTCGCATGCCCGCCACCCCTACGAACATCGCGACGAGCGACCGGTTCCGCAAACGTCAGGGCAAGTGTATCTAAATCATCAGGACTTGCAATACCATGCTTGCGCGCGGTGTTCTTGTCCATTAGCGGAATGTACCGGCCCAGATTGTCATAGTCAAATGTTTGTTGGTTCAACTGCTCAAACAAGGCGCCATCTTTCCCGATGCATCCGCCCTCAGCGATCCAGTCCCGGAAAGCGCCATACAGCTCCATTCGCCGGCTGCCGTAGTGCACTGGGTCTTTCACCTTACCCGATAGCATGACGCCGATGACGCGATAGCCTAACTGCCGCAATCGATCGACGACGCCCGCGCCCACGCCCGTCTCATCGATGAATACCGCGTCCGGGGACCACTCGTCTATGGTCTGTGCCACGACATTTGCTACCTGCATGGTGTCAAGGCCGCGATATCGTTGCGCCGGGATTGTGCAAGCATCGCGCCCTCGCCGGAACCGTAGCACCGTCTCGGCATCACCGAACCGGGCAATGTCCACGCCCAGTACCAGCGCTGCGCCTTGGTCAAACTCCGGCACGCGCTCCTGCGCCTCGCGTACCAAGTCCATGTCAAAGAATTGGTTACTCGCCGTGCGGGGAAACTCGCCGCGAACACGGATGCGGAAAAAGTCAGAGTCCTCGCCGTAATCTTCCAGCCAGTCTTGAATTTGTCGCTTGTTGGCAGCCTTGGCCGTCCGGCTGTCCACCTTAAATTTGTTCCACCGGTGCGCGAACTTTCCGCCTTCAAAGCACTCACGGAACCGGCCGTCGTTTCGCGTCGGGTTGCCGAACACACACCAGATGGCGCCGGGCGTGGTCATCGCACCCTCGGCCACTTCCCAGATGATGTCCACCACGGCGGATGCTTCATCGAAAATCACCAGCACATGCTCACCATGCAATCCGGCGAACGCTTCCGGGTTTTCCTCGCGCCACGGCACGGCATCAACTCGCCATGTTTCGGGCGCATCTTTGTGCTTGAACCGGGTAGCCGTCCACTCGAACCAATGGCTGTTTATCATGCGCTTGTGCCAGAGCGACACCTCACGCCAGGTTTTCGTCTCCAACTGGATCACGGTATTCGCCGTCACCACGCCAACCAGGTTCGGCCGCGTGCTCATGCAGAACCCGATCACCCAGGCCACGGTCGCGGACTTGCCGACACCATGCCCCGAAGTGGTTGCCATGCGGACTGACGACGAGGCATCCATCACGTTCGGATCCAGCTTTTGAGCGTCGGCTATTGCGGCCGACAGCTCCATGCCCTTGCGCAGTCCCTCGCCCAGCTTCGTCAGCCAAGCGGTCTGCCACTCGTCCGGCCCGTCCCAGTGCAGCAAGTCCCCCTCGCCCCAGTGGTACGCGTACCGGACCCAGCCCAGCGGATCGTAAAAAAATGAGCCCATGTCCGCGATGAGCTTGTCATCGAACTCGGCTTGGGTTAATTCTTTTTGTTCGGGTTCAAGCATTACTGTACCAGCCCCATTTCCCTGTGCCTGCGCGCTTTGCTTTGGTCATTACTCTGTTTCGTGATATGGAACGAACTACAAAATTTGCAACGATAAGCATGTATTTTAAGTTTTTTGGCGGCAATGCCAGCGCCCGTTTGGGTCATCATTTTCTTGCCGCTGTGGTGGCAGTACCCTTCACTCATCGTCGATCGTGATCTGAATTAGTTTGTGCTTGCCCATCTCGCACAACCATACGTTTTCTGGTCCGCTTGCTTGCGATCCTGCAAAATAAAATCCACCTTCTTTGTCGTAGCCAATAACTAAAACGGTATCGAGGTCGGCCTCAAGCGCTGATTTAAGAATGCGCTCAACCGGAATTGGCAGGCAGGTAACGAGCCCTCGAAGTGGTACTACGTTGTCACTGCCGGACTCAGCCACCCCGCGCCTCACGCAACGCCGCCCGCGCTTCACGCAACTCGTCGGCTGTCGATCCCACCGAGGACACCGCAGCAGCATACGCCGCATCGGCCTTGGCCACTCGGGATTCGAGGGCCGCGAAGTCGATGGCGGCAGCGGCCACCATTGCCTCTTTCGCCTCGGCCATTTCTTTGCCAATTCGGTCCGCAAATGCAAGGTCGGCGGCGGTGGGTTCCACGTGGATCGTGTCGTCGCCGGCCGGGGCCTCAGCCACCGCGCTCTCTGGCTTCGATTGCTTCCCGGATGATTGCTTCTTCGTCGCCATGAAATTCTCCCGTTTCGAGTATGTCGGTTACGTCGGCATCAGCCGCGCCAAATGCATCATCTGCCGAAGCCGCGAATGTGTCAACTGTTGCTGGGGTCGGCGCGCTCTCCAGTACCGGGCGCGCCGCGGCAGCCCTCTTCCTAGCCGCCTCCAACTTCCCAGCCATATCGCCCTTCACGGTCACGTCCACCGCCAGCCTGTCGCCCCACACTTTCTGGCCCAGTTTGGACATCACCCACTTCAAGTTATCCGACTTCACCTTGTCCGCCATCGCTGTTTTCGGCCCCGAAGCCCGCCCCACGTCGATCAGCTCATGGTACAAATTCTCCGCCAGCGCCGGCCGCGCCGATTCCAGCAATGCCCGAAACTCCGGGTGCCGCACCCGCCAGCCCGTTATCAGCCCAGGCTGCGGCATCGCCGGATGCAACGCCGCGATCTCGGTATATGTATGCCCTGACGCTATCAGCATCGCAACCGCCTGGCCCAGCGCCGGAGAGTACACCGGCTTCATGCGCCCGTTCCATATCACGCGCTCGATCACCAGCCCGTCGATTTCCTCCCTCTCATGACTTACCGTGATAGGTGCGATGTCTAGCCCGTCAACGAGGCCGACGAACGAGTCTTGTTGTATCAGGTCAGCCGGCATACCCACCCCACTGCATCGCCATCGCCATTGCTACTCCAGAATATGTTGCCGACCTCTCGCGAGCGCGGTCGGGTCCCGGTGCCATTTTATGCACTCGCGCCTCCCTTCCGTCAACTATCTGCGTCGGCACCAACAATGGCAAGCCGTCCAGCCACAAGCAAGTCGCCTTCGTCTCGCCATGCCCGAACTGCCACGGCTGTATGATTTGGTCCGGCTTCCGGCACAGCCGCGAAATGATGGATATCGGCTGCTCAAACGCCGTCCTCGGGATGTGCGCCGCCCGCCTTACCAACGACATAAAAAACGAAACGCCTGCCGCCTGCCGCCCATCGGCCCATTTATCAGCGAACCATTTCGCCCCCGACACGCTTGTATGCGTGCACGGCGGATGAAATATCGCCACGTCCCACGGATAGTCGATCACATCGAACACCGAGCCCTCGTAATGCGGGCCCGCCCGGCGCGTCGGCAACAAGTCGCAACTCATCGCCCGGTGTCCCAATGCTATAAACGCATCCCGCACCACCCCAGACTCCTCGCATCCGATCAGCACCTCAAGCGGCCTGACAGCCACCGGCAACTCTCCCAACAAAACGCCCATGCCCACTCCCCTTAGAAAAAAATTTATGTGCCTAACCAGCGAGCGCCCAGCTTACCACGATAATAGTGCTTGTCAAGCTGTCTCCACGAGCGCTGGTCACGTGTGTGCTAAAAAATGGCGTGGAGAGGCTACC
>ERZ650308.1379-NODE-1379-length-12605-cov-8.736813_pt1 | contig 12605 bp, 9 predicted proteins | sample MGYA00376244_ERZ650308 | MGnify/ENA primary metagenome ERZ650308 (study PRJEB26733, sample SAMN07839295) | wastewater metagenome | biome: small river; feature: stream; material: water | place: USA: North Carolina | collected 2016-04-26 ...
ACCACATTAAGCGTGAGGCAGAGCATTTTTACACAACGTTAGGCAATGTCAATGTGCTTGCAATCGATATGTACGATGGCAAAATTGCCACGACTCGTGAAGAGGCAGGCAAATATATGGGAGGAGCAAATCCTTTGCGTTTAGAAAATATCATCAAAGGTGCGATTGCCTATGCAGGTCCACAAGCGAAAATTGCTACAGTAGGTTGGTGTTTTGGCGGAGGCCTTTCATTAAAAGCCTCTATTTTAGCAGGTCCGCAAGCGGCTGCTTGTGTCATGTATTATGGAATGCCGGTGAAAGATGTGGAGCAACTGAAAACCTTGAATACGGATGTATTAGGCTTGTTTGCTGGTCGGGAAAAATTCATTTCTCCAGCCATCGTAGCAGAATTTGAGGCCAACATGAAGTTAGCAGGCAAAGGAATTCAAGTGAAATCTTTCGATGCGGAACATGCTTTTGCCAATCCATCGAATCCTGCCTTTGACAAAGCTGCTACTGAAGAAGCCTGGAACATGGCAATAAATTACTTCAAAGCCCGTTTAAAATAACATGCGTAAAATCGTCATTTTAGTATTTCTTGGCTTGTTTTTCGCTGGGCCTATTTATCAGGCATCCGCGCATGTGACCGTGTTTAGCTATTCTAAACCAAAGGTCTACAAGAAGAAAAAAGGCTTTCTTTGGGGACTATTCAAAAAGAGACCCAAAAAGTGCGATTGCCCTAATTTATAATCGGATTTAACCAAGAGTCTGCTCGGGTGCCTGCTGGCTTACTAGCCAACCAGCGTTTACGGTCGGCCTCTTGGTTTTCATTTTGTGGCTCAGCCACTTCAATATCAGCATCCATAAAGATAATCGTCATCACCTCGCGCATCGTTTCTGAATGATTACCTGGTGCGGCATGCAAAGTCCATCCCATGTGAAATGTCGCATCCCCCGCTCGCATGGTTTTCTGCGCCTTGATGGGAAATCCTTGATCCCGAACAAATGAAGCAATCGTTTCTTCCGATTTATCCGAAATGGGCATCGGCGGTAATTTCACATGTTGTGTTCCTGAGGCAAAAGTTAGCATGCCCATTTCTTCTGTGATATCGACTAAAGGCATCCACATCGTAACCGTTTTCGCATTACTCAAGGGCCAATAATATTGATCCTGATGCCAAGGCGTATGCCCACCCCCCGCTTCTTTAAATAAGGCTTGGTCGTGATAAAGTCGGACTTTTTCCACCCCTAATAAATCCGCAGCAACCTGGCCAAAACGCTTTGCAAATACAAATTCTTTGATGTTAGGATCCTCTTCCCATAGATTCATCATTTGCAAAAATGCCTTGCCATAGGTGTCTCGCTCCGACATAGGTTTCTGTTTTTTCCGAAAATCATCTGCCCATTGAACGATGGAATCCCGATAGGGTTTTAAAGCTTCGGGAGAAATAAGTTCTGGCAAATAAACATGACCGTCGCGCTGAAAATCAGCAACTTGTTGGGCTTGAATAGGATAATTTGTGTTCAACATGGGTATAGATTTGTGCCAAAATTCTCAAAAATAGCTGGCATAAAACGCATCAATATTTGCAAAAAATAATGCAATTTTACCTAATAACGATTTCCCGACTTACCTGTCAGCTAAAATGAAAGCAAGCCTAGAGCATTTAGATTCCCAAGAAAATTCCTCGTTTCAAATCAAAGAAGTCATTCAAAATCGATTTGATGCACCCTATCATTACCATCCCGCCTTTGAACTGACCTTGATAATTGCAGGCGAGGGCAAACGTTTTGTGGGCAATCACATTGCCGACTTCCATCGAGGGGATTTAGTGCTTTTAGGATCAAACCTACCGCATTGTTGGCAAAATCACCGACAAGACTGGCTTGTCGAATCGGAAGATTCCCAACAAGCGCAGGCTTTGGTTATTCACTTTACAGCGGATTTTCTAGGGCCGGATTTTTTTAATAAGCCAGAATGTAGGACGATCAAACAATTATTAGACAAATCGCGTGGAGGTTTCTCGATTCAAGGACCTACGCAAGATCGTGTGGTTAGAGAAATGCTTGCGCTGAAGGAGTTAAATCCATTTGCACGCTTGATGTCCCTGTTGAACATTTTGCAGCTGATCGCTAATTCAGGAGCAGATTCGCAACCGATTGATACAAATGAAATTTCCTATCAATTATCGAGTACGGACCTTGATCGCATTAATCGAATTTATGCCTATGTGATTGCTAACTATACCCAAGAGGTACATTTGGATGAGGTGGCTCACTTAGCTAATATGACTGAAACCGCATTTTGTCGGTATTTCAAAAAGGTCACTAAAAAAACCTTTGTTTCCTTGGTGACGGAATTCCGAATCAAACATGCCTGTGAATTATTACGCACGAGCAATAAGACGATGGTTGAGATTTGTTTTGAGAGTGGCTTTGGCAATTTGTCTCACTTCAACAAGCAGTTTAAGCAATACATGAACGAAACACCCTTGCAGTACCGGAAATTAGTTCGAGAATGGGAGGTGGGGTAAACGCTGCCGGGGTCTTCAGACCCCGGCAGCGTTAGCAAAAATCAGTTTTAAGATGGAAACCACCTAAGAAAAAACTGATAAAAAACTGATTATTTTTTCTCTGGAAATAAAAGGCTCAATCCGATGCTTACGGACAATATTCCCAGAATTACACCCAATGAAGCCAGGGTTCCAAAACCCCATTGTTCCAAATAATGATGCCCAATCATCTTCAAACCGACGAAGCTGAGCAACACCCCCAAGCCCATCGGCAAGAAACGGAACAAGCCCATCAAGCTAGATAAAAAGAAAAACAAAGACCGCAGTCCCATCACAGCAAAGACATTGCTAAAGAAGACAATGTATGGATCTTTCGAAATCGAAAATATCGCAGGAATAGAATCTACCGCGAACAATATATCTGTAAACGCAATCACAACCACAATCACAAAAATGGGCGTAATGTATAATTTGCCCGTCTTCATTCGAACAAAGAAGCGGCCAATTACATTTCGCTTGTATACATTAAAGTATTTAGACAATAGTTTAACAACTGGGTGATCACCCGGATTGATTTCTTCCTCATGCTCTTTGGAAAGTAAGATCTTCACTCCCGTGTACACCAAGAACGCGCCAAACAAATAAATAATCCAATCAAATTTCTGCAACAAGGCTGCTCCCAAAAAGATAAATATCAAGCGCAACACAATCGCTCCCAAAATCCCCCACACCAAAATCTTCTTGTAATAGCGTTTCTGAACCCCAAAAGAGTTAAAAATCAATATAAAGACGAACACATTATCTGCCGACAACGAATACTCGACCAAATAACCCGTGATGAATTCCAAGGATAAATTATCTTGGAAAATTGCCAACTGGTCGAAATAGGATCCTTTACCCAAATCTATATGTGGTGCATAGGCCTGCTGTACTGCTCGAAGCCCTGCAACATCTTGAATCCCATGGACCATCGCGCCATTATAGCCCAAAAACACGTAAAAAATGATGGCCAACAATACCCAAGCTCCACTCCAGAAACCCGCTTCTCTGAAAGTAACTTCAGCAGCTCCTTCTTTCTTGAATACCCCCAAATCCACCAACATCACCGCCATGACAGCAACTGAAAACACAAGAAAAAATAGCGTTTCACTCATAAATAAGTAATTTTACATTTTGAAGGCACAAAGGTCGTAAAATTTGGCCAATATTATATGTACGAAGGCAAAAAGGTAATCGTCGTAATGCCCGCTTACAAAGCAGCATTGACACTTGAAAAAACTTACAATGAAATCCCCCACGATTGGGTTGACGAAGTCATTCTCGTAGATGACTACAGCCCAGATAACACCGTGGAAGTAGCCCAACAAATTGGCATCAAACACATCATCCGCCACGACAAAAACAAAGGTTATGGCGGGAATCAAAAATCGTGTTATACCAAAGCATTAGAATTAGGTGGCGATATCGTGATTATGTTGCACCCCGACTACCAATACACGCCGATGCTTTTAAAAGCCATGATTTCCATCATTGGCAACGGCTTGTATCCTGTCGTATTCGCATCTCGTATCTTAGGAAAAGGCGCACTCAAGGGTGGCATGCCAATCTACAAATACATTGCTAATCGTATTTTGACCTTATTCCAAAATATCTTAATCGACCAAAAGCTATCGGAATACCACACGGGTTACCGCGCATTTTCAAAAGAAGTTTTAGAAGCCGTACAGTTCACGAAATGCGATGACGATTTCGTTTTCGACAATCAAATGATTTTACAAATTTTCTGGAAAGGTTTTGAAGTTGGCGAAGTAACATGCCCAACCAAATATTTCGAAGAAGCTTCATCCATCAATTTCAAACGCAGCTCCATCTATGGTTTAGGCGTTATTTGGTATTCAATCCGATACCGCCTCGCGAAATGGGGGTTGAAATGGGACTTGATGAATTAAAAAAAAAGGCATTGCAAACGCAATGCCTTTTTTTGTACACTACAACCTAATTGATAATCCCAACAAGAAATTAAATCCCGCTTGTGGGTAATGAAAATTCTCTGTTGTTAATGCGCCGTCATATAAATAACTGAACGTATAGCCATTCGAGGAATACATCGCATTCAATACATTATTCAATAACATCGTCGCTCGAATCTTTTTCGTCAGTCCATATCCCAAGCGAACATCTTGTGTGAAATAAGCTGGCAAAGCACGTGCAGCATTGGATGTATTATCCAAATATTGCTGCCCCACATACTTGCTCAATAACGACGCTTCCAATTTACCTTGCGTATAAGTCAATGTACTTCCGCCAATTACCGATGGCGAATAGGCAATATCCGTCTCTCCATGTTTAATAGACACAATGCTGTAATCCGCATATTCAACGAGTTTTTCTGTAAAATCTTGTATACGATTCCGAGAAATTGTCGCATTGGCCTGCCAAGTCAGGTTAGCCGCCAATTGTACATTCACAGAAGCCTCTAAACCTAAACGGTAACTCGATGGGGCATTCGTACGAATTGCTTCTCCTACTGAATTTACCGCACCAGTTAGCACCAATTGGTCCGTATAATTCATAAAATAAGCGTTCAACTGATAGGAAACCTTCGCACGGCCAGCTTGATAACCTACTTCCAAATCCCGCAAAAATTCCGCACGTGGCGTCGTTCCTGGATTATCGACAAAATCTTGTCGGCTTGGCTCCTTACTTCCCAGTGCATACGAAGCATAAACCTTCGCATTCGATGAAATCTGATGCGTAATACCAATTTTAGGATTCACGAATTGATAGGACCAAATCTGGCTTATGTCTTGCATTTTATCCGCAATCCCAGCCATCTTATGCCCTACCGTTCGGTATTGCAAATCCAAATAAGCATTCCATGAAGTTGCAATCGCCCAATTCGCTTTGGCATATAAATTCAAATCCGTTTTTTGCGACCGACTGCGGTACCATTCGTGACCCGCATAAGCAAGCGGTTGAATCAATAAGCCATAATGCCGACCCACATAGCGATTCCAAGCACCGCCAAACGTCAATTTTAAACGCTGTAAACCTTCATATTTTAAGGCAAATGTCGAGCCATAAAAATCATTGTCGAGCCATTTTTGGCGAACTACATCGACTGAAGGTTTGTCGGCAATACCATAGGCACTTAAATCTGCTGAAGGCTTAAACTCCTCATAATAACCGCGACCATAGGTATAATGAAAATTCCAATCCAAATCCCAGTTGGGCGATAAACGATGATTCGTCAACAACTGTAAATGATCTTGGGAATAATTATCCGTCTGATTTGCGTAGGTGTAATAATTATAAGTTCGTCCGCTTGTAAGCAAATTATTTGCTTCGGCAGTGGACAAATAATTCCGATCAATATAGGCCTGCATATCAGCAACCGAACCCGTCACACGAGATTCTGGCGTGCCATACCAAGACTGAAACGTTTTCTCCCGTCCCGTAAAATAATTGATACGAATGAAGGAGTTTTTGGCAAAATAAGCCGCAGATAAATAAGCCGATTGCAGATTTGAAGATGCACGATCGATATAACCGTCTGACACAATTCGTGACAAACGCCCATCTACGGTGAATTTACCATTCATCAAACCAGTCCCAACTTTTAGGGTTGTTTTCAAGGTTCCAAATGATCCGCCCGAAGCATTTATATCGGCATAAGCCTTCTCTTCAAAGGTATTCGTTTGCATATTAACCGATCCGCCAAAAGCCCCTGCTCCATTGGTGGATGTACCCACCCCGCGCTGAATCTGCACAGAATTAACCGACGAAGCAAAATCAGGCATATTGACCCAATAAGTACCTTGCGATTCAGAATCATTCACAGGAATTCCATTGATTGTGACATTGACACGCGTCGCATCACTACCCCGAATTCGAATACCCGTGTAACCGACACCCGCACCCGCGTCCGAAGTCGTCACGACCGATGGGGTAAAATTAAGTAACATAGGCATATCTTGGCCTAAATTATTTTTCTTCAGATCTTGTGCTGATACGTTCGAATAGGCCATGGCAGAATTTTCATCCGCCCGAGTAGCCTTCACGATTACCTCGTCCTGTAAATAACTCGAACGCTGAAGTAGAATCCGAGCAGCATTCGAAACAGAAACTTCCTGAGCTTGATAGCCCACAAACGAAATGGTAAGTTTCGTGGCATTGTTAATACCTGAAAGCGAAAATTGACCTTTTGAATCAGTCAAAACACCCCGTTGGCTACCTTGAACACGTACCGAAGCCCCCCATAAAGGTGCATTCATCTCTTGATCGATAACGATCCCTTCGACTCTTTGGCCGAATAACACATGCGTAATGAATAAAAAAAACAGCGTCGTTAGCTTTTTCATTTTTGAAAAGTTTAACAACAGGTAAAGGAGTCAAATCCTGTATGATTTAACAATAACCCTTATTACTTTGATTTTTTCCGAGTTTTCAGCGCTAAAAACTCGACAAAATCCCTTCGACGGCATTACCCGTATCAGGTTCAATGGGTATAATCTCAGCCTTTTTTAGAGGCACCCCTTTTTGTGGATGCACAAAGTTACAAATTTTTCTACCTTTGCAAGCCATTCGCCTGTTCATAATTTTATGATTGTCAAAGAGTTTCTTTCCTTGTACAAAAATGACGGAATTGTTCAACACATTGCAGAACAAATCCATCGTCCGGAACCGCAAAACACCTACATCAAAGGACTTTGCGGCGCCTTGGATACCGTACTCATTGCCTCATTACTGAAAGAAAACAATCCCTTTCTGGTCATTTGTGAAGCCAAAGAAGAGGCACAATATATCCTAAACGACCTACAATCCTTATTGGGTGAAGCGGCCGTCATCCTATTTCCCATGTCGCATAAAAGACCTTATGAATGGGAAGAGGTCGACAATGCGAATGTACTCATGCGGGCGGAAGTCCTCAATGTACTGAGCAATTACAGTGGTCAAGCCTTAATCATCGTCAGCTATCCCGAAGCGATGACAGAAAAAGTAATCAACCGAAAATCATTGGTTAAAAACACGCTTTCCATTCGGGTTGGTGATAAAATCGATCGCAATTTTGTGGCTGAAACGCTCAATGAATATGATTTTGAACGCACCGACTTCGTCTACGAAGCGGGACAATATTCCGTTCGCGGAGGTATTTTGGATGTATTTTCGTACGCAGCAGAGTACCCTTATCGACTGGATTTCTTCGGAGATGAAGTAGATAGCATCCGAACTTTTCATCCAGAAACGCAATTGTCAATACAATCCGTTTCGGCCATGCACCTCATTCCGGACGTTCAAACCAAATTAGTTCAAGAAACTCGCGAATCCTTTTTTACGTTTTTACCTGCAACGACACGCATTTGGCTGAAGGATTTTAGCATGCTAATCGATGCCATTGAGACAAATTTTGAAAAGGGCGAGGCCGCTTATTTGGCCAATAGCAGTTCTGATATCAATGTACTGAATAAGCCCGAAGAGCGCTGGGAAACGAATAAAAGCATTAAAAAATCCTTGCAACAATTCAGTTGCGTGGAGTTTGGCAAACGCACACACCTGAAAAATAGCCAGGCCATCGTTTATCCGTCTAAAAACCCTGGTGTTTTCCAAAAAGATTTCGAACGTTTGGCAAATACCCTATTAGACAATCAAACAGCTGGTTTTCAAAACATCATTTGCTCGGAATCGCCACGACAACTAGAACGACTCGATGTGATTTTCAATGAAATCAACACGAGCATTCAGTTTAAACCCTTGCAGATTTCATTGCGCGAAGGATTCATCGACGAGCAAACAAATATCGCCTTTTATCCCGACCATCAATTATTCGACCGTTTTCATCGCTCCAAGGAGAAAAATAAGTTCTCCAAAAGCAAAGCGCTTACATTAAAGGAATTGCGAAGCCTTCAAGTAGGTGATTTCGTCACGCACGTGGATTATGGAATCGGCCGATTTGCTGGGTTAAACTTGATTGAGACCTCGAATGGCGAACAAGAAGTCATCCGACTGATTTACCGGGACGATGATGTGTTGTCGGTTTCCATTCATTCATTACATAAAATTTCCAAATACGCCGGCAAGGAAGGCGCCCCTCCGACCATGTCGAAGTTGGGGACACCCGAATGGGAAAACAAAAAATCCCGCGTTAAAAAACAAGTCAAAGACATCGCCAAGGAACTGATTTCCTTGTATGCCAAACGCAAAAATGCACCCGGTTTTGCCTTTTCGCCCGATACCTATTTACAAGCCGAATTGGAATCTTCCTTCTTATACGAAGACACCCCCGATCAGGCCAAAGCAACTGCTGATGTCAAGGCAGATATGGAAAAACCGCATCCAATGGATCGATTGGTCTGTGGTGATGTGGGTTTTGGAAAGACAGAAATTGCGATTCGAGCTGCATTTAAAGCTGTTGCCGACTCGAAACAAGTTGCCGTACTCGTTCCCACAACGGTATTAGCCATGCAGCATTACCGAACTTTTCATGATCGATTAGCGGCATTCCCTTGTAAGGTTGAATACGTAAACCGATTTAAGTCTACAAAACAAATCAAGGAAACCCTTGAACGCGTTGCCAATGGGCAAACGGATATATTAATCGGCACCCACCGATTAGTCAACAAAGATGTGCATTTCAAAAATCTGGGGCTGATGATCATCGACGAGGAGCAGAAGTTTGGGGTGAAGGTCAAAGATCGATTGAAAGAAATGCGCGTGGATGTGGATGTCTTGACGCTAACCGCCACTCCGATTCCGCGCACGCTACATTTCTCATTAATGGGGGCCCGTGATTTATCTATTATTGCAACACCTCCACCGAATCGCCAGCCGGTCGAAACGAAATTGGTCGTTATGACCGATGAATTATTACGCGACGGTGTTCGGGATGAGCTGGCACGTGGCGGTCAAGTTTTTGTCGTTCATAACCGCATCAACGAATTAGAAAGTACAGCCAATCGTATTTTACGATTAGTGCCTGATGCGAAGATTGGTGTAGCGCATGGCCAAATGGAAGGAGACAAACTCGAAAAAATCATGATGGATTTCATCGAGGGGAATTACGACGTCCTTGTGGCTACCAACATCATCGAGTCCGGCTTGGACATTCCGAATGCCAATACGATTTTCATCATCAATGCGAATCATTTTGGCTTATCTGATTTACACCAAATGCGTGGTCGGGTTGGGCGATCCAACAAGAAAGCCTACTGTTATTTGGTAACGCCATCCCTTTCCGCCTTAACCAGCGATGCGCGTAAGCGATTAAGCGCATTGGAAGAATTTTCGGATTTGGGCGATGGGATTAAAGTTGCGATGCGCGATTTGGATATTCGGGGAGCGGGGAATTTATTAGGTGCGGAGCAATCGGGCTTTATCAATGATTTGGGCTATGACATGTACCACAAAATTTTGGATGAAGCGGTGCAGGAATTGAAAGAGAATGAATTTAAGGCATTATTTGAAACGGATTTAAGTGAAATCGCGGAGGCCTTGAAGGTCGATTGCCAGATTGAAACCGATTTGCGTGTATTAATTCCCGAGGAATATGTCTCAAGTATTTCTGAACGTTTAGGGTTGTATACGCGCCTGGATGAGATTGATGATGAAACGAGTTTAACTGGATTCATCACGGAGATGGAAGATCGTTTTGGTAAAATGCCTGTAGAAGTACAAGACATGATTGACTTAGTACGTTGCCGCTGGAAGGCGCAAGTATTGCGGGTGGAAAAAATCACCTTGAAGAGCAATATATTGAAATTGTATTTCGTTTCTCAAGAGATTCCGCAGGAGCTTGTGCTGAAGGTAATCCAATTTGTGAATGGCAAAAAAGGCCAATGTCAGCTTAGAGAAAAATCAGGAAAAATGATTTTACAAGTGGACAGAATAAGCACCATACCAGAATTAAACACAATTTTGGTGGATATTTTGGGTTAGCATAGCAGGATTAAGTTGATTTTTATACCTTTGTTTTTCAAATTCTGACGAAAGAGCATATAGATGATTGCTAAATTATTAAACGTACTAGGCCTTTGTGCTAGCTTATTCATGTTGACTTCTTGCCCAGGTGGCTTGAAAGGTGGACTTGCAAGTGGCTCAAAGCCCAACAGTGTCAATATCGGTAATGTTTCAACAACAACCGGATTAGCCTACAATACCAAAAACGGTTTTCAGGTAGACAAGAAATTTACGGGACAATTAACAGGACCCAACTTAGTTTTCATTGAAGGAGGCCGTTTTACGATGGGTTCTTTGGAAGAGGATGTCTTGGGCTTGCATGACAATATTGAGCGTACGGTGTCTGTTCAATCTTTTTACATGGATGAAACGGAGATTGCCAACGTGCATTATTTGGAATATTTGAACGCTGTCAAGAAGGATTCGACGCAAGATTTTTACGAATCAGCATTGCCTGACACAACTGTTTGGCGTAATGATTTGGCCTTTAATGATCCATACGTAGAGCAATATTTACGTTTTCCAGGTTTCCGTATGTATCCTGTTGTAGGTGTTTCTTGGAAACAAGCGACAGATTATTGCATCTGGAGAACAGCAGCAGTTAATAATAATTTAGCAGCAGCGCCTGCATCCAAAATCAAATTACCTAAGAAATCTGCAGCAGGGGCAGCTACAACAGCAGCGGCACCTCGTACAAATACCAATGCCCGATTGACGATCGAATCAGGTCGTGTTTTACCATCTTACCGACTACCTACGGAAGCGGAGTGGGAATATGCTGCGAAGGCGATGATTGGTACGCAACAACAAGATGAGAATCAAGTAAACCAACGTATCTATCCTTGGGATGGGCCATCGTTGCGTGAGTCATCTGGAAAAGGTCGTGGAACGATGCTAGCCAACTTCAAGCGTGGACGTGGTGACTATGCGGGTATCGCTGGTAAGTCGAATGACGGAGCGATTATTACGGCAGAGATTTACAAATATGCGCCTAATGATTTCGGTTTATACCAAATGGCAGGAAACGTAAATGAGTGGGTGCAAGATTTGTATCGTCCATTATCTTTCCAAGACTTTAATGATTTGAACCCGGTTCGTCGGAATGACAAAGAAGATAAAGAGTCACGTTACGATAGCAAAAACAATCAATCGTTGATTACGAACAAAGTTCGTGTATACAAAGGCGGTTCTTGGGCGGATGTGGCATATTGGTTAGCTCCAGGCTCACGTCGTTTCTTGGATGAGGATTCTGCAACGGCAACGATTGGATTCCGTTGTGCGATGATTTCTGCGGGCACAAACAAATAATAAGAAGCTTATTTCAAGGCTGCTAGTGTGAAAAAGGAAACCTCCTTTGCACCGGCAGCCTTTATTTTTTCTGCGGCGGCTAATAACGTTGCGCCGGTGGTCAAGGTATCATCCACGATCAAAATATGCTTGCCTCGTACATCAGCAAGTACCTCAAATGAATCTTTCAATAATTCAAATCGGTGAGAACGATCCTGTCCGATGAGTGAATGGGATTGCAGGGATTTCTGTAGACCAAGTGGGAGTATGGGAATTTGCAATCCCGAGGCGAGGCCATTTCCGATACATTCCGCTTGGTTATAGGTTCTTTCGCGAAGCCTTTTGGCATGCAAAGGAATGGGGATGACACAATCAACTTCTTGGAAAAAATGGGACTTTTTCAATGATTGACCTGCCCAAAATCCTAAGAACTTCCCTAAGTCTTGGGCTCCTTTGTACTTGATTGCGTGCATGAGGTGCTGTACGCGTCCGCCGGCGGCAAAGATAAAAAAGGTTTGAACCTCTGAATAAGTAAATAAACCATCAAACTTCGCACGTAGCCACCAGGGTGAATTATCCGCATAATCGACTCGCGCTAAGGAGATTCGGCAATAGGTGCATATAAAATCTTCCGACTCAAAAAGGGGGTCTTCGCAAGCGAAACAGAGCTTTGGGTAAAGCAATTGTAAAAAGGCATTAAACATCTGTAAAATATTTTTGTATTTAATTAAGTTTCAGTAATTTTGCACCCCTAAACGAGTACCTAGACAAAACATTGTCCAAGTATTTGATAATTAGCAAACGGATTAAAAAATCATTTCATAATTAACCTTTTAAAATGGCACGCGATTTAAAATTCACTAGAAACATCGG
>ERZ650308.1380-NODE-1380-length-12604-cov-14.767870_pt1 | contig 12604 bp, 9 predicted proteins | sample MGYA00376244_ERZ650308 | MGnify/ENA primary metagenome ERZ650308 (study PRJEB26733, sample SAMN07839295) | wastewater metagenome | biome: small river; feature: stream; material: water | place: USA: North Carolina | collected 2016-04-26 ...
TGATTGATCAAGTTCGCTATCCTCCTCAAAACGGAAAATACAAGATCTACATCATCGATGAGGTTCACATGTTATCGGCTGCTGCCTTTAACGCCTTTTTAAAAACCTTAGAAGAACCCCCTTCTTATGCTATTTTTATTTTAGCGACGACGGAAAAGCATAAGATTTTGCCTACGATTTTATCTCGTTGCCAAATCTTTGATTTCAACCGCATCCAGTGGAAAGACATGGCTTCTCACCTGGCGTCTATCGCCAGCAAAGAGGGTATTAATGCAGAGCCTGCTGCCTTGGAATTGATTTCGATTAAGGCAGATGGGGGACTTCGTGACGCGTTGTCCATGTTTGACTTAAATGTCACCTTCTCGACAGACAATTCGCTAAAACATGCGGATGTATTGGAGAACCTTCACATTTTAGATAGTGACTATTATTTTAAGTTAACAGATTTCTTTGTTAACCAGCAACATACGGACGCTCTTGTTTTATTAGACGAGATTATGCGCAAAGGTTTCGATGGACAGCAATTCATCGCGGGACTTTCTGAGCATTTCCGTAATTTATTATTTGCCAAAGATCCGAAGACGCTTGCCCTCATGGAGTTAAGCGAGGAAAATCGGGCAAAATTCCAGGCGCAATGCGCTAAGACATCTGCCTCCTTCCTGCTTTCTGCCATGAATCTTTGTTCTCAATGCGAGATTCATTACAAAGCGGCGAAAAATGCCCGTCTTCACGTAGAGCTTACCTTACTTAAGATCAATTATTTGCCGTCGGTCTACCAGCCTGCAGCACAACCTGCGGTGGAGGGTGGCGCCGGAAAAAAGTCTGAGAGTAAACCGATAGCTCCGGCTGCGGTTTCCGTGGCCCCTACAACCTCTGCTCCGGTGGTCGAAGCAACATCACCTACCATTGCACCAGTAGAGGCAGTGGTTGCTCCTACTCCCGCAGCCCCTATTGCACCAGCACCCATTTCGGCGACTCCAGAAATTCCAGCTCCTAGACCGAGCAGCCATGGATTGCGTAGTGCGAAGAAAGTGGTGACTGCGAATCAATCTGAAAGTGCGGATGAAGCCAGTGTTCAAGGAAAGGCGCAGCATGAGCCTTTTACTTTTGAGGAGCTGAATTTTGTTTGGACCCAAATCGCCCAAGGATTTAAGCAGGGCAATTTCATCAACAAGTATGTGATGATGAATCGAGAGATTAGTCTAGTCGATTCAGTGATTCACATGAAGGTGGAGGGCGAAGTACAGATTCAACAATTTAATGACTCCTTGAAGCTGGAATTATTAACTCAATTAAGAGAGAAATTGAAAAATGACTCGATTGATTTGAGCTTAGATCTCATTGAAGGTGACGTGTCCGATAAAAAGCTGATTTATACACAATCGGATAAATACGAATTCTTATCCCAAAAGCACCCGATTTTAGTGGAAATGAAGCAGAGAATGGGATTGGATCACGAATTTTAACGGATTTGGCCCTGGCCTTTACCAATCCATTTTTCTGTCACTAATTTCTCCAATGCAAAGGGACCGCGGGCGTGCAATTTTTGGGTAGAAATACCGATTTCAGCTCCAAGACCAAATTGTCCCCCATCCGTAAATCGGGTAGACGCGTTCCAATACACAGCAGCTGCATCTACAGCCGATAGGAAATAGTTAGCTTCCGATTCATCTGATGTGATAATTGCTTCGGAATGTCGCGAAGAATAAGTAGCAATATGGGCGAGCGCTTCAGAGAAATCATCTACTACCTTGATGGAGCAAGCAAAATCTAAGAATTCGCGACCAAAATCAGCCTCTGCTGCCTTCTCCAGTAAAGGGTAACCTACCGACTCCAAAATCGCATAGGACGATTCATCCGCATATACTTTAACCGCGTGTGCTGTAAACGGCTCCCTCACTTGAGCTAAGAATTCCGACGCAATGGAACGGTGTAATACAATGGTATCCAATGAATTACAGACAGAAGGACGAGAGACTTTGGCATTCACCACTACCTCCACCGCCATCTTCAAACCTGCAGATTCGGCCACATAGGTATGACAAACCCCTGCCCCCGTTTCTATGGTAGGAACTAAAGATTCTTTTCTCACGCGCTGAATCAAGGCTTCAGAGCCACGAGGAATAAGTACATCAATGTATTTAACCGCCGTTAATAAAGTAGAGACTAATTCACGGTCAGTCGGCATCAAGTAGACCACATCCGTTGAAATCCCTTGCTGCGTTAAGGCTTGATGAACGATATCCACTAAAATGGTATTCGTATGAAAGGCATCTGAACCACCTCGTAAAACCGCCGCATTTCCGGAACGGATACATAGCGCAGCCACGTCAATGGTCACATTAGGTCTAGATTCAAAAATAACGCCAACCACTCCTAGGGGCACCGTTATTTTTGTTAATTCCAATCCATTAGGAAGCGTTTTTTGTGATAAAATATGGCCTGCAGGATCTGGCAATTGAGTCACCGAAATCACACTTTCCACTAAATCGACTAATCTTTCTGGCGTTAACTTCAGTCGATCAAGCATGGGATGATCTACCGACATTTGATCTAAGTCCTTTTGATTTTCCTGCAAGATTTCTACCGACTTTTCCTGAATTAATAGGGCCATATGACGAAGAATCGCATTCCTAGTCTCCCCACTAGCCATCGCTAAAGAGGCCGCAGCTGAACGGGTACGTTGAAATTGAGCAATAATCGTAGACATATTAATTCGAAATGGTTAACCTTAATTTTTGACTTGATTCTTCTGTTGCATTCCATTGAAACAGATAAGATCCGGCAGGTAGGCTGGAGAAATCTAATGTATAAATCTGCTCCCCTGACCCAAAATTAAGGCTTTTTGAGCTAATTAACACACGTCCTTGCAGATCAAGTACCTGGTAATTGACTTCGGCTGATTTGGAAAGAGTAAATCGCCAAGTAAAAAGTCCTTTGGACGGATTAGGATACACCAGAGAAGGCAATTCAACCTGTTCATTGCCCAGTATGGGACTATCAAAAAGAGCCATTTGGGCATCTAACCAAGTTAATCGTCCTTGTATCCAATTTTTCAACCAATTCACCTCATCCGTCAAGCTTGATCCAACATAATAATTAGGCCAGATTTTACGACCCATCAATTGGTATTTTTGGAAATTTCGCGTTAAAGGCTCTTTTAGAACCACCTGAGCTGAATCGATCGTCGAATTTAAGGTATTTGTATTTAGAAAAGAGGATCTTACTTCTTTCCAACGCGTCGCCAACGCTTTCCTAAAATTAGCATCTTGAATCAATTTATTCCACCAAAAAGGCACTTGCCAATAATCATTTTTACCCCCATCATTCTCCATCGCCTTGTACACAAATCCATTCGTCATCCAACCATTTAAGTAATCTGCATTCCCAAAAGCAATATTAAAATCCCAAGCCGGTCCCATTTTAATTTTACCCCCTAAAGACTCTTTGTCTTTATATAAATAGGTACTTAAGCGAAAGCCATCCACGTTACGCGTAACTTCATTCAAGATGAAAAAATTCACGAAGGAGGGCATGTCCATCATATCTCTAAAACTCGCTTTCGGATCATTCATGTCCTCTGTCATGAGTTTACGTTCCCAGGTATTGATGTAATCCCGAATATAAATCAATTGCTGCTGAGTGATAATCCCGTATTTAGGGTATTCAATCTGAAACTCACATTTCTGAGTAGCGGTAATACCAGAGGTATAATTACTCTTCCATGAAGTGGAAGGCGAACCACTCGACTTATCTATTTTCAATAAATACCCACCTGTTACATCATCTCCCGAATTTTCTGTCGGGTATAGATCAGAGATAGGTACGCGATTTTTTCCCTGTTTAATTTTCTCCATCAGGACGTATACACCTCGGTATTCGTCATTAATGATTAATTCAACAAATTTCGTTTTGCTATTTAATACGCCCAGACGCCCTGCGATCATTTGTGCTAAAAAATCGCGCATAAAGGAACGGTCATTATAGGAGGCATTTAACACCCAATCCGTCTCCTCCGGCATCTGAACAAGGGACATTTTTTTAGCATTCACCCCTGATGTATCCGTCCAAATTTCAATCCCATACGGCTTTTTAACATAACCAGGTAGGAAAATAAAATCAGCTTGAGAAGTCGAACCCCTAAACTCAATTCCGGCAATCGTAGTAAGGGTAGGCGTCGAAGAAACTTGATTTAATTGCCCAACCCCTTTATCAAAAATTTCCATCACCACTGGAATCTTAGGTTCATCCTGAATAACCCTAGAATTTGTGTTGATGCGAAGAATGGGCAGGTTAGAGACGCTGAGACTTTGGCCTACTAAAAGAGCAGGCAACAGCAGCCAAAAAAAGAATAGGCATTTTTTCATTTAAAAGTCGTATCCCAGAGTTAAATAGGTCACTGGAGATTTCACTTCCTTATTTTCTAGACCAAACGCATAATCAAACTTCACAAAGTACCCAAACACATTCGCACGTGCCCCCATTCCGTAGCCCATTAAAAAAGGATTACGAAAATCTGTCACGGTCGCTTGGAAGGGGTTCGTATTCCCGCCATACACATTGGTATTGAATCCATTTGATTTTTCAAAAGGACTGGAGCCCGTCCAGGCGGTTCCTACATCCGTAAATCCGACCAATTGTAGGGAATTCAAAAAAGAAGAAGACTCAACAGACATTAAGGACTTAACAGGCATTCTCAATTCGACGTTTAACAATAAATGACTGTTGCCACTCAATTTATTATAGGAGAATCCACGCAATGGGGCGATAAATTCACTCATGAAAATATCCCGATTCGCTAATCCCTGAGTCCCCAAAGGTGTTTCCTGCGTTCTCGTTTCTGCTTTATTAAACAACCAATTATCCACCCCGCCTAACATAGAAGCTGGAGCGGAAGAGCCCACTTGGTGCGAGGCAGAAAACCGCGTCGCCACATAAAATGAATTGGATATTTTTTTATAGTAGCGGGTGTCCAAAACCAAGCGAATAAATTCCCCCGACTTCTCAACTGCCGTATTTGCCTCAGCACTGACACTGAATCGTAAACCAGTCCTTAGATTCTCTCCTGCCGGTATCGTATGATCGTAGACATAATTTACTTGCGCACCGGCGTAACCGATATAATCCTCAGGACTGGACAAAGTGTATTGACTAAACAACCGATTTGTTCGGTACATTCCCGTCATAGTCAATCTACTGAGTAAGCTGAAGGGATAACTGGCACTCAGCGCAAATCGATTATAACGTATTTTTTGAATTTCTGATTCCGTGTCTTGACCCAGCACTTTCCGATCATAGCGGAATGTCCAATCTAGCTTATTAGCTAGGTAATTGTATTCCCCCCAAAGATCTGTATTACGCAGATTCGCCGCTAAAAATATTCCTGCCTTGAATAGGTGGTTTTCGAGTAAATCATTTGCCTTCAACTCATAAGCATAGCCTAATCCTCGAATGGGATCTGATTTGAATAGCCCCTCTGAACTATTCATCACAAAGGAACTTTCGTAATCATAGGGCCCTATCAACTTCCCTGGCTCTCTTTTCAATCGAATGCTTTGCTGTCTCTCGAGTCGAGCACGTCTTTGTTTTTTAGCCGCATCTGTAGTTTCAATAGCAGGCGTTTCCAGACTCGCTTGCACCACCGGATCTAGGATGGTAGGTATCCAGGCTGAATTCGTTAGTTCGTCAATACTCGACCAAGAATAACGCGCGATTTTGTCTGTTAATATGGTATTCTCCTTACTCGAGATTCCCGTAGGTGAAATTTCAAATTGATCCCACGCCACAGAACGCAAAGCCATTTGCTGGAAGGAGGTATCCGCTAGATTAAATCGGATGAGTCGGTTACCTTGACTTTGGGAATGTAAAAAATAGGCAATCGAATCCGAGCGAAACTGAAAATTAGACACTTTACCCGAGGTTGAAAACAGGCGTATCGGATTCTCAGGCTCTTCTGGATTATAGATAAATGCAGAGGAGAAGGGGGCTGCAGGTGTAGGCAAGGAATCAATGTACCGATCGCTTACATACAATATACGGTTATCAGGTAATAAATGAGCTTCCGTTTCATCAAAAGCATCCTTCGTGATCAGATTTAGGCGATTGCGCTTTAAATCATACATCCCTACATCCACTTGGCCTTTTTCCAAAACACGTACCAACATCTTCGTTCCATTCGGATTCATCTCCATCGATAAATAGGACAGATTCGCGATCTTCTTTTTTTGATCACCCGTGCTGCGGCCATTTTTGTCAACTTGGAACGTTTTTAACCACGTGAATCCTTGATCTGAAAACAAAACATGTAACTGATTTTTACCGCTCCAAGACAATAATGGTCCTTTGCCTGAAGACAAACGATTGACCTCTTTCAAGCCAGACTGCAAAATTACCTGTGACTTTTTCGAAGCAAGCGTATGTAAATGAACACTGAAACGTCCGGATTCATCACTTACCCACACCTCGTGCAATCCATCTGGGCTCATCCGATGCGATTGAATTCCGGCAGGCGTACCCGCGAAATCATCCGTAGAGAATACTTTTTGTGAATTTACTTCCAGCTGCTTCGCATCGTTTAAATAATAGTCAAACCATTCCTTTAAAAACTTCGAGAAGGGCTTCCTAATCGTACTAGCCACACTTGACTGCTCACTCCGGATAATCCGAGTCAAATTCAAAATATTACCAATGGCTTGTTTCCCATACGTGCTTGCGATATAGGACCAAATCGATTGCCCTAGTAGCTCCGCTTCCTTACCTTTCGCTAATGGCAGTTTTCGGATCTTATTTTCGCTGATGATTTGGTAGGTAAAACGGCGCATTTCTGGTGAATCACCCGTAGCAATATAGGCGGCCATCCCTAAAACGTACCAATCAGATAAGTTTAACAATAACGAACTTTGTAATACATCCTTTACACTTCCGCCATAGAGCAGGTCGTGCAAGTAGACACGCACCACTTGTTTCGTTAATTCTTGCTTAAATGAATATAAATTATCCTTAAAGGGGATTTCGAGACGGAATTTAGAGAGGTTTTCACTGTCCACCTCTTTCGCATCACTCAGCGATATTCCACTGTTACTTTGTAACCACGATTCGTGGTTAGGGTAGATAAAAATTTTGACTTTTTGTACCGGAGAATAAGAAATCAGTTCCGTAATTCGAACAAAATCCGCTTCTAAATAGGTTAGCGTTGACTTAGCTAATGGCTCGTCCTTATCCAAGTAATAGACCTCGTAATTCGAACTTGCCACATATTTCCAGGCAAATTTCTGGTATTGAATGCGGTGATTCTCTTCTATCCATTGCGAATTCTGCGCTTTAAGCTGATTATAGCTGAAAGACAGAAGCAGTAGAACGGCGAAAAAGAATTTTACACTACGCATTTGGCCAAAGACTTTAAAACCAAATTTACTGATTTAAACGGAAAATAAATGATAAAATCGACGAATTGATGCTTCAGAATTTACCTCTGCTTTTCCGAGAATTTCTTGCGTCCATTGTTTAGCAAAAAAAGGACTCAATGACACTCCTTTTGAGCCAAATCCGTTAAAAATACCCGCTTTCCCATCTGGTCGAAAACCGACAAACGGACGTCGATCCTGGGTCGCGGGACGAACACCAGTTTTTTGGGAAATAAATGCATAAGCCTCCACACCCATTCCTTTCAATTTATCCTCTAAAGCTTCTCGGGATTCTGAGGTAATTTCATTCGTGAATTCCTTCCAACTATAGGTAGCTCCTACCTTGAATTGCTTTCCACCCAAAGGCAGGATAAAGCCATTTTTGTTTAAAATATAGTCCTCCGAGGGTTCGTCTGATTGAATTTCCATCAACTCCCCTTTAGCCGGCAAGAAAGGCAAACTTGCCCACAAGGGATTTTTTTGACCATGAAATCCCTCACAAAAAATCGCTTCATGGCCTGTATAGGTTTCTGTTTTCAATAGACCCTTTTCGATGAAATAAAGACGAGAGACCTGCAATAGCTTCACTACGTCCACCCAACCGGCCTGTTCCACCCAAACTCCCTCCGCTTCCCAACGCAAAAAAGCATGGTCAATCGTCTCCTTTCGATCCATTAACCAGGTCTTCATCTCCACATTCGCAAAGGGACGAAAAAGAGGCATGGGGTAAAAAAAGGAAGCCCCTAGAGTTGCCTCTAAGCGAGAATAAAAATCAACTAAATAGGGAAATAAGTCTTCTGCAAGCCAGGTCTTTTCTAATTTTCTACCTGTTACCGGATTAAAAATGCCACCAGCGGCCTTTGATGAGGTAAAATGAGTCTCCGGGGAATCGTAAATCACAAAGGGAATCCCGGCCTCCAAGAAATGATGGGCTAAAATGGTGCCAGCTAAACCCTGGCCTACGATGATAAATGGACTAGCGTTTTTCACCTTGCACGCGTCGAACGTGATCTAAAACAAACTCAACTTGCTCGTCCATCGTACGATAAGAGGTATCTAAATCGATCGCATCGGCAGCCCGCTTCAAAGGCCCTTCACTTCGGTTTGAATCAATCTCATCCCTTTTGCGCAGGTTTTCAACGATTTCTTCCAAAGGTAAATCTTCTCCTTTTTGCAGTAGTTCTAATTTGCGTCGCTGGGCCCGAATATGCGGCTCGGCTGTCATGAATATCTTTAATTCGGCGTTTGGGAAAACAACCGTTCCAATGTCACGGCCATCCATCACAATCCCCTTCTTTTCGCCCATTCGCTGTTGTTGAGCCACCATCGCATGTCTTACTTCAGGGATAGCCGCTATCTGGCTCACTAAATCTGAAATATACATTTTACGAATCTCCGCCTCTACATTCTCCCCATTCAACAAGGTATCTGATGCTTGTTTTGAAGGATTAAACTGAAAGGTAATCTCTACATGCGAAAGTGCGTCTTTTACGGCTTGAAGATTTGATACATCGACGTTTTGGCGGTGAAAATACAGGGCTACTGCTCGGTACATGGCACCCGTATCCAAAAAGGCATAGTGCAAGGCTGCCGCTACGTGGCGGGCAGTCGTACTTTTTCCACAAGAAGAAAAGCCATCCAGGGCAATGATAATATCAGACATTCACAAATTGATTAATCGCCTCAGCAACTGCTTCAGGCGCTTCGTAGGTACCTTGATGGCCTACATTGGGCAAAATTACGACGGATTTTTGAATAAAACGAGCAATAGATTCAGGAGAGATTAGGGCATCCTCAGCTCCCAAAATAAATAAAAAGGGTATCGAAGTAGCTTGAACAAAGTCCGTGAAATCTTTTCGGTCTCGCATCGCTTTTGTCGCCGCAATTAACCCTTCCACAGGCAAGGTTCTGTAACGCTCTGACAAGACAGCAATCTGCTCGCTAGAGGAAACAGCAAATAAATTTGGGAGAAAGGGGCCTATAAAAAACGCGGTTCCTTTTTTAGCCAATAGTTCAACCGTTCTATCCCGATTGATTTTCTTTTCTTCGGTATCGGGCAAAAAAGTAGAATGTAACATCACCACTTTTTTTACCTGCTCAGGAAATAAGGAAGCTAATTCCAGGGCGATGTACCCTCCCATCGAGTGACCCACCACACAAAAGGGAAGACCAGCAGGCAAAGAAGATTGTATTTTTTTCGCGTAATCGGCTAGCGTAGCACAGTCCGTCCAAGCGGCATAAGATGGCGTGTGAATGGTGAAATTCTCCCCTAAACAAGGAGAGAAATCCGCCCAAATACGTTCATCTTCCCCAAAACCATGCAATAAAACAAGCTGGGTTTCAAGCATCTTAATAGGTGTGCAATAAGCCTGCAATCGTAAATAATAGGCCAATAAAGGCAGATAAACCACCGACAAAACCTAAGCCTAACACCACTAAAATCACACCCAAAGCAAGCAGGGTAAAACCTATTTTTACTTTCGGATGCCATCCTCTTGGCTCCACCGCTTTTTTAACTGCTTTCACCTCTGAGCTAAGAGAAACCTGCTCTTTCCGAGTTTTCATTTCGGGAGCGACCTTAGGTGAAACTAGCGTTTCCACCGCCGGAGCGACAGAAGGCGCAGTAGAAGGCGCGACTTGTTCAACCGGCGCCATCTGCAAGGCAGTTGGTTTATTATTTTCTTCTCCAGCAAAGGCTGGCAAGCCCATCAATAAAAATAAAATGAATTTTTTCATAGCATTAAGCGACTACTTTCATTTGATGAAATACCGTTCTTTCGAACTTCGATTTTGCATAATTCAAATCCACCTCGAATTTCTTTAACTCAGTTTGGGATGGAATTTCGTACATCGCGTCAGTCATCACCGCTTCCATAATAGAGCGTAACCCACGCGCACCTAATTTATATTGCATGGCTTGTTCCACCATGTAGACTAAAGCATCGTGTTGGAAAGTCAATGAAACGCCTTCCATCTCGAAAAGCTTCTCGTATTGCTTCACTAACGCGTTCTTAGGCTCCGTTAAGATAGACAACAAAGCCGTCGTATCTAATGGATTCAAATAAGTCACGACAGGAAGACGACCTAATAGTTCAGGAATCAAGCCAAAAGACTTCAGGTCCTGCGCCGTCACATACTTCATGATTTGGTCCTTCTCGAATGACTCGTGGAAGGTATCATCACCTGAGAATCCAATCGGACGCGAATTCAAGCGCTTCGCAATGTGGCGATCGATGCCATCAAAGGCACCGCCGCAGATAAATAAGATGTTCTCCGTGTTCACGGCGATCATCTTTTGGTCTGGGTGCTTGCGACCTCCTTGCGGTGGTACGTTCACAATCGAACCTTCTAGTAATTTCAATAAAGCCTGCTGTACACCTTCTCCAGACACATCACGTGTGATGGAGGGGTTATCTGATTTGCGAGCGATTTTATCTATTTCATCAATGAAAACGATACCACATTCGGCCTTCTCCATGTCATAATTTGCCGCTTGAAGTAAACGTGTTAGAATCGTTTCCACGTCCTCACCCACATAACCTGCCTCCGTAATAACAGTGGCATCGGCGATACAGAAAGGGACTTGTAATTTTTGGGCAAGCGTACGAGCTAAATAGGTTTTACCTGTCCCTGTCTCACCTACCATCAGGATATTCGACTTCTCGATCTTGACATCGTCATTCGAAGGAGCCTGCATTAAACGCTTGTAGTGGTTATAAACCGCCACAGAAAGGTGCTTTTTAGCTTCTTCCTGTCCGATGATATAGCCATCTAAATATTCTTTCAAATCCTTCGGCTTCACTAATTCGAACGAGTGTTTCGTGCCCGCTTTCGCTTGAGCCGCTACACCCATCTCCTCTTTCACCACCTCATATCCTTGTTGCAAGCAGTTATTGCAAATGTGGCCATCAATGCCAGAAAGCAATAAACCTACCTCGTTTTTAGGACGACCGCAGAAGGAACAACTTGTTTTTTTACTAGCCACTAGACAGTTCTTGTTAAAATCTCGTCAATTAAACCATATTCTTTCGCCTCAGCTGCTTTCATCCAATAGTCACGATCTGAATCGCGCTCGATATCTTCGAATGATTTACCCGAGTGCTTCGCTAAGATTTCATATAATTCTTGGCGAATTTTCACGATTTCGCGGGCGGTGATTTCGATGTCACGTGACTGACCTTGCGCACCACCTGAAGGTTGGTGAATCATCACACGCGCGTGCTCTAAGGCAGAACGCTTACCAGCTGCACCACCGGCTAATAAAACCGCTCCCATCGAAGCAGCAAGCGAAGTACAAACCGTAGCCACTTCTGGACGGATATAATTCATCGTATCGTAGATACCTAAACCAGCGTAAACAGATCCACCTGGGCTATTGATATACATCACGATGTCTTTCTTTGCATCCGTAGACTCCATGAATAATAATTGAGCCACAATGATATTTGCCATATAATCATCCACCGGAACACCCATAAAGATGATGCGATCCATGATTAATCGAGAGAACACATCGATTTGAGCAAAACGCATAGGGCGTTCCTCTATGATGTATTGCGTCATATCTTCGATTTGATGCATCGGACGACTGCCGATGTTATTCATATATTGATCAACCGCAAGACCGTTCAAACCTCTGTGGTGAACCGCGTACTTACGAAACTCTTCTGATGATAACTCCTTTGGATACATAGATTTCAATGTTTAAAAATCAAATTTAGACTTTTTTAGAATTTATACTACCTAGAACACAAATATAAGAACCTTTGTTCACAGAAAACCCCGCAATGTGCGGGGCTTCCAAAAAATAGCAGGACAATGTTAAAATTAAAGCGCCGCAGCGATTTCTTTAAACTTGTCTACGTCGATTTTCGTCACTTTGTGAGGAACGTTTGCTACAATCGCCGCTGAAACTTTATCAGCAAACGCTTGATTGTATAAGTTCATGAAGTTATCCGACTTCGATTTATCGCTCAAGTAACCCATGGCAATTTTCTCGATCATTTCTTCGATACCTGGCTCGTTAGATGATAAATATCCGCCAAACTGCGCACGCACCATGTCTTTCGCCTTCTCCACTACCTCTGGATATTCTACTTTCACGTCAAATTTCTCAGCGATTTCGTTCTTGATCAAGTTCCAACGAATGTCTTTCTTCACATTATCAAAGTCTTGATCAATTTGCTCTGGTGTAAATTTAC
>ERZ650308.1381-NODE-1381-length-12603-cov-10.535783_pt1 | contig 12603 bp, 9 predicted proteins | sample MGYA00376244_ERZ650308 | MGnify/ENA primary metagenome ERZ650308 (study PRJEB26733, sample SAMN07839295) | wastewater metagenome | biome: small river; feature: stream; material: water | place: USA: North Carolina | collected 2016-04-26 ...
CAACGGCATTATTCATAAAAATATTCCGAACTTCCGGAGTAATATTTCCCTGCTGTGCATAGTTTATCAATGCATCAAAGTCAAGCATTATGTCGTTAACGTTGGTCATTTATTACTTATTTTCAAGTTCAATAATCCTTGCTTCCAAATCTTTATTTTTAGCCGATAATTCTTTAATTGAATTTAACATTGTGTAAAATATAACACTTTGGTCAACCATTCTAAAATCATCAAATGTTTCATTATTATCTGGTCTTGTAAACTTGCCTTGTTCTACGGCTTCCGGAATAACTACTTCTAGTTCTTGTGCAATTATACCTGTTATTTTTTTTCCCTTGTTGTATTTGTATTCAAATGTTTTTGTTTCAATTTTTTCTAATTCTGACAGACCTTTTGCAAATGGTTGTATGTTTTCTTTTACACGAATATCTGATGTAAACTGAACGGAACCAGATGCATTTTGAACTTCTCCAAAAAATATATTTTTGTCCTGCACACCTTCTTGATAAATACCATAAGTAAGTGGCATATCTGTTAGGGTTGCAAATATAGAACCTGTGCCCTTAGCATTTCTGATATAAAGCTGCACAAAATGCTGCCATGTGTTACAAAATACATTAGTTGCATTTGTAATTAATTCAAGGTTTGCGTAAGAACCTATTGTTGCTTTATTTACCAAACCTAACGGAGATAATTGTGTTGCAATCATTCTGTTTGTAACATTTCTTCTTCCGCTTGTTTGGTCTTGTGATATGCTATAATCACCAGCTACGCTATCTACTGTAAATCCGTCAAATGAATTACCCAATAAACTTCCATTTCCAAGTTGCGCTGTTGTTATATTTGATTGTATTTTAACTGTGTGGTTATTTACTTTAGAGATTAAAACCTTTCCGTTTGTTAATGTATAATCATCTAACGTACTTTCTGCATCTTCCACAAAAGCAACGTATCCATTGCTTTCATTAAAATTGTTTAATTTGGCAACATTTTCAGATAAAACACCTGCTCCATTTGTTACAGCACCTCCATGTAGGTATGATAATTTTTTATAATTATTTAGAGCATAATTTTTATTATTAGCATCAATTGTTGTATCTTCTGTAAATGTTCCTCCTTGTTTTATCGGTGTGCCAGTTAAGCCATTTCCAGTTAAGCCATTTTCAACATAAATAGGCTTACATATACTAGCCATCAATTTATTTTTTTTCTGAATTTCTGTATCTGAATCTAAAATACCTAAACATGGTGCTATGGTTGTTCCATAAAACCAAGATAAACTTACATCTGTCAATAAAAATGGTGTTGGTGTTTCATACACCACAGTACCGCATGCAGCACCGGTTGCTGATTGTGTCGTAATTGTTTGTTGGATTCTTACATTATTCCAATTCGCTGCAAATGGCACCGGTGTTGTAAATATTGTAGGATCAACAGTCAATGAACCCGTTACTGAGTATGATAATAATATAGCATTTGAAACATCACGAATTTCTATGATGTAATTCTTAGCTGTAAGAACATTCGTTCCAATTGAGCTTAGGTTTTGAATCGCTATTTGCAAGAATGTACCCATTGGATAAAAAGATGCACTGTAACTTGCCTCCACTGTTGAACAGCTCACCGCTGGCACCGCATTTACTGTTATTGTCCAAACAGCTGTAGATGTTTGTGCATTTGCATCAGTCAATGTATAACCAACGGTATCTACACCGGTATATCCGGTACCTGGTGTATAGATTATTGTTTTTCCGTCCGGCTGTACCACCGCTGTACCATTGCTAGGTGCTGTAGTTATCGTAATGGTTGGATTAGATGTAAAGAAGTCATTTGCAGTGGCTAAAATGCTTACCGCTGTATTAATCTGTGTAGTAGAGACATCATTCTTTGCCACTGGCGGAGCAAATACTGCTGCATTAATTGTGCAAATTTTAGCTAATAGCTTATTTCTTTTTTGAATCTCGGTATCGCCGCCTGTAAACCCTAAACATGCAGGAATCGTCAATCCGGCAAACCAACTTTGATTTATCAATCCGTTTACGAGCACTGTCAATGCATTCAAATCACCTTGAAAAGATGAAATTAAATTAGTCAGTGCTATGTTTATTGCATCAATGTAATTGTAAATTGGTGTCGGATCAAATGCGCTTCCGCCTGAGCTTCCGCATACTCCAGTTACCCAAATATCATCATTGCAGTCTTTGCATCCGCAGTCGCAGTCGCCTAAAATTGCTTTTATTTTTTGGATATACAAACTTACATCTACTTTAACGCCGCATGCATTATTGATATAGATGATGCTGTAATAACGCAATACATCATCCAATTTTGATTTTAATTCTTTTGCTGTTCTGGAATCCTTACCGCATTGCGCGTCATATGCTGCATTCAGGTTATTAATTCCGCATTTTATTTCGCATATCGTATCGCAATCAACTATTGTAGATACTTTACCGTACAATGTTGCTTGAATTGAAAACACCGGTGAAATGGTGATTAATCTTTCCGTTGTCACCTCAGATACGTAGGTACCATTTGCCAGGCGTTCATCCAGGTAATCCTTCAATGTTGTTTCAATATCCGCTTCATTTGTCTCAGCCGGATAGTTTATGATGTGCTCATAAGATATTTCTGTTGTGCCGGTATAGTCTGATTTGTCTGTGGACCGGAATTTAGCACAAAAACAATCTGCTTTTTGTGCAATATCTATTTCAGGTTTTTTGAAATTTATTGTTTCAGAAAATGAATAATCGAATGTTTCTGCAGTATCTACATAATACCATTTGATATCCACTTTGTATAAACCATTAATGAAGCAACCGTGGCTATCCAATAAAAAGTCCGGAATGGCAGCAGAACCTAATTTAGTTCTATAATTAAATGGAACCGCCGGAGAAAAGTCATTTGTAACCGCCGGTGTATTGTAATATGCCGGCACATACAATGTACCAGTAGGCAAATAAATCTTTGTATTTATTTTTACCTTAGTTGAATCTAATCCTAATGCTGTATAATCCGTAGAATCCGTAATAATTACGTTATTCGGATTATTGGCAACATACTTAATGCCTATATTTAAAACTGGTTTATTCATAATATTATCGTTTAATAAAAAATGGAATATAAGTGCAAAAATACTACCTATATTCCATTAACTTTTGTAAAAAATAGCCTATTTTGATAATTCAGATAGAATATTTTGTAGTTTAATTTTCAGTTCTCCCGTTCTTGCAACCTGTCGTGCGAATAAAAATTCTCTTACAGATTCATTTGGTGAGTCTACTGCAAATAAAACCTCTTTGTCGTCTTTCAAATGAAATCCTTTTGTTTTTTCACTGTAAGTTAAAATTCCTTTTTCTTTCAGTGCTTTTGCCAAACCAACTGCTTCCTGTGACGGAGAAAATTCAGCAACAAACAATTTAGACTTAACGGAATTTAACAAGAACTGTTTAACTAACGAAACAATCTGTTCTTTACCGCCTTCCATTAACGCTAATCCATCTACTGCCTGCCATGCTTCGTTTAATTTCGTGTTTTTTGCAATCGTCTTGATAATTTCAAAACCGGCATCTGTTTTAGCCGTTTCATCAATTAGTAAAGACATTTTAACCGCATTCTCCATTGATAAAACCTCAGTTGGCTGAGAATTTTTAAATGCTTCGGTTAAATCCTTGCAATGAACTACGCCATCAAACATCTCAACTAAAGAAAGGTATTCAATAAGTCGCAAATTTGGTAACGAGTCACCATAAACCGCCATTTGAAAATCTTCAAAAACTATTGGCTTGATGTCTATCGGCTCTTCAAATTTTCCAACACTGTTTCTGTAAATCTTATGACTTTCAGTTACATTGTCAGCGCCTTTATAGATAACAATATGCTTATTTATTTCTTCACCAGGTTTTGCATAATTCAGATAATAAATACCAGGTAATAAATAATTTCCCTGTGCCATCTGTTTGTCCTTTGCATCGGTAAGCGCTTTGTCGTAACCAGAGCTTACTTTAAAAAGGTAAGGTACGCCTTTGTTTGCTTCTGCAAATTTTAATCTATCAGCAATGATAGCGAGTTTTTGTTCGTCTGTTTTTGGAGTAATTTGAGCCATAAATTCAATTTAATTTTTATTTTAAAAATAGCAGCTGTCCGGAAAATCCGAACAGCCGCATATAGTGTTTAAGAAATAGTTGTAGGCTGTAATAAGATACACTCACTTGCCAGCGGAGAAACAACAGTGAATTCCGGTAATCTGCGTTTTTCAGCAAAATCACAAGTTCCAATCTGCGGCACTCCGGCACCACCGTCTACCATTTCATACTGCTCGTCACGAATACGGCCAGCGTAATCTTTTTTGAACAATACTTGTACTGGTGGTACATCGATCATTTGACCTGTTGCCATGTTTTTCACGGTTGTCATTTTGTTTGGAATGAACATACCAGTGTTGTTGTAACCGATTCCCCACTGATTGCTATCAGTAAACATGTTGAATGGAATCAATTCAATTTTAACACCTCTCCAATCAATCATGTTGGAAGTGAAGTTGAAGTTAATACCATCTGATGTAGAAGAGAACGGCATCACACGCATGTTGGTTAACCATGTAGACGGAATCAATGCTGTGCTTGTTTGTAAGTCAGCATATAATCCAGAACCAACAAACAGTTTACCGGATTTAATACCTCTAGCGATACAGAAATCAATGATTGGGTTGATTGTATTCGCAAAAGTTATTGAACCAGGAGTTGTTTGAATGATTGTACCACCATTTACTGCAATTGCAGTCATGATACCATTTGATTGGCGCGTGTGTCTTGATGTGCTCAATACAGACGTTGCAGTTTCTTTTTGTCCAAAAAGGATTGCTGAAACCAAACGGTTTTGTGTTTCTTCTTCCAATTGGAAGTCCAAATCTGAAACCATTAAGTCCAATTTTCCTCCACGGCCATTCATAATTCCGCATTTCCAGTTTCTTGCTGTTGCACCTGCAGTACCAGAGAAATTAATCGTTGCATCTGAGATTGTGAATCCAGACTCATAGATATTTGGGTAAATCTGCAATAATGCGTTATCACTGCAAGAACGTTCAGCGCGTGAATTACCAACAAAGAACAATTTTCCACCGGTTGTTACTGCCGGAGCTGCCTGAGTTGTCAATGGAACGCAAATTAATACGTTTGCAGATGATGTACCGCCGGCACCGCCTGGTGTCATAGCTGCATTCGCATCCGTAACACCCATATTTTTCAGGTTGTTACCTGTACCGTTGTCGATACCAACTACACGCACCTGGAAACGAGTTTGGTCAATTTCCAAAATTTGGTTTAAGTCTGCTACGATTCCGTTTGCTAAAGAATAAGTTGCCGGCAATACAATTTTCACTGCATTGTTAACACCTGTATTCGTAATTGTAGCACCGGTAATATAACGTTTTTGACGTTCATAGATTTCGAAACCTACCTTGTAGTCGCTTGTTGTGGAGGTTGATACCAATCCTAAATAGCGCAATCCAGCCAAAAAGTTTTGTGTTGGATCATAAAGGTTGGTTTTTCTAATTTTCATCCATGTAGAATGCATTAAATATCTACGGATTGTGGAGTCGGTAATACCTGAGATATTAAGGAATCCGGATAAATCTACACCTTTTCCATATTGTTGGAGTGTAGTATTTATAAGGTTTACGTTGCCCGTGAATAAGGGGGCAAAGTCGGTTTGTTCTGAGATTAACATGTTCTTTGAGTTTTTAAGTGATTAATTGATTAATAATGTTTTTTACCAGCCTCCGCCACCTCTCTGATTCTTCACTTCCGCGATTTCCAGATTGGTATTGTCGCCACCGGCTTGTTGTCCTGCACCTTGTACATTATTATAAATATCACTTACTTTCTGAAAAGCCTCAATAGACTTATTTTCCGTAATTGATGTTTCAATTTTGGTTTTAAATTCATCAAACAGTGCTTGTTTTTGGTTATGTAAATACAATGCTTCCAATACTGTCTTATCATCGATTCCGCTGAGCATTAAAACTTTGTTTCCATTCAAATCGCCTGAATAGACGATTTTATCTGATTGTAGTTTTAGTGCATCTTTGTCAAATGGCTTGGAAAATTCTGTTGCCACCTGGAAATCTTTTAATGAATTAACGTGTTGGTTGAATGTATCTTTAAAAGTTTTTACTTTGTCTACTGTGATTGTCGCCTCCGGTTGAACTTGATCCTGCGATTGTGCAGTTGGTGTAACCAAAGTCACCTTTTTTTCGTTTAGAAATTGTTTTTGTCCGGAAACTGCTTTTTCAATGTTTTCTTTTAATTGAAAATAGCGAGACGGATCGACTTTTTTTAAATCTTCTAAATCTTCGCCTAATCCAAAATTGTTTTCTGCATAAAGTTTTCTGTCTTCTTCGTCAAGGAAAGGTTTTTCGCGTTTTATGTAGTCTAGAATTAATTGATCTGACGGGATTTTTTCAACATCAATAGATAGTGATTCCAAAATATCTGTTGCAGAATTACCGGCTTTCATAAGGTCCGCAATCTGCAAAAGTGTCGGATTTTCAAAAATATGCTTAAATTTTTCTGCCTGTTCTTTAACATCAGCCAATTGTTGCTCTGCAGCGGTTGCTTTTGTTTTATAATCAGTAGTTAAATAATCTTCGTCAATTTCTCTTCCAAACTTTTCTTTAATAGTAGAAAATACATCATGTGCATCAGTATTTACTGGTGCCGGCGTTTCTGTAACTTTTTTTTCCGGCTCTACATTCGTATTTTCTACTGCTGCCAGATTTTCGGTAGCAGTATCTTTGTTTTCAGTATTTTCAACTGCTATTGTTTCAGTTTTTACGCCTTTAAAATCATTATTTACCGCTTCCATGTATGAGCGTTCATTTGCACCATCACTACGAGAATGTTCAACGATTTGAATGTCTACAATTTCCGGAGTTTCTGTTGCTGGTGTTATAACTTCATCTTCTGGCATAAAATTCATTTTTTGTATAGTAGCAAATTTATACACATTTTTTTTGAAATTGTATCTATGTTATAACAAAAATTGAAAAAATTATTTTTAAAATGCGTCTTCCATTTTAAAAATAAAAAAATCATAAATTATTATTTTCCTATCAGTAATGCTATTCATTGGAAAATATCATTACTATATATTTGATTGTTAAGTAATTAAATACGTTGCGGTATATATTGTATGTTATGGGCAATACTACGAACCGAAAAACAAAGACGGCTGACGTAATATATTTTGTACTCTATCATTTGACATTTTAACATATTTTTCTTCTACATCAAATCCTATTGTTCTGCGACCCTCTTTTACTGCCATTGCACATTCAGTTCCACTTCCTGCAAATGGAATTATTACTAAATCGTTTTCCCTTGTTGTGCTTTTAATCATCAAAGTAGATAGCTTTTCTGTTTTTTTTGTTGGGTGGTCGTAATTACCAGTAATATGAACATCTTGAGCAAAATCCCAAACATCTTCCATTCTCATAAAATTGTCAAATGGTCGCCTTAATAGTTCATATTCTGCCCTTAATAGTTCATATTCTTTATCTAAATATGGTTTGCACCAGTCTTGTAATTTTTCATACATTTCTTTGGTTAGCATAGTTGGTTCGGATTTATCTAAACTAAGGCAAGCAGAAGCAACACCACCACCATTTGTTGCAGTTCCTAAAGCCTCGTTTACTTCTTTCAATACTATTTTGCCTTTTGCCTTTATAATTTCAGCCCTTATGTAATCCCTAATATGTGTTACACATTGAGTTAAATTATATTGTTCTTGGCTGTACATTAAAATATGTTCTGTAACAGGCGGAAAAATTCTATAATTATCATATCCTTTTCTTGTTTGGCAGTCAGTTTTACGCCACTTAATATGATTTTCCAAAGTAAAATATTGGTCAATAATAACTTGTGCATAGGCTATATTTTTGGCGTGTCCATACCAAAATAAAGTACCATTATCAGCAAGTAAGCGTTTGCACTCAATAGCCCATTTTTCAACATCTTTTAAATAGTCATCAAATGATTTCCATATAAAATCAAATTCGCCTTTTACCTCAAAATATGGTGGGTCTGCAATGATTAAGTTTGCACACTTATCAGGCAAAGTGTTGTCTAAAAAATTGATGTTATATATTTTATTTACTTCCATTTTAAAATCTCGTATTAAACACCGTACTGCCACTAACAAGGGTTTTGCAAAAGCAGGGCATTAGTGGTTTATTGAACATTTGTACTACAATTAAACATTGTGCTAAATTTGAACTTTTGTGCCTTGAAGCCCTGCCTTCGCAAAGCCCCGATACGTTGTACGCTACTTGGCGGACAATCGTTCATTGCAAGTACTTACTGACAATAATCCTTTGCGAATCAGGTGTATCAAAATTCCTGCCCTCAAATCTGCCTCTGTTTCAAAAACATCCGTAAACTCTTTAAACCAATTATTGACAGTTTCAATGTTGTATTTTTCAGGCAATATACCATCAACAGACAACCCAAGCATACAACCTAATTCAGCAACAGTAAATGTGTGGACAGCATCTTCAAATATTTCTGCATTATATCCCCAATCTAATTGCCTTTCATCATTCCTGTTTATCCAAAAAAAGTTGCCATATTTTGACAAGCCTAATTCCTGCAACTGTATTGCTAATTGCCATTGACAAACCTGTTTTTCTAAATTCATAATTTCAAATAAGCAGCGTACAACACTGCATTTGTGCAAGCGGGCGGACAGCTTGCAGTTGATAATAAGTTGCATCTATGCCCGCCTGACACAAATGCTTTTACGTTATACCAATTTTATGTTATTCAATTTTCCTAATAATTCCTTATCAACTCGCATTTTCTCGCGCTTTCCGGCATAAACCTTGGTGCTATTGATAGATTTATGGCAAAGTAACGACTGCACTGCCGTCAGCGGCATACCCAAATCAATTAAGTGCTCAGCAATACCATGACGCAAACAATGTGGTGTAATCTCTCCTTTTACATAAACATTGCCTTTTTTCATCCATTGTGTCGTAATTTTTCGAATACTTGGATCTGCCAGCTTCTTATTTCGGTTCCCGAAAACATACCATTTTGGATCCAGCTCCATTTCTTTTCCGGTCCTGATATCGTGGTAATGTTTCATGTACATGAATTTGTATTCTTCCAATAATTTTACACACTCGTCACTCAAAATAACTTTTTCGCGCCGGTTTTGCCCTCTTCCTTTTAACAAAACTTCCATCACCAGGCATTTAACCTTGCTGCTATATCCAAAATCTCCCCATTTTAATTCTCGGAGACTCATTTGGCGTACTCCGCTGATAAACAGCATATACATAATCAGATAATGCTTCATTCCATTGAACTTTGATTTTGGAATAATGCTCAAAATATGTTGCCACTCTTCCAGGGTAACGCCGTCTTTCGAGTGCTCTATTTTATTGTCAAATAACCGGATGCCCGCGCAAATATTTACAAATCCATGCTTTTCTAGTGTTTTGTACATCGCCATAACACCGGTCAGGTACGAATTTTTGGTATTTATGGAATACGGCTGCTGATTTAACCAGCGCTTGTACTCAATATAATCGTACATAGATAAATCCTTGAATTCTTTTTCCGATTTATGTTCCTTATGCCAGGCAAAAAATAAATTGATACCAAGATTATAGCTTTTTACCGTGGATTCAGATAGGTCCATGCTGGCAACTACCTGCTGTATTTCTAAAATTCCGCCTTTGTTTGTTTGAATCTGCATTGTCATGGTGTCTACTTTAAAATGTGAAGTAAATTTTTAATTATTGCCTGGATAACGGAAACAGTGATTGTATTTCCTGCTTGCTGATAAAGACGAGTATCACTGTTAACCGCTTGGCATTTATAGAAAAATTCATCGGAGTAGCCTTGAAGTCTGAATGTTTCAATTGGTAAAAGCCTTCTTATTTTGGCACCAGTATCATACCAACCGGTTTTACTGCCACCGCCGCCGCCATCTTTTATCGTTCTCGCTAAGCCATTTGCATCATAAACACGTCCTTCGCTTTCAAAACCTTCAATCTGTGCTATCTGATTTAGTTGTGGTTCAATAATTAAATTGTCTTTCTGTACTGTGGTGATAGTATTTGATATGTCCAATTTTACAAATTCAATTTGTTTGTCTTGAAAATTGTTAGTTCCTGTTTCTTTTCTCTGTTTTTTTGCATTTTCAGTTCTTGAAAACTTTATTAATAATGGTTCTATAACTGCCTGATTGCATGATGTATCTAATGTATTGGCAATCCCTTTCCCAACTCTACCACGCCGCGTGGTAGAGTTGGGATTTGATAGGTTGATACTATCGCCTGGTTCTGCAATGTCATATCCTTTTTTTGTTGCTTCTTTCACTTTGATATAACCGTGCGCATAACCGTGCGTTCCTGCCGAAAGTGTTGGCGAAATGCCATCAGTGCCATATACTTGACTTGCTTGCGTATCCTGATTTATAAAACCTACTTTTTCAATGATAATATTATCGGATATATCAATTGATTTAGAACTTGCATTTATGCAACTTGCAACGTCATTTTCATTTTTATAATTTATTTTGCCACCATTAAAATTATCCTTTCTTGTATTCAGATAATTCATCATCTTCTCACTCAGGTAGTATTTCTCGTCTACATTCGTTTCCAGCACATCACGTAACCGCTTATCCAGCTTCCAGCCAACCGGAAAACGGAAATCATTCGGCAAATCTTTACGGATTCCTACAATAAACACTCTTTCACGATTTTGCGGCACTCCGAAATTTTTGCTATTCAGGACCGTATAATGTAAATTATACTCCAAACTGTCTTCATGCATGAAAAAATGATTCTGATAATTCACCGACCGGCCAAGCAATTGGCACCAGTTTTGGAAAATTACACCTTTGTCCGCAGAAAGTAATCCTTTCACATTTTCGATAACGAATACTTTCGGCTGCTGATTCTTAACCCAGCGGTAAAAATCATAGAACAAAACACCGCGTTTGTCCAATTCGCCAAGGCGCTTGCCGGCCAAAGAAAAGGCTTGACAAGGAAGTCCTGATATATTCAGATCAGAATAATATTGCTCACCTACATAATCCGGTTCGCACATATCGTTAATCATCATTTTCGCATCGTGATTTACCTCATAGGACTGACGCGCATATTTATCAATCTCAGATGCAAACACAACTTCGTGCTCAACACCAAGATTTTTCAGCGCCTCTTCCGCTGCGCCAATCCCACTACAAAATGTACTTACTTTTAGCATAATTACTGATTTTTAAACTCAAATTCCATATGTACCAAAAATGGCATCAACTTTACCTTTACTATATTCAATATCTCAACCTTATCCTCGTAACCGGCACACTCCAACCACTCCTCAGATACTACCTTCCGAGAATGAATAACTGTCGCATGGTTCTGATTAAACATCTTCCCAATACGCGACGGACCAATATTTATCCTGAAACACTCCAACAAATAACAAATCGATTGCCGGTACCCAGCATTTTCCTTATGGCGCTTCCGAAAAAATGCCACCGGAAATTCGTTTCGCAAAAATGTTTCTATCCTTTTTATGTACTCTTCCGGAAAATATCCCTCTTTCTCCTTATACGACCTTACATGGTAATCAGTATAAAAACCCTCCATAACTTCCATCCGACCAATCGCATTCAGTCCTAAAAATACATGTGGCGCTACCATAACATTTTTATGAGGTGCCGAATCTATGCCTATTGCTGTATTCATAATTACTGTTTTTCTGCTCCTTAAAAGTATTTTTTTATTTGACATAGCCTATTTTTTACGTGAAAATTATTCCCAGTTATAACCAATTCTTACTATTACTCAGAAAAAATAAACCCAAACAACTCCCTAAACAAAACCTCACAACATTTCCCAAGCACAAACACAATAAAATAATCAAAAGAAAAATTACCACACACAACTAATCATGAAAACTCACCAAACATAACCAAATTCCACACTTTTTACCACATCATACCTATTTTTACCACTTTATTGCTCCTCAAAGATATTTTTTTATATCCAAAAAACCAAATAGTAGCGCTATTATTTTTAATATTTTTTACAATACATTGATTATCAATGATTTATGATTATGATGATTTTTTATTGTTTATTTTTTACGCTGAATAAGTCATTGTATTCTATATATGGGGCCGGCAATTGGGAAACGCGAAACGCTAAAGGGGTGGTCCTGAATTCAGCTTTTTAAATTTCCAGTTGATCCAATGCAGAACAAAACAACAAGCCAGCCGGACCAAATAAAGTATAACAAAAGTATCGCTATTATGCAATAACGCTACTTTTTTCCAAATTATGTTAAAAGTATTATTATCTTTTGAATTATATTTACATAACTAAAGCGAAAGACTGGTTTTTTTATCCGAACTGCTGAAATTTTTATTAGTCTATTAAACCAATAGAGTATATAAAAAAATAGAGAATATAGATTTTATTTTTCATTCAACTGTGTAAAATCATTTGAATAAGTCGCAAGCGAATGAAATGAAATAAAATAGAAATTTGCAGGAGATCGGAAGAGCGTCGTGTAGGGAAAGAGT